>ERZ1106978.1855-NODE-1855-length-11115-cov-2.932550_pt1 | contig 11115 bp, 7 predicted proteins | sample MGYA00403689_ERZ1106978 | MGnify/ENA primary metagenome ERZ1106978 (study PRJEB35170, sample SAMEA104062434) | human gut metagenome | biome: human gut; feature: human-associated habitat; material: faeces | place: Denmark | collected 2012-08-02 ...
CGATCTGATTTCTATCGTAAGGGAGAGACCGTACGTGCGATCGTTCAACGTGTGGATAACTATAATAACAACCCGAAGATCCTTCTTTCCCGTACGGATAAGGTCTTCTTGCAACGGTTGTTTGAGTTGGAGGTTCCGGAGATTAATGACGGCTTGATTACGATCAAGGCGATCGCCCGCATCCCGGGAGAGCGTGCCAAGGTGGCTGTCGAGTCATACGATGACCGTATTGATCCGGTAGGCGCTTGCGTAGGTATGAAAGGCTCTCGTATCCACGGAATCGTTCGCGAGTTGAGAAACGAGAACATTGATGTGATTAATTACACCTCAAATCTCTCTTTGTTTATCCAGCGTGCCTTAAGCCCGGCTAAGATCTCTTCTATCCGTGTGAATGAGGAGGAAAAGAAAGCTGAGGTTTATCTACGTCCGGAGGAGGTTTCTTTAGCGATCGGTAAGGGCGGTCTGAATATTAAGTTGGCTTGTATGTTGACTGAGTATACGATTGACGTATTCCGTGATATCGAAGGAGCGGACGAGGAGGATATCTACTTGGATGAGTTCTCCGACGAGATCGACAGCTGGGTGATCGACGCACTGAAGAATATAGGATGCTATACGGCGAAGAGTGTCCTTGCTATGGACCGCAATGAGATTATTGAACGTGCCGATCTGGAAGAGCAGACCGTGGACGATCTTTTAGCTATCTTATCTGCGGAATTTGAAGATGAAGGTAACGAATAAGTATTACGACAAAGTTAGATATGCCTATAAAATTAATTCAAGTACAGAGAAAATTGAACGTGGGAATCAACACGGTGGTTGAGTTCCTGCACCGGAATGGGTTCTCGGTTGAGGATAATCCCAACACGAGGATCAGTGATGAACAGTATGCTTTGCTCGTAAAAGAGTTTGGAAAGGATCTGCCAGAGAAAGATCGTAATTTTGCGGCGGATCGTGTGCGGAAAGAGGTTCCTTCTGTGAAAGAAGAGAAGACCGCGGAAATAAAGACAGTGATACCGGAAGAATTCAGACCTAAGATCGTAATGAAGGGTCATATTGATTTGGATGGTGGACAACATAAAAAACAGCAGGAAGAGCCGAAGGCTAAAGAGGAGCCTAAGGTGAAAGAAGAGCCTAAGGTAAAGGAAGAGCCGAAAGTGAAGGAAGCGCCTGCCGCTCCCGCTGCTCAAGCTCCTGTTAAACCCGCGCAGCCTGCGCAGGCTCCCACGGAGAAAAAAGAAGAAAAAGTTATAGTAGTGGAAAAGGAACCAGCAGAAGTGATTAAACCGGAGCCTGTACAGGAGCCGAAAACTGCAAATGTAGAGTCAACGACTGCGACTGCAGAACCGGCGGCATCTGCCGGCAACGGTTCTGACGAGGGATTATTCCGGTTGAATACTCCGAAGTTCGAGTCGAAAATCAAGGTGACAGGGAAGATAGATCTGAACGCGTTGAATCAGTCTACCCGTCCGAAGAAAAAGACGAAGGAGGAACGCAAGAAAGAGCGGGAAGACAAGCGCGAGAAGTTCGCCGGTAACAAAGCGGGGCAACAGTCGGGTAACGGGCCTTTTAATAAAGGACCGAAAGACGGAACGGCAAGACCTGGTGCTCCTGTCAAACCGGGAGAAGGCGGTACGGATGCAAAGAAAAAACGTAACCGTATCAAGAAAGACCGCGTAGACGTGAACAATACGCCGGGAACCAATGCACGCCCGTCACGTCCGAACGATGATCGCAAGCCGCGCCTACGCAAGCCGGTGAAGGCGGAAATCAGCGAGGAAGATGTACAGAAGCAGGTAAAGGAAACCTTGGCCCGTCTGACCAACAAGGGAAATAAGAATAATAAAGGTGCCAAGTACCGTCGCGACAAACGCGATGCCATCCAGAAGCGTGAACACGAACTGATGGAACAGGAAGAAATGGAAAGCAAGGTGTTGAAGCTGACGGAGTTTGTGACAGCCAACGACCTTGCCAACATGATGGACGTTCCTGTGACGCAGGTTATCGGTACTTGTATGAGTATCGGTATCATGGTTTCCATTAACCAGCGTCTGGATGCGGAAACAATTAATATCGTAGCTGAAGAATTCGGTTTCCAGACCGAATATGTAAGTGCCGAAGTGGTGGAAGCCATCAAGGCCGACGAAGAAGACGACAACGAAGAAGACTGGGTGGCGCGTCCTCCTATCGTGACTGTGATGGGACACGTTGACCACGGTAAGACCTCTTTGCTGGATAACATCCGTAATGCAAATGTTATTGCCGGTGAGGCAGGAGGTATCACGCAGCACATCGGTGCTTACAACGTGAAGTTGCAGAGCGGGCGTCGTATCACATTCTTGGATACGCCGGGTCACGAGGCCTTTACCGCCATGCGTGCCCGTGGTGCCAAGGTGACGGATATCGCGATTATCATTGTGGCTGCCGACGATAATGTCATGCCACAGACTGTCGAAGCGATCAACCATGCTTCGGCTGCTGGCGTACCTATCGTATTTGCTATCAATAAGATCGACAAGCCTCATGCCAATCCTGACAAGATCAAGGAGGAACTGGCTAACATGAATTACTTGGTTGAAGACTGGGGAGGTAAGTACCAGAGCCAGGAAATTTCAGCCAAGAAAGGTATCGGTGTGGAGGACTTGTTGGAAAAAGTATTGCTGGAAGCCGATTTGCTTGACTTGAAGGCTAATCCGAAGAGACGGGCTGTTGGTTCCATCATTGAATCTTCACTTGACAAAGGACGTGGATATGTTTCTACTGTGTTGGTTGAAAACGGAACGCTGAAGGTCGGTGACATCGTACTGGCCGGAACCCATTTCGGTCGCGTAAAAGCGATGTTCAACGAACGTAACCAGCGTATCGAAAAGGCTGGTCCTTCCGAACCGGCTCTGATCCTCGGTCTGAACGGTGCTCCGCAGGCTGGCGATACGTTCAATGTACTGGAAACAGATCAGGAAGCCCGCGAAATTGCCAACCGTCGCGAACAGTTGCAGCGTGAGTTGGGCCTGCGTACGCAGAAGATGCTTACACTGGATGATATCGGTCGCCGTATCGCAGTCGGAAACTTCCAAGAACTGAACGTGATTGTGAAGGGTGACGTGGACGGTTCTGTAGAAGCGTTGTCAGACTCCCTGATCCGTCTGTCTACAGAGGAAATCCAGGTGAACGTGATCCACAAGGCTGTCGGTCAGATCTCCGAATCGGATGTCGTACTGGCTGCCGCTTCCGATGCGATCATCATCGGGTTCCAGGTGCGTCCGGCATTGCCTGCACGTCGTCTGGCAGAGAAAGAAGGAGTCGAAATCCGTCTGTACTCGATTATCTATGATGCGATCGAAGAAGTGAAGAGCGCTATGGAAGGTATGCTTTCACCGGAAATCAAGGAAGAGATCACTGCGAACGTGGAAGTGCTCCAGGTCTTCAAGATCACGAAAGTGGGTACGATTGCCGGATGTATGGTACGTGAAGGTAAGATCAAGCGTTCGAACAAGGTGCGCGTGATCCGTGACGGTATCGTGGTTCATTCCGGAGAGTTGGAATCTTTGAAACGTTTCAAGGATGATGTGAAGGAAGTGGTTGCCGGTTTGGATTGTGGTTTGAACATTGTCAACTACAATGATATTCAGGTTGGTGATATCATCGAGGCATACGAAGAAACGGAAATCAAGAAGACATTGTAAACATGAACTGGTTGGACATTACATTGCTATGTCTGGCAGGAATAGGATTTGTGAAAGGCCTGTTTGATGGAGTCATCAAACAGGTTGTTTCGCTTATAGCCCTTTTGGTCGGGATCTTTTTTTGTACGAAGGCGGCACTTTGGCTGCGTGGATATATATTGGCATTGGGCTGGTTTCCCGAACAAGGAGTGACGGTGCTCAGCTACGTGGCGGGTTTCCTGTTGATCGTGGGTGTCATATTGCTGGCAGGTGAGATTCTGACTCGTGTCGTGGGAGCGACGCCGTTGAGTGTCCTGAACCATCTGGCAGGCGGTGTCTTGGGACTTTGCTTTATGATGGCGTTTATCAGCCTTCTACTGAACAGTATGGAGATGATAGACAAGGGATCGGTCCTGATCCCGCGCCAGGCAAAGGTCGAATCCCGCTTTTATAATTCAGTCAAAGAAATAATCCCAACCATTTACTTCCAAAATTTGTTTTTTAAGGAGGAATAGGTTGCATAATTTGAACAATATATTTAATGTATAATGGAAGATTCAAACGACATACTAAATGAGGTGACGACCGGTGATTATAAGTACGGATTCGTTACCGATATAGATACGGAGGTGATTCATCGCGGATTGGATGAAGAGACTGTCCGTATTATTTCCGCCAAGAAGAATGAACCGGAATGGCTGCTTGAGTTCCGCTTGAAAGCCTTCCGCCATTGGCAGACACTGGAGATGCCGACATGGCCTCACCTGAATATCCCGCCGATTGACTATCAGGATATCATCTACTATGCCGCTCCGAAGAAGAAGGAGGGCCCGAAGAGCTTGGATGAGGTCGATCCGGAACTGATGAAGACTTTCGACAAACTGGGTATTCCTCTGCACGAACGTGCGCAGCTTAGCGGGATGGCGGTCGATGCAGTGATGGACAGCGTCTCCGTAAAGACAACATTCAAGGAAACGCTTGCTGAGAAGGGCATTATCTTCTGTTCTTTCAGCGAAGCTGTCCAGCATCATCCCGATTTGGTCCAGAAGTATCTGGGAAGCGTGGTCAGTTATCGTGATAATTTCTTTGCCGCATTGAATTCGGCGGTGTTCTCGGACGGTTCGTTTGTCTATATCCCGAAAGGCGTGCGTTGTCCGATGGAGCTTTCTACCTATTTCCGTATCAATGCGGCCAATACCGGACAGTTCGAACGTACATTGATTGTGGCGGATGATGAAGCCTATGTCAGTTACCTCGAAGGTTGTACCGCCCCGATGCGCGATGAGAACCAGCTTCATGCGGCTATCGTCGAAATCGTAGCGCATGAACGGGCCGAAGTGAAATATTCCACCGTCCAGAACTGGTATCCGGGTGACAAGGATGGAAAGGGAGGTATCTACAACTTCGTGACTAAACGCGGACTATGCAAGGGCGAAGGGAGTAAGATCTCCTGGACACAGGTGGAGACTGGTTCCGCTATTACCTGGAAATACCCGAGCTGTATCCTGGCCGGTGATAATTCGGTAGGCGAGTTCTACTCGGTGGCCGTCACCAACAATTACCAGCAGGCCGACACCGGTACGAAGATGATTCACCTTGGACGGAATACTCGCAGTACGATCGTCTCGAAGGGTATCTCCGCCGGGCATAGCCAGAACAGCTATCGTGGCTTGGTGAAAGTTTCTCCCCGTGCCGAAGGTGCCCGTAATCATAGCCAGTGCGACAGCCTGTTGCTTAGTTCGACTTGCGGTGCCCATACCTTCCCCTATGCCGATATCCAGAACGAGACGGCGGTAGTGGAACACGAAGCGACGACGAGCAAGATCAGTGAAGAACAGTTGTTCTATTGCCGACAGCGCGGTATCTCGGTCGAGGAAGCTGTCGGTCTGATCGTCAACGGGTATGCCCGCGAGGTAATGAACAAGCTCCCTATGGAGTTTGCCGTGGAGGCACAGAAGCTGCTGACTATTTCTTTAGAAGGAAGCGTAGGATGATTTTATGATTTATGATTTATGATTTATGCGTCGATGATAAATCATAAATCATAAATCATAAATCGCATAAATCATAAATTATAAAGCAATGTTAGAGATAAAGAACTTACATGCCAATGTCAATGGCAAAGAGATATTGAAAGGGATCAACCTTTCTGTCAAGGCGGGTGAGGTACACGCCATCATGGGGCCGAACGGTTCCGGAAAAAGTACCTTGAGCAGTGTGTTGGTCGGTAATCCGGCATTCGAAGTAACGGAAGGGGAGGTGATCTTCAACGGTAAGAACCTGCTGGATCTCGAACCGGAAGACCGTAGCCGTGAAGGTATTTTCCTGAGTTTCCAGTATCCGGTGGAGATTCCGGGGGTCAGCATGGTGAACTTCATGCGTGCCGCCTTGAACGAACATCGTAAATATAAAGGGCTGGAACCTGTTTCGGCTACCGACTTCCTGAAGCTGATGCGCGAGAAGCGTGCGATTGTCGAACTGGACAATAAGCTGGCGAGCCGCAGCGTGAACGAAGGATTTTCGGGTGGTGAGAAGAAGCGGAACGAAATCTTCCAGATGGCGATGCTCGAACCGAAGCTGGCGATTCTCGATGAGACGGATAGCGGTCTGGATATCGATGCCCTCCGCATCGTGGCAAATGGTGTCAATCAACTTCGTACGCCAGAGAATGCGGCTATCGTGATCACGCACTACCAACGTCTGCTGGATTATATCAAGCCCGACGTGGTCCATGTCCTCTACAAAGGACGTATTGTCAAAACCGCCGGTCCCGAATTGGCTCTCGAACTCGAAGAAAAAGGCTACGACTGGATCAAGAAAGAGATGGGAGAAGAATAAGAATAATTAGGCACGGATTACACGCGAAATCCGTGTAATCCATGCCAAAAAATTAGATAGTAATGAAAGCAGAACAACAATATATCGATCTTTTCACCCATTATGAGGATCTGATTTGCCGGCATGCGGCGGGGTTGATGAATTTACCGCGTGTAGAGGCTTTGGCTGATTTGGAACGGTTGGGGTTTCCGACGGTGAAGAGTGAAGATTATAAATATACAGATGTGGCGCAGGCTTTTGCTCCGGATTACGGGGTGAATATCAATCGTCTTGATATCCCGGTCAATCCGTACGACGTGTTCCGTTGTGATGTCCCCAACCTGAGTACCTCGCTTTATTTTGTGGTGAATGATACTTTCTATGACAAGATGTTACCGAAAGCCCATCTTCCCGAAGGTGTTTATGCCGGGGGAATGCGTACTTTCATGGAAAAGTATCCCGAAGTGGCATCCCGCTATTATGGCAAGGCGGCACCAACCGGTAAGGATGGTATTGTTGCCTTGAACACTATGCTGGCCCAGGATGGTTTTGTGGTCTATGTGCCGGAAGGTGTCGTAGTGGAGCGTCCGATCCAGTTGGTGAATATCTTCCGCAGCGATGTAGACACGATGGCGAACCGCCGTATCCTGGTGATTATGGAGCCTCGTTCGGAAGCCAAGCTGTTGGTGTGCGATCATAGCATTGACGATGTCAAGTTCTTAGCCACGCAGGTTGTCGAGATCTTTGCGGGTGAAGGTGCCTTCTTCGATTATTACGACCTCGAAGAGAGCAGCATGTCGACTACTCGTTTTGCCTCCGTGCATGTGAAGCAGGAAGCGGGAAGTAATGTTTTGGTGAATGGTATCACGCTGAATAACGGCCTTACCCGTAACAACTATTATATCGAACTGAACGGCGAACAGGCTGAAGCGACTTTGTGCGGTATGTCGATCCTGGACAAAGAACAGCAGCTTGATACCTACAGCCATATTACGCATGCCGTACCTCATTGTACTAGCAACGAACTGTTCAAGAATGTTTTGGACGATCATGCGGTCGGTGCGTTCAGCGGCCGTATATTAGTGAAGGAAGATGCACAGAAGACAGCGGCCTATCAGACGAATCGCAATCTTTGTGCGACCCGTGAAGCCCGTATGTACAGCCGCAACCTCTGTACCACCAAAGAAGCGCACATCTATACCCAGCCGCAACTCGAAATTTATGCGGACGATGTGAAATGTTCGCATGGTATGACCACCGGACAGTTGGACGAAACTGCTTTGTTCTATATGCAGAGCCGCGGCATTCCTCGTGACGAGGCACGCATGTTGTTAAGCGTAGCTTTCACCGCGGACGTGATCGATTACGTACGTCTGGATGCCTTGAAAGACCGTTTGCACAAATTAGTAGAAAAACGTTTTCGTGGAGAACTGGCGAGATGCGCCGGTTGCCGGATTTGTAAATAAGAATAACATATGCAATTGACTCATATCGCTATCTGGACGAATGAACTGGAACGTTCGCGTGATTTTTATATCAAGTATTTCAACGGGAAAAGCAACGAGAAGTATGTGAATCCGAAGAAAGGCTTTGCCTCTTATTTCGTCACTTTCGAGGGAGGGGCTTCGCTTGAAATTATGCAGCGGACCGATATTACCAAAGAAACGGCAGATGTCTTCATCGGACTTGCCCATTTTGCCTTTTCTACCGGATCGAAAGAGAAGGTGGATGCCATGATCGAACAGTTCCGTTCGGACGGTTACAAGATCGTAGGCGAGCCGCGTATTACTGGTGACGGTTATTATGAAGGAGCTGTTTTGGATCCGGATGGTAACATTGTTGAGGTGATCGCTTGACGGAAACGTACCGGGATTGATATTACCAGACGCAGATAAATACGGAAGGGCGCTGAGTTATGCGGACATCATTGGTAAGATGAGTCCGCATGATTCTGCGCTCTTTTGTTTTCGGTACTCAGTAAAGCCAGACAGCCGTGTATGGGCGGAAAGGCCGGATCAGTTCATATAGGATAAGAATACCAATAGAGGTATGTAGTCTTTCAGATTGGCATGTAGCTTTTTCAGGGCCTGGGATATATGGTATTCCACGCCTTTGGTTGTCATGCCGAGCGTTTCTGCGATCTCTTTGTAAGGTTTGTTTTCGTAGCGACTCATGATGAAGATACGGCGGGTCTGTTCAGGGAGGGTGGCCAGTGTTTTGTTTACGATCTCCTGTGCCTCGGCTGTAAACAGTTCTTCCGGGTTGCAGGCTTCGAGGGTGGAGATGCGGGTGTTCAGTTCCCATTCGGCATGATTCTTCAGGTGTTCGCTGGCATCTTCCCTGACTTGTATATGTTGCAGGTAGTTGATACATTTGTTTTTGATGATCGTGAGTATATAGGCCGGAACATTGGAATCGGCCTTCAGTGTGTTCCGGTTTTCCCAGTATTGCATCAGCGCTTCTATAGTGAAATCTTCGGCAACAGCTATATCCCTCACATATATATTCGCAAAGCGGATGAACCGTCCTTGATAATCTGCGAATAATTGATTGAAGGCCTTTAAATCTGCTGAATATTCCATATACCCTATCGATTAGCGCGTAAATATAATAAAATTTAAAAGAAAAGCTATATTTATTCCACGTAGATTACCTTTCCGGTTTTTACCGCTTTCTTCTCTATATTGAAAATTCCTGCCCTGTGTCTGGTAGGACGGTGAGGCAGAGCAGGAATATGTAAATGATTTTTTTATGCGTCGTTCTTTATAACCCCATTGAAGGTGGAAGCGATCCGGCGGAAGAAGCCCATTCTTTATTGGGGCTATCTCCCATGACGAACGAGAGTTTGCCTCCGTTCATAATGTCTGTATGGAGGATATAGCTCTTGTCGTACGGCTGACCGTTAAGGGTAGCCGACTGGATGTAGATATTCTTGTCCGATGCTCCTGGGGCTTCGATCGTGAACTTCTTGCCGTTTTCAAGTGTGATAACGCTCTCTTCGAATGACGGGCTGCCGATCACGTAGTAGGGCATGCCCGGACAGACCGGATAGAAGCCGACCATGCTGAAGACCAGCCAGGATGACATCTGCCCGGCATCGTCGTTGCCGGATAGTCCGTCGGGAGTCGTGAAATACTCGCGGTTGATGATATCATGTACCCATTTTTGTGTTTTCCAAGGTTCACCGGCATAAGCGAAAAGATAGGCGATGTGGTGTCCCGGCTCGTTGCCATGCCAGTAATAGTTTCCTTCGAAGAAGTTGTCCAGACGGTTGATGAAACGTTCTTTTCCGCCCATGTGCCGGATCAGTCCGGCTATGTCCTGGGGAGCATACCAGGTGTAGTGGTAAGGAGTCCCTTCACAGATGAACGAAGTGGAGGCAAACGGATCGAACGGCTCGATCCAGGTTCCATCGGCATGGCGTCCACGGGCATAGCCTGTTTCGGGGTCGATTACGTTCCGGTAGTTTTCCGCCCGTTTGATGAGTGCTTTATAATCGTCTGTCTTGCCTAACTTCTTGGCAACCTGTGCAAGGACAAAATCATCATAGGCATATTCCAGTGTGCGGGAGACTTGTTCACGACGGTGGAATGCTTCCGTTACTTGATCCTCTAACGGCACGTAATTGTATTTCAGGTAAGACTCCATTGCCCGTCGGCCTTTCCCGTCGCGATAGCTGCCGGAGTCCGGATTGGCTTCGAAGGCGTTTTTGCGCATCAGCGTGTAAGCTTCTTCATAGTCAAAACCCGGAGTGTCTTTGACGATGGCGTCTCCGATCATGGCGATGCAGTGGTCACCGATCATGGCAGCCGTGTAGCTATTCCAGGACGGGAAGATGGGCAACCAACCGCCTTGCTGTCCTTTTAACACGAGCGAATGTGCCATATCCCCGTTGCGGGAAGGGGTGAGGATGGAGAATAGAGGGTGGACGGCACGGTAGGTATCCCATTGTGAGAAGTCGCAATAGTAGGTTCCGTGGTCCATCTTCATAATCTGTCCGTCACCGTCGAATCTCGGATAGGAGCCGTCCACGTCGCTGAATGTGCGGGGCAGGAAGTGTGCGTTGTAGAGAGCTGAATAGAATTTGACCATTTCTTTTTCGTTGTTTCCTTTTACTGCGATTTGCCCCAATGCCTGGTTCCAGATGTCGGAGGATGCCTGTCGCACTTCGTTGAAGTTCCATCCCGGAATTTCAGCAGCCAAGTTTTTGCGGGCATTGTCGATGCTCGTAAAGGAAGTGGCAACTTTGACCAGTATTTTCCCCGGCTTATCGGAAGTCAGCTTGATCCAAGCTCCGACAGCATGTTTTTGTCCTTTTGCCGATTTTCGTCCGGGGGTGATCGTGGTGCTGTCCCAAACGCCATAGTCGGCAATCTCTTCATTCAGCTGAATCACGAAATGTCCGTTGAATCCGGCTTCCTTACCGTATCCTTGGTAGATGCGGTGTACGGGGTTGTAACCGGTTATTTCTTTTTTCTCCGGATCGATTTCGACGAAGGCGACACCTTCATCACTATTGGGTTCGATCACGATGTAGTGGTCGCCATCCTGTTCGAAGCAGAATTGCATGATGCCTGCACGGGAGAGTCCGGTCAATTCGGCATGGATGTCATAGTCGTTCAAGTCGACCGAATAA
>ERZ1106978.1866-NODE-1866-length-11079-cov-3.519321_pt1 | contig 11079 bp, 10 predicted proteins | sample MGYA00403689_ERZ1106978 | MGnify/ENA primary metagenome ERZ1106978 (study PRJEB35170, sample SAMEA104062434) | human gut metagenome | biome: human gut; feature: human-associated habitat; material: faeces | place: Denmark | collected 2012-08-02 ...
AATTCATACACTCTTTCTGATAATGGCATATGTATAGGTGATACCTCAATATTACTCTTTAAAAAATCTTTATCATATTCAAATGCAACAACCCCATTTGCTTCATTCATATGAATTATTCCAATTCTTGTGCCCCAAAGCATTACCTCCGCTGTATTTATCATTCATCTTCCCCCCATTTAAATCCAGTATCTGCTTTTCTTTTTGCAGATGCTCTCTGCCTTGTTTTAACATTTTTCAAATAAGATGATGGCCGGTTGTTCATATCTGGTATCACATTCACGAAATTATTCATAAGCTCCATCGCATTCATTAATTTCATAAAATTAACAAGACTTATATCTTCTCCACTTTCAAACCGAGTAATACTTCTTAATGAAACGCCTGATTTATCCGAAAGTTCTTTCTGTGTTAATGGATAACTTATCCTATATGCCTTAAACCTGATAACAACTTCCTCATAATCACTAATCATAATTAAACATCTCCAAATCCATAAATCTTATATATCTTATTCAAATGTTTTTTGTATTGTATCACATTTGCAATTAATTAGCAATATATGGCGTGTTAAGTCATATTTTAATACTTAATACGCCATATATTGCTAGTTATTTTTTATTTTGTGTGGCAGTCGTACCCGAAGAATTTTTCTTTTAAACATCTGGCTGTTAAAAGGTATCACAGGATAAATATAGCTTTTTCCTGATATTGTCCTGTTAAAGCATACAAGCACTATCGCAACTCCTGCCAGAAGTCCGATTCTTCCAAAGAACTGCACCAGAATCAGATTGACTATTCTTATGAATTTTAATGCATATCCCATCTCAAAACTTGCCTGTGAGTAAGTTCCAACCGTTACAACTGCCATATAAAGAAGCGATTCTGAATTAAACCACCCGGACTCCACAGCGTATTCTCCCACAACAATACCAGCAAGAATACTCAAAGGTGTCGACAGCATTCCTGGCGTATTGACCGCCGCCAGCTTAAGCCCGTCAACTGCAAGTTCAAGAATAAAAAGCTGCAATATAACCGGAACCGTTATATCCTCACTTATCGTTATGAATTTCAGCCATTCAGGCACCCACTGTGGATTGCTCTCAAGCAAAAGCCATACAGGTGTAAGAAAAACCGTAAGCAATGTAAAGAAGAACCTCGACAGTCTTATATAAGTTCCTATCATTGGCGAAAAATTAAAATCATCTGCTTCTTCTATTATATCAAATACATTTGTTGGAATTATCATTACTGCAGGTGATGTATCTACCATAATAACTATATTTCCATCAAAAAGTGCTGCTGCAGCGGTATCGGGTCTTTCGGAATATTTATACTTAGGAAACGGATTAATCCATTTTCCCTTAAACATACATTCAGCAAGGCTCTCTATATTCATAGTGAGCGCCTCAACCTCTATGCTGCTTATCAGATTCTCAATTCTTTCAAGCAACTTCTTATCAACCTTATCATTAATATAGCACACAGCAACATCTGTCCTGGAGCGTTCCCCTACAGTATACATTTCCATTGAAAAGCGGCTATCCCTTATTCTTCTTCTTAAAAGTGCCGCATTGCACACAAGTGTCTCAACAAATCCGTCTCTTGAGCCACGCAGAACCTTGTCTTTGTAAGGCTCTGTAACTGAACGCATTGGATAAGTGCGGCAGTCAATAAGTATACATTCATCAAAGCCATCTATTATCATGACTGTCTGTCCTGAAAGAAATGCCTTCTCCACTTCGTCGTAATGTCCGTTTTTTTCAATCTCTGTATACGGCATTCCGACTTCTAAGAATGTATCTATATCCTTTATGTCCGATTCTTTCAATGAATAAAAAAACTGCACCAGTTTTTCAATTGTTTCTTCCTGTACGAATCCATCTATAAAGTAAAAATGTGTTCTCTTCCCACCTATTAATACATCTCTTTGCAGAATGTCAAAATTCCTGTCCACTCTTAACTTTTCATTCATCATGCGGACATTCATGTCTATGTTAGTTGTAAAATCAGTCATGCTTACTCCTTTCACCTGCACATTTTCAACCGCACTTTAAAACACCTTTCGATATCCCATATTGCCGCTAAATCCCTTCAAAGCACGAAAAGGGCAGGACTTACGCCCTGCCCTTATAGAATGTCCACATTTGACACATTTATTCTGCTATTAGTTCTCAAAAAGTGATGTTGAGTAATATCTGTCGCCGCTGTCCGGAAGCAGTGCAACAATTGTCTTGCCTTCGTTCTCTGGTTTCTTAGCCCACTCGATTGCTGCATAAAGTGCTGCACCTGCCGATATTCCAACCAGAATTCCCTCTGTGTGTGATATCAATCTGGCATACTCGAATGCGTCATCATTATCAACTGGAACTACGCTGTCATATATCTTAGTATTAAGAATTTCTGGAACAAAGCCTGCTCCAATTCCCTGAATCTTATGTGGTCCCGGCTTGCCCTGTGAAAGTACCGGTGAAGTTGCAGGCTCAACTGCAATTATCTCAATCTTGTCATTCTTAGACTTAAGATATTCACCAACACCTGTAATTGTTCCGCCTGTACCAACACCTGCAACAAATGCGTCAACTTCTCCATCCGTATCATTCCATATCTCTGGACCAGTTGTTCTTCTGTGTGCATCCGGGTTAGCAGGATTAACAAACTGTCCTGCAATCATGCTGCCTTCAATCTCATTCTTTAATTCTTCTGCCTTCGCAATAGCTCCTGTCATTCCCTTGTAACCAGGAGTAAGTACAATTTCTGCACCATATGCCTTAATTATATTTCTTCTTTCAACACTCATAGTCTCTGGAAGAACTATTATTGTTCTGTAGCCTTTTGCTGTTGCAATAGCAGCAAGTCCGATTCCTGTATTGCCAGATGTGGGCTCAATAATTGTTGCACCGGGCTTAAGAATATCTTTCTCCTCTGCATCTTCAATCATTGCCTTGGCAACTCTGTCCTTAACGCTTCCTGTTGCATTAAAATATTCAAGCTTAACAAGTACTCTTGCCTTAAGTCCAAACTTCTCTTCAATATGTCCGACTTCTACAAGTGGTGTGTTACCTATTAAATCTGCTGCTGATTTATATATCTTTCCCATACAATCCTCTTTTCTTGTGGTATTATTCCACATTTTCTAATATCAATTCATGAATCAGGTGTTATGTATATGCAGTACATAAACATACTATGTTTATATGTTATTATAGGACAATGATTCTGATTTGTACAGTACTTTTTTATTTTTCTTTTTTAATTTATCATTTAATTCAGTTATCGTTTTCTGTAATTTTTCCATTCTGGTTACCCTCTTTTTTCTGCCGTGTTCCTTTTCCCGGCATACTTTAAGTATACCAAAATTTCTTTTGTTCCACCTCATTCTTTTCTAAAGAATTCCTTATGATTTTGTGATGTTTCTGTGATTCATATTGTTTCTTTCAAATTCCTGGTATAAAATAGGGCGGAACAAAAATGAGGAGGCTGATTGTAACATGAAACAGATTTATGAAGACCTGTCAGACGATACTGACTTTGATATCATTGATCTGGATGACGTACCGGATCAGGATACCGTAAAAAGGCGTAAAAAGAAATCTCAAAGAGATGTAAATAAAACTAACAAAAGTGAGGAAGTAAAAAAGAAGGAACACTCTTCCACCGAAGATTCTTCAGAGGATTTACGAAAGGAGCGGTCTAAAAAAGCCCGGAAACGTACTTCCGGAAACTCTGGAAACGGCAGTTCAAAAGCTTCCGGGAAAAAGCGTTCCACTCCATCCGCTTCGATCATCACCACTCCGGTGAAAAAGACTGTGCAGACAGGCGCAAAAATAACCGGCAAACTCCTGCAGACCGGAGCCCGTGGCGTAACGCTTCTGATGATCGCCATAATTGCATTTAATATTTTCAAGAATTTCTGGAGCTGTTATCCGGTATATGGTTCACTTGCCACAGCGGTAAATGCCAAGAATTATACGCTCGGTGCCTTCCTTGGCGTCGCAGCATTTCTGCTGATTATGGAGATTATTTTCTTCCTGTGGGCGCTGACCGGACCATGTGCTTATGGAGACAGGGGAACAAAACGTGTCGATACCGGACGGGGGCTTTTCTCTTTCCTGTTCATCGGTATAACTGTAGTTGCTGCCGGAATGTTCTGGAATCTAATTCCTTCTTCTCCATCACCACTGACCGGTCTTGCCGGCGGTCTGCAGCTGTATGGAAGTCTGAAAGGAATCCTTCTTCCATTATGCGGAATTGGACTTGTAAGCTGTATTATACGGAAAATATTTTCCTAGAACGGGAAATATGCCACTCTCAAAATATAACTGGTTATAGTGCCACTGGTCTGGTGCTGTATCCTTCTCACTCCCACAGCGGATCAATAACTTTCATCCATAACAAAAATGCCAGTCCCGATTTACACCGGTTCTGGCATTTTTATTATAGATTCTCAGAATCCTTTTTTATTATTTTACAAATGCTTTTACTTTTTCGCAGATGCTGTCTGCATCAAGTCCGTACTTCTTGATCAGTTCAACTGCCGGACCAGATTCCCCGAACGTATCCATAACACCAATCTTCAGAACAGGTGTAGGAAGTTTTTCAGAAAGCACATCACATACAGCACTTCCAAGTCCACCGATAACAGAATGTTCTTCTACGGTAACAACTTTTCCTGTCTCTTTTGCTGCTGCAACAATAAGTTCTTCATCAATAGGTTTGATCGTATGGATATTGATTACTTTCGCATCGATTCCGTCTGCTGCAAGCTTTTCAGCTGCTGCAAGAGATTCGCTCACTTCAAGTCCTGTTGCAACGATTGTTACATCTTTACCTTCGCGAAGTACGATTCCTTTTCCGATCTCGAACTTATAATCCGGATTATCATTGATTACCGGCACTGCAAGTCTTCCGAAACGCATATATACCGGTCCCTGATGTTCATATGCTGCAAATACAGCTGCTCTTGCTTCTACATCATCTGCCGGGCTGATCACTACCATACCTGGGATTGTTCTCATAAGAGCGATATCTTCGTTGCACTGATGGGTAGCACCATCTTCACCAACGGAAATACCTGCATGTGTAGCACCGATCTTAACATTGTTCTTCGGATATCCGACAGAGTTACGAACCTGTTCAAATGCACGTCCTGCTGCGAACATTGCAAATGTACTTGCAAACGGAACTTTGCCTGTTGTAGCGATACCAGCTGCAACTCCGATCATGTTGCCTTCTGCGATACCACAGTCGATAAATCTTTCCGGGAATGCTTTCTTAAACATTCCTGTCTTTGTAGCTCCGGCAAGGTCAGCATCAAGTACTACTACATCATCATGCAGTTTTCCAAGTTCAACTAAAGCATTACCATAGCTTTCTCTTGTTGCGATTTTCTTTACTTCTGACATAATGCTTCACCTGCTTTCTCTAAATCTTCCATAGCGATCTTGTATTCTTCATCATTCGGAGCTTTTCCATGCCATCCAGCCTGGTCTTCCATGAAAGAAACACCTTTACCTTTTATGGTCTTGGCAATAATAGCTGTCGGCATTCCTTTTGTTTCTCTTGCTTCTTTGAAAGCAGCTGCAATCTGATCAAAATCATGTCCATCGATATTGATTACGTGGAAGTTAAATGCTTCAAATTTCTTGTCGATCGGGTATGGTGAGTTAACTTCATCAATACGTCCGTCAATCTGAAGGTTGTTATTATCTACAATTACTACCAGATTGTCCAGTTTTCTGAATCCTGCTAACATAGAAGCTTCCCAAACCTGTCCTTCCTGAATTTCTCCATCTCCGAGAAGTGTGTATACACGATAGTCATCATTACTCAGTTTTGCAGAAATAGCCATACCTACTGCTGCTGAGATTCCCTGTCCCAGAGATCCGCTTGACATATCAACACCCGGGATGTGCTTCATATCCGGATGTCCCTGAAGGTAAGATCCTGTATGACGAAGTGTCTTGAGGTCTTCTACCGGGAAGAATCCTCTGTGTGCCAGTGCAGAATAGTATCCCGGAGCTGTATGTCCTTTGGAAAGAACGAAACGGTCGCGGTCTGCTTTCTTAGGATCCTTAGGATCGATATTTAACTCTTCAAAATATAAATATGTGTAGATGTCTGCTGCTGACAGAGATCCGCCCGGATGTCCGGATTTGGCAGCGTGTACTGCTGTCACGATGCTCTTACGGATTTCATTTGCAGTTTTCATAAGTTCTGACTTGTTCATGAAAATATGCCTCCTGAAATAGTTTATTTTTAGTCACTTTGTCGGAAGCGCAAATTGATGCTCTTCCGACAGTAAATTATTCCGATTGTAAATTTTATTCTCCGAATACTGCTTTGTAATCAGCCTGGAATTTTGCGATACCAGCATCTGTAAGCGGATGATGTGTCATCTGTTCAATTACTTTGTAAGGAACAGTTGCAATATCAGCACCTGCAAGTGCACATTCTGTAACGTGCATTGGGTTACGGACGCTCGCGCAGATGATCTGTGTATCAATATCTCCGGCCGCTGCAAACATCTCAGCGATTTCTTCGATCAGTTCTGTTCCACGTACAGAAATATCATCCAGACGTCCAAGGAACGGCGATACATATGTAGCCCCTGCTCTTGCTGCAAGAAGTGCCTGGTTTGCTGTAAATACCAGTGTTACATTTGTCTTGATTCCTTCAGCTGTAAGAGCTTTACAAGCTTTCAGTCCTTCTACAGTCATCGGAATTTTAACTACCATGTTCGGATGGATCTTAGCGATTTCTCTACCTTCTGCAATCATACCTTCTGCATCAGTAGTTGTTGCTTTTACTTCTCCACTGATCGGTCCGTCTACGATAGATGCGATCTCTGCGATAACTTCTTTAAAATCACGTCCCTCTTTTGCGATCAGTGACGGATTTGTTGTAACTCCGCAGATAACTCCCATATCGTTAGCTTTTTTAATGTCTTCCACATTTGCTGTGTCGATGAAAAATCTCATTTCGTTTTCCTCCTTATGAACATGAAAATTCGTATTTCCCGTTATCAGGAATCTCTCTTTTTATCTGATTGCCTGACTTGGTTAAATTATATCGCAATTTACTCTGACAGGTCAATAGCCATATGTTTTTATTAGTAATTTTTCACGTTAATATTAACTATTTTATTAGTAATTTTTTGATGCCGTTTTTGGATAATTCTTTATTTTATAGCGTTTTCAGAGACATAAACTATGAAATATTACTAATATTTTTTGAATTTAAACTAATTTTTCCCTTTTTTTGTTTTCGCATAAGACGTCGTTCCACGCACGATCAGACGAGGTTCATATTCTACATGGTAGGTGCTGATCGGCTGGATCTCTGAATACTGGCTGTTCTGAGAAAGAATCTTTTTCATAATGATATCACAGGCATCCCGCCCTTTGAAAACGACAAAATGCTCGATCGTTGTCAGCGACACCTTATGCATCTTTGCAAACAGTGTATTATCACATCCCATTACGGAAATATCTGCCGGAACTTTATATTTTTCTTCGTGAAGTGCATCCAGGATTCCAAATGCGATCATATCATTTAATCCGACGATCGCAGTAATATCATTATGTTCTCTCAAAAGCTCTTTCGTCAGATCATATCCGATCTTATACTCCGAATCGATATTCGGGATGCTCATATCGATCGACTCATTTGCTGCCTTGATGATCACATTGTCTTTTAATCCAACAGCATCAAATTCTTTCAGAAATCCTTCCACCCTTTTGGAGCGCTGCTTCTGTCTGGTTGTAAGAGGTGGTGCAATATACGCTACTTTCCGATGCCCCAGATCCAGAAGATGCTTTGCCATCATCCTTCCGAGTTTGGAATTATCCAGTTCCACTGCATCTACATTCAGATGCTCATTCTGGTTATTGATAATTACGATCGGAATTTTTTCTGCCAACTCTTCTATCGTATCCATAAAACAATGACTTGGATTGCAGGTATAGATAATACCAAGCGGTTTCAGCTCATGCATCATCCTGAGATACCGCTCCTCCATCTTCAGATCCCTCTGGGTATTGCACACAAACAGTCCATATCCCTGCTCCTTTGCACGGGATTCAATCCCCTGAAGCAACATAACATAATAAGGGTTCGTGAGGTTGGAACAAAATACGACGATCAGTTTTTCTTTCCTGCTTTCTCTGCGTGTCTTTCTTTTCGGTACTTCGTATCCCATCTCTTCTGCGATCTGTTCCACTTTACGGATCGTTTCTTTTGAAAATGATACATTATATTTTTTATTCAGGATCATGGATACCGTTGCCTGCGACACACCTGCCGCATGTGCGATATCCGAAGAGGTTACTTTCTTCTTTCTCATATCTTTACTTCTTTCAAATGCATACGTTTCCGGCACTCCTCGCAGTCCTTAAGTCACGTTAAGTCACCTAAAGTGCTGTACGTCCTTCCAGTGCACGCAGAAGCGTCACTTCATCAATATATTCCAGATCTCCTCCTACCGGAACTCCGCTTGCGATCCTGCTGACTTTGATCCCGGTAGGTTTGATCAGCTTACTGATATACATTGCCGTTGTTTCCCCCTCCAGACTGGAGTTGGTAGCAATAATCACTTCCTTTACCTCATCCTTTGCCAGACGCTGCATGAGTTCTTTCAGTTTGATATCATCCGGCCCGATTCCAAGCATTGGAGAGATTGCACCATGAAGAACATGATAAACGCCATCAAACTTGCCTGTTTTTTCATAAGCTGCAAGATCTCTTGTATTCTCTACCACCATAATCACTGAATGATCTCGCTTATCATTGCTACAGATGGGACAGATCTCTCTGTCTGTCAGAGTACAGCAGCACTTGCAATACTGTACATTCTCTCTGGCACCGGTAATGGAAGAGGTAAGCTGCTCTACCTGATCCTTTGGCATATTCATGATGTGAAATGCCAGTCTCTGTGCTGATTTCGCACCGATTCCCGGAAGATGGGAAAGCTGCTCGATCAGCTTATTGATATGACTGCTGTAGTATTCCATCAGAATGGAAGACCTCCGCCAAGTCCGCCCAGACCACCTGTCAGTTTAGACATAACAGCTGTAGATTCTTCTTCCACTTTGCGAAGTGCTTCGTTTGTAGCTGCAACGATGAGATCTTCCAGCATTTCGATGTCATCCGGATCTACAACTTCCTCCTGAAGCTTTACTTTTGTCACCTCTCTCTTACCGGAGATAGTTACCTCTACAGCTCCACCTCCTGCAGTAGCCGTAAATTCTTTCTCTTCCAGAGCTTTCTGGTTCTCTTCCATCTGGCGCTGCATTTTCTGCGCCTGTTTCATAAGATTATTCATATTTCCCGGCATACCCATTCCCGGGAATCCTCCACGTTTTGCCATTTTATAAATCCTCCTGATGATATTTAATATATGAAAACCGCCTGTGCGGGATTCTTTGATAATATTTATTCTTCCGGCTCAGATCCAGGTGTTTCTTCGATCACAACATCCATATGGATATTCTCACGGATTGCCTGATCGACTGTGATCTGTGTCAGATTTGTCTGCTGGTGGTCCTCTGCTACAAGCATATGAAGTTCAATGCTCTTTCCAAGCTTCCGTTCAATGATCGTCTGCAATTCTTTCTTTGCGTCAGAATCATCCGGATAAAGCCTGCCAAGAGGTGTCTGGAATTCCACATACAGTATCGGTTCACCAGTCTCTCCATTGTATTTCGGCACAGACTGAAGCAACGCCTGTTTGAAAGCTGCTGTAGTCTGTCCAACGATCATCTTCCAGCTTGCCACTATCTTCTGCAGGTCTTCCGGAGCAGCCTTCTGTGGCGGCTTCGGCGGTTCTGCCTGCGCAGCTGTTGCTTCGCTTCCCGGTGCTACCGCACTCTGTACGACTACCTGCTGTACCGGGCGTTCCTCTATCTTCTGCTCCAGTACACGGATACGATCCAGAACAGAATCCAGGTTCGTCTCCATTGCCGGACGGCAGAGTTTGATCAGAGCAATTTCCACAAGCACTCTTTTTTGTGTTGCAAAACGAATCTGATTGGACAGATCTGAAAAAATACGAATATATCTCATCAATGTATCACTGTCCGTCATCTCACTCTCTTCTTTGAGAAGTTTCAGATTCTCAGAAGAAACATCTATCGCTTCTTCCGGATTATCCGAAGTCTTGACAAGAAGAAGATTCCGCATGTACCAGGTAAAATCCCCTACAAACTGACTCAGTTCTCTTCCTCCCACAATCAGCTCTTCCAGAATGCGAATTGCAGATGTCACATCTCCGGCAAGCACCTTGCGAAGGAGTCTGCTGAATACTTCTGTATCGACAGCGCCCAGCACATCCAGCACTTTATCATAGGTAAGTGTCTGCCCCAGATAAAACGCAATACACTGATCCAGAAGGCTGAGTGCATCTCGCATGGATCCGTCTCCTGCCTTTGCCACATAACGAATTGCTTTTTCTTCTGCTTCCACGCCTTCAACTTTCAGAAGTTCTGACAACCGTGCGGCGATCGTATCGATTGAGATCCTGTGGAAATCATACCGCTGACATCTGGACAAAATCGTGATTGGAATCTTGTGGACCTCGGTTGTCGCCAGAATAAAGATCACATAAGACGGCGGTTCTTCCAGTGTCTTGAGCAGGGCATTAAACGCACCAGTAGAAAGCATATGCACCTCATCGATGATATATACTTTGTACCTGCCCTCTGTCGGGCGATACGTAACCTCTTCCCGAATCTCTCGAATATTATCCACACCATTATTGGAGGCAGCATCAATCTCGATCACGTTCATGGAAGTACCCGCCTGAATGGCTTTGCACATCTCACATTCATTACAAGGACTTCCATTCACCGGATGCTCACAGTTGACTGCTTTTGCCAGGATCTTGGCTACCGTTGTTTTACCGGTACCCCTTGTTCCGCAAAAAAGATATGCATGTCCGATACGGTTTGCGTTGATCTGATTGGTAAGCGTGGTCACAATGTGATCCTGCCCTTTGACGTCTTCAAAATTATCGGGCCTGAACTTTCGGTACAGGGCAGTATAACTCATGAATACACTCCTCTCCTGCTGCCCGGGAATATC
>ERZ1106978.1867-NODE-1867-length-11072-cov-3.967505_pt1 | contig 11072 bp, 11 predicted proteins | sample MGYA00403689_ERZ1106978 | MGnify/ENA primary metagenome ERZ1106978 (study PRJEB35170, sample SAMEA104062434) | human gut metagenome | biome: human gut; feature: human-associated habitat; material: faeces | place: Denmark | collected 2012-08-02 ...
GTCATTCGAAACCGGTATGAACGCTAGGGGTGCACCGAATTAGCCGTCAATTGCAATCCTGAAATGATCATATAACTTCTCTGCCACAACATCCTTAGTTATATCATTCAAGAACTGAAATTTTATATAAGCATTTAAAACCAACAAAACACAATCGCTAGTCACATCACTATAGTCTAGCCATGTTGATTCTACAAACTCTTTTGGTTTCATATCCTAGTTCTCCTTGTTATTTTTTTCTATTCAAATAATTCAATATTGCTTTGTGTCCCAAACGAATTTTTACATGTTCAACCTTCCATTCTTCACCACAAACAATTGCTTTAAAACTTAAATAATTCTTTTTTAAATCTTCTTTATCTATTTCTAAAGCTGTTGAATACCGAAGATTTTCATAACAAGTTGGACAACAAATGAACTCAAAAATATCTTCACTATCTTTATATTTATAAAGGCTCATTCCTGTTAATTCAGTGTGTACTATTGCACCACAAAGAGGACACGTTCTGGCATATCTGCCAATTACTTTATCCTTAACGTGTTGTGGTTTACACATAAAGTCTTTCACCTTGTTAAAATTATTATAATCTAAATAACTTGCTTTTTCCGTTACGATACTTTCATCTAGTGAATTATACTCAATTGTATATGTATATTCAAAATTCTATCTGGTATATTTTTCTGCTTTCCTTGTAATACTCAATGATAATGAGAAATTATCTAAGAAAAATTTCTTTAAGCAATCAACAACATCATACTCAGAAGTTATTTTTTCGTTAATTAATAGAGCATCTTTGTCTTCTAAACTAAAAGGAATTAATTGCACTTTTATTGCTACTCCTCCTATAAAGCCATGTAATTAACACTAATTATAATTCGCATTATTATTAATATTATCTATAACACTCTTAATCTCCATCCAAGTTTGAATGTCATTTCCAAACAAATCTGCAACAGAACCTTTATCTGTAAATGGAGATTGTTGTAAAACACTCATATCTTTCATTAAACCATTTCTTACAATATATTCTACAATTTGATTTACAAAATAGATCTGTTCAGAATTAAGATTTCTTTCATCTAAATATTTAGAGAAAGCATCTTTGGCAGCATTCATATCCAAGCCAACAATTTCTCGAACAAATTCGCAAATAGGCTTTTCTCCTACTTCTGAATAATAGTCTTTCTTAGAGCCTAATTCTTTCCATAAGATATTTTCTAAAGAAACTAAATCTGTACTACTTAATGGTTTGTTTTCTTTGATTTTCAAAATCACAGGATTATCTTTTTGATGTTGGCGAATATAATACTCAATTTTAGATTTATAATTCTTTAAATCATCGTTCTCTAATTCTGAATCATTAAATTGAACATCTAAAATATCATCTTCAAAATTCGTTTCATAAGATAATCCTTGTCTAGGAATATATTTAATTAAATCTCTTAATCTTAAACGAATATTTTCAAATTCATCTATACCACTATATTCTAAATAATTCGTATTTAAGATAGCATGAATAATTTCGCTTTCCTTTTCAATCGCAGGAATATTCGATACTTTAGATAAACCTGTTACCTTTTTTAATAAATCTTTAATTCTACGCTTACTCTGTTTCTCAGACAAATGAGCTAATTCAATACCATACATTAACGCATCAAATCGCACAGCACTTACCTCATCTTCATCCGGCAAAATTAGATGTGCTAATTCTTGACGCACCATCAAACAATCTTCATAAGTAAGCATTTGATAATGATCTGGATTCGAATAGAGATCCACATATTTTAAATGTTGTCTAACATCAAAACGATTACGATCCAGCTCTTTTACTTTACTAACCATATAATCGACAAGTTCTTTACGCCATTTTTTTAATTCATCCGTTTGATAATTCAAAGCTTGTAATTTATAAGCAATCTCAAACTTCAATGCAAAAACAGCTCCCTGTACTGCAAGCATGTTTGGTGTTGCACTACCAGTCTTCATTCTGAAAAATTCAAAATTACCACAGAAATCAAAAATCAAGAACTTATCTTTATCTTTTCCATCTAAAAGTCCAGGACATAGTCTTGTTCCGCGACCAATCATTTGCCAAAATTTAGCCTTGCTCATTACTTTCTTAAAGAAAATCAAATTCACACATTCAGGCACGTCAATACCAGTGTCTAACATATCAACTGAAATTGCAATTTGAGGTAATTTTTTTGGATCAGAAAATTGGTCAATTAACGACTGAGAATAGTTGATTTTATTATCAATGACTTCTGCATAACCTTTTAATTCAGGATAATCCTTATTAAAAATTTCTAAAATAAATTCTGCATGCTTATGATTCTTCGCAAAAATAATTGTTTTACCAATTTTTTGTCCATAATCAATATGAATACCATATTTAAATAAAGTTGCTAATACCTTACGCACTGTATCTTTATTAAAAACATATTGGTTTATAGCTGAAGCACTAATAACTTCTGGAACATTTCCCTCTTCATCGACAAATGTTTCTTCATACTCTTCTTTTTCATCATTATCCAATTCATCCCAATGAATTCCGTTCTTCATAAATTCTGTAGAACATTCTATAGATTTATAATCAACTAAAAATTCATCTTTTACAGCCTGAGCTAATTCATAACCATATGTTGGAATTCCATTTTCTAATTCAAAAACTTCATATGTATTCTTATCAATTTCATCTTTAGGCGTTGCAGTTAAACCAACTAAAGGTGCATCAAAATATGAAAATATATCTCTATACTTGTTATAAATAGATCTATGCGCTTCATCACAAATAATCAAATCAAAATGCCCGCAAGTAAATAATTTCTTGCCTTCATCCTTAATCGTATCTATACAACCAATCATTGTTTGGTAAGTCGAAAATACTGCATGAGCATTATAATTTTCTTTATCTTCCACTAAATTGGTAGCCGAAAGATCAGGTAATAAATTCACAAAACTACGCTTAGCCTGTGTAACTAATGAGTTACGATCTGCCAAGAATAAAATATTCTTAATCCAACCATTATTTAATAGCACATCAACTAAACTAATAACCGTTCTAGTTTTACCTGATCCAGTAGCCATGACTAATAAAGCTTTTCTTCTATTCCCTTTATCAAAGGCTTCACATACAGCACGAACTGCAGCTTCCTGATAATAACGACCAGCAATATTCTTATTAATCGCAATATAATTCAAATGAGATTTTGTTCTTCTTAAATTAAAATACTTCTCCAAATCACGCTTTGAATAAATACTCGATACTCTTCTTTCAGGATAATCATTGTCTATTATACGAGTTTCAAAACCATTCGTAATAAAGATTACAGGTCTTCTTTTATATTTCTTCTCTAATAAATCCGCATACAATTTTGCTTGTTGTCTTCCTACCGCTGGATCTTTACAACTTCTCTTAGCCTCAATTACCGCTAATGGAATGTTCATATCATCATATAAAACATAATCTGCATAGCCAACTTGAGACTTGTTAGGCATACCTTCAAGTTCAACTTCATTAATCCAGTCTTTACCTTCAACCCATCCAGCATCCATCAACATGGCATCAATGTATAATTTGCGTGTTTTAAATTCAGATAAATCTAATGGTTTCGCTACATATGTTTCTTGTTGTTGAACACGACGAGAACTCAACTCTTCTTTCAAAGATTTATTTTCAGCAATCAAAGCCTCTAAATCAACATCAGGAACCACTTTAACAGGAGTCACTTCCTCTTGTTCTAATAATGATTCGTCAAATTCTCTTTCTTCGTAATTATCACCATAACAATACGCAATAAAATCAGTAAAATAGAACAAGTTACGTAAACATATTTTGGCAATACTAGCCGTTTTTGTCGTTGAAGTATGAACTGCTTCATTTCCATATCGACGGATAAACTCAATTCGTTTCCAAATATCATCATCCATGATTGATTTAAAAGCTCGTGTATTCATTAATGTATGCAAATTATCCTGGTATGGAACATCCAAATCTGCATCTACTGAATACATCCACTTAATGCCTGCCTCTAGTGCACGTCTACAGTTGATAATACACGTACTAACATCAATCTTATACGTCTTCTCTGCAACAATAGCTATATCTACAAAGCTATCAAAATCTTTTTCTTTCTTTAAATAATCGAAGTTAGTCATATACTACCTCTCTTTCTAGTCCTATTATACTCTTCTTAATATCAAACCTTGATTTATCGACATGTCCTACAAATTCAGCAAATCGATGTTGAAACTCCATTGGAGGCAACAGTATTGGAATCTTTTTCAATTCAGTTTTCGTAATTGTTTTAGTTACTGCTCCGTTAATACAACCTGATATTAAAAATTCTCCATAATCTGTATGCAAATATTGATAAAGATAAGGCATTAAGATTGTATCTTTTATTCTTATCATTATCTGATTCAATCCAAGGGAAACAGGCCTATTTAAGTATGGCATCACATAATTTTGACCTGCACTACCAATCTTGCAAACAATTAGTTCTCCGCCAAAAATCTGAGATTTCTTAAAGAAATCATAAGCATCTTTGGAGACGTACTTTACGTCATTTTTAAAATCATTTTTTGTAAAGTTGGTAAACCTTACCATAATCGCATAGTCTTCTTCATCCTTCATATCAAGATGATTAACTACAACTTTATTGGCACCATTTGAACCGATATCCCCCATATACTCTACTATGTCATTAAATTGAACTATTTCAAACTCATTAGAATTTTCTCTAACATCTCCAAAGATCTCTATAAATCGGGCTTTAATCAATTCATCATACTTTTTGATTTCTTTTTTATAGGATTCAATTATCACTTTAATAGAATCTAATATTTTAACAATTTTATCTTGATCCTCTAAATTTGGAATTGTGATTTCTATCTTATTTAACCCTTCAAGCGTAATTGATTTTTGCGTTGCTCCGGAACAATATTTATCTTTTTGAGACAAAAATGTTTTGCTTTCTAGTAAATGATATAAACATTTTTTGTTTAATATATTTTTCTTAGGTGATACAGAGAAAAAACCTGTAGAATATATATTTTTTTCTAACCCTTTATCTATAAATAACACCTTTTTAGTTTCTTGCATTTTAGCAAACAAAATACTATTGTCATCCGTTATCAGATTTGCTCTTGATGGTTTAGTATCATAATTAACAGTTTCAATTTGATTCAAATCGACATGATCCACATCTACCGCGCCAGTACTAATATATATTTTTTTACCTACAAATTTTTTGCAAGACTCTCCAGTTATATCAATGCAATCTGTAAACCTCATTTTTTATCACTAAATCCGAATTTAGCTTTGCGTAGGTTATCATATGTTGTATTTAAGCAACAAATTTTCTATGGGATTCTTTAACATTATTCTGATTCACCATAGCATAATGCATTGTAGTATCTATTTGAGAATGTCCTAATAAACTTTGTACTTGTTCTATAGGCATGCCTTTATCAATAGCCTTAGTAGCAACTGTTCGCCTAAATTTATGTGGATGAACTTTATTAATACCTAGTTTTCTACCTAATTGACGAAGCCTTATCTCGACTCCACTAATGTTTAATCTGTCATGCGGTGCATCTAATGAAACAAATAATGCTGCATTGTCATCATTTCTAGAATTAATATAGTTTCTTAAATGAATCTTTGTTCTGGCATCAAAATAAACCGGTCTTTCTTTATTACCTTTACCAAAGACAACACACTCCCTATTTTCAAAATCAATATCATTTATATTTAATCTAACAAGCTCTCCAACACGCATACCGGTAGATGAAAGCAGATCAATAATCGCTAAATCTCTAAGATTATTACAATTATCTCTTAACAATTCTAAAGTTTCATCTGTATATGTTTCTTTAATAACTTTATCCGTCTTTATTTTATGAATTCTTTTCATTGGACTTTTTAAAATATAATTTTCTTCTTCCAACCAAGAGAAAAAACTACTTAAATTTCTTCTGATGTAATCAATACTCGCTTTGGAACAATTATTAATCTTCTGATATTCAGTCAAATACATTCTTAAATCATCCGTTGTTAAATGAGTAACATTCTTGGTAATCATCGAATCCATTTTAATTAAAGTAGCATAATAATATTTTGTAGTTCTTTCACTACAACCTTCTATTTCCTTAGCAGCAATAAATTTATTTATTAGTTCCATATTCGTAAATTCACAAATATGGATATCCGTATCTTCAACCACTTTTATTTCTACTTTATCTAAGCATCGACACAATACCATATGCAAAACATCTAACTGAGAATTATCTAAATAATTCAATAAAGATTGTTCAATTTCTTGTATGATTGTATTTTTCATGTTAATAACCTCCATTACCAACATCTCTACAACCATAAATTTTATCTATCTTATCCAAAATATTCTTGCATCAAACTATCATATAATTGCTGCGTTTTTTCTAATGACTTTTCAACTTCTTCCCTTGATTTATCGACTTGTCGTAGAAAGTCTTCAAACTGCTGTTGAAGTTCAATTGGAGGAATCGGTACAACCAAATTCAATATGTCTTTATTTGAAATATTTGCTTGTCGAACGCCTCTACTTATACCGGTAAGCTTCTTTTTTACTTGCTTAAATTTTAAAAGCTGAGAAAGATAAAATTTATTAATTCCACCTTGTATCTCAAGTTTTGCATTTCGCTGATTTAAATAATACTTTTCAAAATCATTACCTAAAATACACACATTTCCGTAATCATCTTTACCTACTGTACCAGTTAATGACATCACCAAATCGCCTGGATATATGAGATATCGGTCGAGATTTTCATCTTCTTTCCAGTAAACCATATTCACAGGTTTGAAATAACCAGAATTTATATTCCCTATACGTAATATAGGAATTCCACTTATTTCACTAAATTTGTCACTTTTAAAAGCAAAACCACCTAAAACGTTCAATTTTTCTGATAGTGGACTTTCCATCCACCCATTTGGATTGTTTTCAGGATCTCCAAACATCTCGATAAATCGGGCTTTAACAAGGTTATCTAGATTTTCGATTTGATTTGTATAATTAGCTATAGTGTCCGATATTAAATCTAATTGTTTAACTATAGATATTTGTCTATTCATTGAAGGCAGCACGTGATTCTTTTCTGATGTTGTCGATATCCACTGACGTTTATGGTTTGGTGGCATTTTAGATAAGCTTAGCAATAAGTAATAACAGTACTTTAAATCTGCATTGCTTTTTGTAGTTAATATCTTCATAGCTGAAGATTTGACCTTAAAAGGGAAATCTACATAATGAACTGAAGTTGTAAAATCATCAAAAATAATACATGGTCCTTTTTTATAAATTCCTTTACTTTCGTTTGTATAGCCTAAGATAAATGACTGACCTGCAGTTAGAACAGGTGTACTACATCCGTTACTATATCTATCTGATTCAACAATATACTCATTAGGTTGCTCATAATCTATGAAATCTTTTATCTTCATCAAATCTACAAATCCGAATTTATCATTCAGATTCTTCCTCCTTTCCATCATTCAACAAAGCCTTTAAATCGGCCAAGTTTTTGTCAATTTCTCTATTTAAAGCTTCAATATCAGCTAAAATTTCACTTGTTGGTGGATATTCTACCTTTTCATAGACAACTTCTTTATATTTGTTAATAGATAAATCATATTCATTATCAATAATCTCTTGTTTATCAACCAAGAAGCTTTGTTCTGTACGTTTTCTGTCTATTTCTTTATCTAAATTATTGAATCTTTCTAAAATATCTGGAATATCATTTTCTTTTATTGGAGCACGTTTATCATCTAACGAAAATCCATCAGCTTTCATGTCATAGAACCAAACCTTGTCAGTTCCACCATGACCAGTTTTTGTGAAAATCAAAATACCTGTAGACACACCAGCATATGGTTTAAATACACCTGATGGCATTGAGATAACTGCTTCAAGACGATTATCGTCAACAATAGCTTGTCGAATAGCTTTGTGAGCCTTACTTGAACCGAATAAAACTCCGTCAGGAACAATACATGCACATCTTCCACCAACTTTTAACATTCGAATAAACAATGCTAAGAATAATAATTCAGTTTTTTTAGTTTTCGCAATCTTTAATAAGTCTGTTGATACTGAGTCATAATCTAAAGAACCTTTAAAAGGCGGATTGGCTAAAATCATAGAGTACTTATTGTTATCTGTATTTTGATCTGATAAACTATCACGATATTCAATATTTAGAGATTCAACACCATGCGTCATCATATTCATTGCTCCAATACGAAGCATAGTTCTGTCCATGTCAAAACCATTGAACATATAATTCATAAAATGATCACGATTCTGTTTATTCATCAAAATATCATTTCTATATTTTTCCATTAAATAATCACTAGCAACAACCAAGAATCCACTTGTACCACATGCCGGATCACAAATTAATTCTTGAGGTGTTGGATTCATTAATTCAACCATCATACGAATAATATGACGAGGTGTTCTGAACTGTCCATTACGTCCTGCTGAAGCAATCTTAGACAATAAGTATTCATATACATCACCACGAATATCCATACTTGTAGTTTTATCCATTAAGCTATAAATCTCATCCAAAGAATCGATGACCTTAGATAATACTAATGCAGTTGGAATTTTAAAAATCGCATCATCCATATATTTAGAATATGCGCTATCCTTATCACTATGTAAATTCTTTATAAACGGAAAAACCCATTCCTGCATAATTTCATATTGTTTATTCGCAGGATAATCATGGAACGTAGACCATTTCAATTGATTTCCATCAATACTACGCTCACCAATCACTACTTCATCTGCAAATATACTTATATAAGGTATTCCAAGCATATTGGATTCCTTTGCCTTTTTATTGTCTGTAACATCCAAATCACGAATAAACATTAAATATGTTATTTGCTCAATAACCTCTAATGGATTCGTTAATCCACCTGCTGCAAAAACATCCCAAAGCGCATCAATTCTATTTTTAATTTCACCTGTAACCATAACTCTCTCCTACTTAATCAATTCCACTACATCATCAAATGTACAATCCAAACAATCGCAAATACGAATCAACGTATCCATAGATACCGTTTCCTGTTTAGAAAGCTTTGCAAGTGTAGCTGGTGTTAACTTAGCCTCTTTAGCCAAATCTGTTTTTTTCATGCCTTTATCAATCAATAATTTAAATAGCTTATTATAACTTATTTGCATAAATCGATCCTCGCTTACCTTTCTATTATACGTGAAACGCTTACAGTTATAAATAAGAAATATTACGAAATATGAATATTTCATCAATAAAAAATAATATAGAATAAAATTTAAATTTAACTATTATTAAAACTAATAAAACAACCAAAATAAAAGCAGAGTTTCCCCTGCCATTCGTACTAATCATCCATTAATGCTTCATGATACTCTTCTACATCATTATAGTCACAAGGATCAATGTTTGTGTGTTCATTATTTGGATCATATTTATTTTTCCAAGCCTTTCTTAAATTGATCTGATGCTTATACTGAATAAGATTGTCATAATTTGAAGCATCAATTTTAGAATACATACCTTCTGAATCACATTCTTTGATCCAATTCAATCTATCATTATATTCAACTAAATAATCATCAATAGTAGTGAATTTATTAAACTTAAAACCATTAAATCGGTGTTGTGGATCATATGTGTCTTGCCAATCGAGTATTAGTGCATTTCTGTAATCTTCTTCAGTATCATAATCATCTACATCAATATTTGTTTTAAAGCTTGGATCATACTTATCTTGCCAACAAGATCTTAATGCATCTAAATAATCTTCTTCACAATCATAATCACTAGGATCTAATTTATATACATTATCCTTGTCATATTTATTCATCCAATACTTCTTATTATCAATCGCATTCGAATAATCATCCTCATTTGAATAAATATTTGGATTAATAGAACTAAACTCATTAAAATAATCATACTTACGCTTCCATAATTGTCGCAATGCATCTACATACTCATCTTCATCATCAAATTGACTTGGATCTATATTATATTCATTATTAGAATCATGTTCATCCTTCCATTCTCTACACTCATCTATTCTTTCCTTATAATCATTTACATCATCAATCCATTCTAAATCAATATATTCAAACTCATCATAAGGATCCAATTCCTTTTTCCAAGCCCTCTTTAAAGCCTTAACATAATATTCTTCATACTCAAAATCACATGGATTAACATCAAATTCACAATCACAATCCCATTCATCACGCCACTCTAATCTAGTTCTATAAACATCTACATCATAAGCATAATCATCATAATTTGAATAGTTTGATACATTCACATAATCCTCAAACTCACATTCAGGATCCTCATATTCTTGCCACTTCTCTTTCAGCGCAGCCAAATACTCTTTACAACGCGAATAATCATATTGATTCACATGAAACTGATTCTTAGGATTATACTTCTCAGCCCAACCATCCCGGCGCAACATTTTACCAATTGCAAAACCCAATATTCTTCTTCTAACCATATACCTAATTCCTTTTTTCAATTATACACCAAAAAAGCCGCCATATTATAGGCGACTCAGTTATCATCTTCACTTTTTCAAATTTCTAGAATATGACTATTTCAACAACTCCGTAATTTCATCTTCACTCTTCGACAATGACTTAGAAATAAGCTCTAAACTCATCCCATTTGTTAGCATCACTTGAATCATTTGTTTTATCTCTTGATCCTTTTCTTCTACTTTCTTTTCAGCCTTTTCTTTTTCTTTTTGAACTTCTTTCATTTGTCTTTGAGTTTCTTCAAGTTCAAGCTGTAGCTCAATTCGTTCTTCATTTTCATGCAGTTTTTGAAAATCTTCTATTATTTTCTTCCAACGATCATCCGATATGGTTTCTACACGCTTCTCTAACATTTGAATCACCTCATCATTTTCTATCATCACCTTAATTTTACTATCATCCATTCCTTTCTGGCAATTCAAAAAGTATAAACTGGTTCAAAAGTCAAGGACAAATATCTGACA
>ERZ1106978.1881-NODE-1881-length-11004-cov-31.217737_pt1 | contig 11004 bp, 5 predicted proteins | sample MGYA00403689_ERZ1106978 | MGnify/ENA primary metagenome ERZ1106978 (study PRJEB35170, sample SAMEA104062434) | human gut metagenome | biome: human gut; feature: human-associated habitat; material: faeces | place: Denmark | collected 2012-08-02 ...
CGGCTACGCCGGAGGTCTTCACCGAAAAGCCTATCTCCTCGCGATGGAGAGAAGACATGGAGATAGGGAGACGTTAGACTTGGAAACGTTAGACTTCTGACCTCTGATCTCTGACCTCTGGCCTCTAATATCTCCTAGTCTCCAATCCCTAGTCACTAAAAACAGAAAGGACCCCCATCATGACACACATTCTCTTCGTCTGCCACGACACTACGAGATGCGTGAGCCTGGAGAGGCGCATAAACTGAGGATAACAGAAACAAATGCGCAAGAAAATTGTCCGTGGTGGGAGTACCTGCCAGGGCTTTTTTTGAAATTTACATAGCTCCCATTATGTAATAAAATGTATTGTAAATATAGGAAAAATGAAAGACAGCATTGAAAACAGTCAACGTTGTGGCTGCACTGATTATCAACCAGGCCAAAGTCTTCACCACCCAACGGGGATACGGAGAATGCAAAGATGGCGGGGAATTTCCTGGCTTATATACAAAGCAGTAATTTGCGGCTATGATAGAAATGTGTAGTTGAGAAAAGATTAAAGACTGTGCGTCGAATAAAAGGACAAACAGAGAAAATACCGGGAGTCAATCAAATGGAGACATTTAATAACACAACGAAAGTTGTGAAAGATGATTTGATGAAGAAAATACATTCCGGCAGTAAACTTTCGCTTGCTGCTGCCTGTTTTTCTATGTATGCCTATCAGGCTCTGAAAGAAGAACTTGAAAGCTGCGATGAACTCCGGTTTATTTTTACATCGCCTACATTTGTTGCGGAAAAGACGCCAAAAGAACGTCGGGAATTTTATATTCCCCGTTTGCAGCGCGAGAAAAGTCTTTATGGTACAGAGTTTGAAGTACGCCTGCGAAATGAACTGAAGCAAAAGGCTGTTGCCAAAGAATGTGCTGCCTGGATAAGGAAAAAGGTTCGTTTTCGATCCAATACCACGAATGAAAGTATGAATCATTTTCTGCTGGTGCAGAACCCGGATCAGATTTATACATACCTTCCCTTCAATGCATTTACCACCGTTGATCTGGGCTGTGAGCGGGGAAGCAGCCTGACAAACATGGTCACCCGATTTGAGAATCCTGCCAGCCGGGAATTTTTACAGATGTTCGATCATGTCTGGAATGACGAAGAAAAACTCTCCGATGTGACGGATGATGTAATTGATATGATTTCCTCGGTGTATCAGGAAAATGCTCCGGAGCTCATCTATTTTATGACGCTCTATACCATCTTTAATGAATTTCTTGAAGATATTTCAGAAGATGTCTTGCCCAATGAAGCGACTGGATTCAAGAACAGCCAGATTTGGAATAAGCTCTACAACTTCCAAAAGGATGCGGTCCTGGGAATCATCAATAAGCTGGAACAATACAATGGCTGTATCCTGGCTGACAGCGTCGGTTTGGGGAAGACCTTTACCGCCTTGGCTGTCATCAAATATTATGAAGGCCGAAACAAGAATGTGCTGGTCCTCTGCCCCAAAAAACTTTCTGAAAACTGGATGACCTATCGGGGCAACCTGGTGAATAACCCTCTGGCAGAAGATCGTTTCCGGTATGACGTGCTTTATCATACCGATCTTTCCCGGAACAGCGGGATGACCCCAATCGGTCTCCCAATTGAACGAATCAACTGGGGAAATTATGACCTTGTGGTGATTGATGAAAGCCATAACTTCCGAAACGGAAATGGTACCGATACCCATGGCGGCGAAAAAGAAAACCGATATATGCGCCTCATGAACCGGATTATAAAACCTGGCGTCCGTACCAAAGTGCTGATGCTTTCTGCCACTCCTGTCAACAACCGTTTCTATGATCTGAGAAATCAGCTGGCCCTGGCTTATGAAGGAAAACCGGAAGAAATCAATGAAAAGCTGGATACAAAATCAGATATTGACACAATTTTCCGTAGGGCCCAGAAAGTTTATAATGCTTGGTGCAAACTTCCGGAAACAGAACGGACAACAAAAAATCTGCTTGCTCAGCTAGATTTTGACTTTTTTGAAGTGCTAGATGCCGTCACCATAGCCAGATCCCGGCATCATATCCAGAGATATTATGATACAAAGGATATTGGGAACTTCCCAATCAGAAACAAGCCGATTTCCCTGTATCCGAAACTGACGGACAAAAAGGACGCCATTAATTATAAAGAAGTCTATGAGTGCCTGTCGGAGTTACGGCTCACCATTTATACACCCACCCAATATATTCTCCCCAGTAAGATGAAACAATATCTGTCTGAGGAAGAAACAGAGAATTTCCGGAAGGGCCGTGAAGCAGGTATCCAGCGTCTCATGAGCATCAATCTTCTGAAACGTATGGAAAGCTCTGTCCATTCCTTTTTGCTGACGGTACAGAAGGTCTATCAGTATCTGAAAGATACGAACCAGGTCATCGATTCATTCATCAAAAATGGAGCAGGCAGTTTAAAAGAAATGACAGATCTGTCCGGAGCCGCCGGAGAATTTGATGAAGATGATCAGAACACCGATTTTTTCACGGTTGGGAAAAAACTGCAGATTAACCTGAAAGATATGGATTATATTTCCTGGCAAAGGGATATAGAGGCTGATCTGGAGACCCTATCCCTTCTGATCAGCATGGTGAAGGACATCACGCCGGAATATGACTATAAACTGAACCAGCTTTTCAAAGTCATCCGCGAGAAAGAAGCCAATCCCATCAATCCAGGGAATCGGAAAATCTTAATTTTTACGGCTTTTGCCGATACGGCTGAATACCTCTATGAGAATCTGGCGCCCAAAGCAAAGGAACTGGGCCTTCAGACAGCTCTTGTCACAGGCAGCATCGAAGGGCGGACAGCCATACCAGATTTCAAGCCGGAAATGAATCATGTGCTGGCCTGTTTCTCTCCCATTTCCAAAGGCAGAGATCTCCTTTACCCCCAGGATAAAAGTAACAACATCGATATCCTGATTGGTACTGACTGCATTTCTGAAGGACAGAACCTGCAGGACTGTGATTACTGCATCAATTATGACATCCATTGGAACCCTGTCCGGATTATCCAGCGGTTCGGGAGAATCGACCGAATTGGAAGCCGGAACAAGAAAATCCAGCTGGTAAACTTCTGGCCTGATCTGACTCTGGATGAATATATCAATCTGAAAGCAAGAGTCGAGACGAGGATGCGGATTTCCGTCATGACTTCCACCGGGGACGACGATTTAATCAATCAGGACGAAAAGGGAGATCTGCAATACCGGAAAGAGCAGCTGAAAAAACTGCAGGAAGAAGTGGTCGATCTGGAAGATATGACCAGCGGCATTTCCATTACAGACCTGGGGCTCAATGATTTCCGCATGGATCTTTTGGCCTATATGAAAGAGCACCCGGACATCGACCATATTCCTTTGGGCATTCATGCAGTAACTAAAGGGGAAAAGCCTGGGGTCATCTTCGTGCTGAAAAATGTAAATGCAGAAATAAACATAAAAAATCAAAATCGACTGCATCCTTTTTATATGGTATACGTGGGAAATGATGGGGAAATCATCACCAACCACTTGCACCCCAAAGAGACATTGGATGAAATGCGGCATATTGCCAAAGGGAAAAGTACACCGGATCCGGAACTGTGTCATCTGTTCAACAAAGAAACGAAAGACGGCCGGAATATGGCGAGAGTTTCCAAACTTCTTGAAGATGCCATCAGTTCAATGATAGAGACCAAAGAGGAAGAAGATATCTCGAGCTTCTTTTCTGCCGGCGAGACGACCTTCCAGTCTGGCGGTTTCTCCGGTCTGGAAGATTTTGAGCTGATCTGTTTTATGGTGGTGATGTAAATGATAGATTTTCCGGGAAATACCCTGGTCAAACGAAGACTTCCAAAGGAAGCGTTTTATAAGCACCTGCCCCTGTCCGCCGCACTGAAATCAAAATTCGTGTCAGATGTGGACTGCATCATGCTGGAAAACAGTCTGACCCGAAAGAATCTGAATCTCGCCAAGGATGGCGAGATAAAAGAAATCATGCTCTTATCCATTACCCTTAAGAAGCAGAACTTTGATGGAAAGATTGTGGAGGCGATCGCGCGGCAAAATCCTCATCACCTGATTTTTCTTCTCATATATGGAGATGAATTCCAGCTGGCAGTCTACCCGGGCAGGCTGCATAGGACCGACTGGATGAAAGAAAGGGAGCTGCCCCTGACGCTTTCCGGAAATACGCTGGATGAGATATGGGATAATCTGGTCAGGCAGATTGCCATCTCTTCTGAAACGGTGCTGAGCCGGAAGGACCAGACCATTCACGAACAATTAAAAATGCAGGATGAAATCAATCGGCTGCAGATGATCATTCAGAAAACAGAAAAAGCTGCCTGGAAGGAACAGCAGCCGAAGAAGCGGTTTGAATTATATACAAAACTGCAGGAATATAAAAAACAACTGGAGGAAATCACCCATGGACAAGCTTAAGATGCATACGCCGGATCTGGCAGAGGAAAACTATAAGAAGCTGGCAGCCCTGTTCCCGGATGCGGTGACGGAAACAAAGGATGAGAATGGAAACACGGTCCGGGCCATCGACAAGGATGTATTGATGCAGGAAATCAATGCCAAAGTGGTGGACGATGGGCAGGAACGGTACCAGTTTACCTGGCCGGATAAGAGAAAAGCCGTGGCCCTTGCGAATGCGCCCATTGCCAAGACACTTCGCTTCGAAAAAGAAAAATCTGTGGGAAGGGATGGGACCCCCGGCGGGACGGACTCTGAGAATATCTACATCGAAGGCGATAATCTGGATGCCCTGAAGCTTCTCCAGGAAACGTATCTGGGGAAGGTGAAGATGATTTACATCGATCCGCCCTATAACACGGGAAATGACTTCATTTATGAAGATGATTTTTCTCAGAAGGCAGCAGATTATGCAGAGAGCAGCGGGCAGACCGATGAAGAAGGAAATCGACTGGTGCCAAACAGCGAAAGCAATGGAAGATTTCATACAGATTGGCTCAATATGATTTATCCAAGATTGCGAGTCGCTAAGGATTTACTTAAGAAAAACGGGATAATATTCATTTCTATAGATGATAACGAAGTAGAGAATTTGAAGAAAATCTGTGATGAGATATTCGGATCAAAAAACTTTATTGCACAATTGATATGGGAACGGGCATTTTCGCCAAAGAATGATGCCAGGTTTATATCAAATAGTCATGACTATATTCTTATGTACGCACGTGATATTGATCGATTTGTGATTGGAAGACTTCCCAGAACCACAGAGGCTAATGCCAGATATTCTAATCCGGATAATGACCCCCGTGGTGATTGGATGTCGAGTGATATTTCGGTAAAAACATATAATGCTGCCTGCGATTACCCAATCACCACCCCTTCGGGGCGAGTGATAGAGCCTCCAGCAGGACGCTGCTGGAGGCTCTCCAAAAATGCATTTTTGGAGAGACTCCAGGACAATCGGATTTGGTTTGGACCAGATGGAAATGGAGTCCCAAGAATAAAAAGGTTTTTATCAGAATTAAAGCATGATGGAATGGCACCAACATCAATCTTGTTTAATAAAGAAGTTGGTCATAGTCAGGAAGGAGCACAGGAAGTCGCAAAATTATTAGATGGCGGTTTTTTTAATGGGCCTAAGCCTATCAGATTATTACGAAGATTACTTACATTAGCTAATTTAAATGATGATGATATTGTAATGGATTTCTTTTCTGGATCGGCGACTACTGCGCACGCCGTCATGCAACTAAATGCATCTGAGAAAAAGTCAATGCGAAAATATATCATGGTTCAACTTCTGGAAGAAACCAATAAAGAATCTGAAGCATATAAAGCTGGCTATAAGACCATCTGTGACATCGCTGAAGAACGTATCCGCCGTGCCGGCAAAAAAATCAAAGAGGAAACGGGGGCTGACATCGACTACGGCTTCCGCTGCTTTAAGGTAGACTCTTCCAACATGAAGGATGTATATTACAAACCTTCTGATGTAACACAAACAGAATTGGATCTTTTTACGGACAACATCAAAGAAGACCGTACACCGGAAGACCTTCTGATCCAGGTCATGCTGGATCTGGGGGGATTGCTGTCTTCCAAGGTGGAAGAGGAAGAAATCGCAGGGAAGAAGGTTTTCTCTGTGGCCGATGGCTATCTGATGGCCTGCTTTGACAGGGATGTGACCGATGATGTTGTGACCGCCATTGCCAGAAAGCATCCTTTCTATGCGGTATTCCGTGACAGTTCTTTCAGCTCTGACAGCGTGGCCGCAAACTTCGAGCAGATTTTTGATACCTATAGTCCGCAAACGGTAAGGAAGGTGCTGTGATATGGCTGCCATGAAATTTAAATTCACCATACAGAGGTACCAGACAGATGCTGTAAACAGCGTAGTCAGAGTATTCTCCGGCCAGCCCTTTCAGGATAAGGTCGGCTACCGGCGGGATGTTGGAACCCAGGATGATGATCGCACCCTGTTTAACTGGCAGCAGTCTGATCAAGATCTATTCATGGGTTTTGCCAACGCACCGGTTTCGCTGAACGGGACACAGCTTCTTCATAACATCTGGGAAGTCCAAAAGGGCAGCAATATCAAGGAGTCTTCTTCTCTTGCCGGGCATATGGGGGCCTGCTCTCTGGATGTGGAAATGGAAACGGGTACAGGAAAGACCTATGTTTACATCAAGACCATGTTCGAGCTGAATAAGCAGTATGGGTGGAGCAAGTTCATTGTGGTTGTCCCCTCCATTGCCATCCGGGAAGGCGTGCAGAAGAGTTTCCAGATGATGCAGGACCACTTCATGGAGCTCTACGGGAAAAAGGCAAGGTTCTTTGTGTATAACTCCAAAAATCTGACGGACATTGACCAATTCAGTTCCAGCGCAGATCTTTCTGTCATGATTATCAACGTACAGGCCTTCAATGCCCGGGGCAAGGATGCCCGAAGGATCCGCATGGAGCTGGATGAATTTGGCAGCCGCAAGCCCATCGATGTGATCCAGGCCAACAGGCCCATTGTGATTCTGGATGAACCGCAGAAAATGGGCGGCAAAAAGACGCAGGAATCCCTGAAGGAATTCCATCCACTGTTTACGCTGCATTATTCCGCCACCCATAAAGAGCATCATGATCTGGTGTATGTCCTGGATGCGCTGGACGCCTACCGGATGAAACTGGTCAAAAAGATCGAGGTCAAGGGCTTCGATATCAAGAATCTCCGGGGAACAGACGGCTACCTGTTTCTGGAGAATATTGTCATATCCCCGAAGAAACCGCCCATGGCGCGACTGGAATTTGAAATCCGCTATGAGAAGTCCATCAATCGGGAGACCAGAATCGTAGGTGTGGATGATGACCTGTATGCTCTTTCGAAAGGGATGGAGCAGTATCAGGGGTATCATATCAATGAGATTGATCCCATCAGGGGGGTTGTGACATTCACCAATGGCATTGAAATTCACACAGGTGAAGTTCTGGGCGATGTCAGTGAAAAAGATATTCGCCGTGTACAGATCCGCGAGACCATCCGGTCCCATTCGAAAAGGAAAAGGAACTGTATACCCGCGGCATCAAGACGCTTTCCCTGTTCTTTATCGATAAGGTAGAGAATTACCGAAAGTATGATGCTGATGGAAATGAAATAAATTCGGAATATGGCCGGATCTTTGAAGAGGAATATACAGCGATTCTGAATGAATATCTGACGTTGTTCGATACGCCTTATGAGCAGTATCTGCGCAGCATCGATGTGCATGCTACGCACGCCGGATATTTCAGCATCGACAAAAAAGGCCGCAAGATTGACAGTCAAATAAAGCGTGGCTCTGATATCAGCGATGATGAGTCTGCCTATGAATTGATTCTGAAAGATAAGGAGAAACTGCTGTCTTTTGACAACCCGGTTCGTTTTATTTTCTCCCATTCCGCCTTGCGGGAAGGCTGGGATAATCCGAATGTCTTCCAGATCTGCACGCTGAAGCATGGCGGCGATTCGACGACCAACAAGCGGCAGGAAGTGGGCCGTGGCCTCCGAATCTGCGTGAATCAATCTGGCGACCGGATGGATGAGAACGTTCTTGGCGCAGAGGTACAGGAAGTCAATAAGCTGACTGTTATTGCAAGTGAAGGCTATAAGGATTTTGTCTCTTCTCTGCAGAAGGAGATCAGGGACGATCTGTATGAGCGGCCGACTAAGGCAACACCGGAATACTTTGCGGGTAAGCGTCTCAGGGTCGGTGATGATACCATCACTGTTACCAGCGACGAGGCAACCGCGATTTATTTCTATCTGGTGAAAAATGATTACATTGACGAAGACGGTCATGTCACGGATCAGTATCGGGCGGATGCTGAGAATCATTCCCTGGCTCCGTTGCCGGATAAAGTGAAACATATCGGGGATGGCGTGCATGCGCTGGTGCAGGGTATCTTTGATGAACATGCGCTTGACGGTATGATCGAGGATGGACATGTGACAAAGGTCCCGGAGAATGGGCTGAATGATAATTTCTTCAAGAAAGAATTCCAGACGCTCTGGAATTACATCAATCACAAATGGAGTTATTCTGTGCATTTTGACAGCAATGAGCTGATTCGGAATGCCATCCGGCATATCGACGATAAACTTTTTGTGACAGAGCTCCAGTACACGGTGACGCGGGGAACCCAGGGGGAAGACTGGTCTGCGGAAAAGGTAAAGGAAGGGCAGGGCTTTATTGCTGAAAAGAGCCACACCTATACCCTGAAACGAGGGGAAACCAGCCAGGTCAAATATGATCTGATTGGTCAGATTGGAGCAAAGACCCATTTGACCAGAAGAACAGCTGCGGCAATCCTGAAAGGAATTTCTCCTGTCAAGTTCACCATGTATCGGTACAATCCTGAGGAATTTATTTCCAAGGTTTCGCGGCTGATCAATGAAGAAAAAGCTGCGATGATTGTCAATGATATCACCTATAACCAGACCGACGGGTCCTATGATTCGACCATCTTTACAGCCGAAAGGAATAAGGACTTTTCCAAAGCCTATCGGGCGAAGAAGAATGTGCAGGATTATGTTTTCGCTGATGGGACGGCAGAAAAATCCGTGGAACGCAAATTTGCAGAAGACCTGGATCTGGATGATAAGGTGGTGGTATATGCCAAGCTGCCGCGGGGCTTCCAGATTCCGACTCCTGTAGGCAACTATGCACCGGACTGGGCGATAGCCTTTCAGAAGGGAACCGTAAAGCATATCTACTTCGTGGCTGAAACGAAAGGCTCTATGGAAAGCCTGGATTTGCGTCCCATTGAACAGGCTAAGATTACGTGTGCCAAGAAACTTTTCAATGAGATCTCAAAGGCTGATGTAGTATATGACCAGGTAGACTCCTATCAGAATCTGTTGAGCTTGATGAATGCAATTTAAACGGAAAAAGCCTGCCATATGGAGCATTTGAGAAGAAACACAAAGCAAAAACGGAGTGATAAGAATATGACACACATACTCTTCGTCTGCCACGGCAACATCTGCCGCTCCCCCATGGCGGAATTCATCATGAAAGCGCTCATCCGCAAAGCCGGATGCGAGAAGGCGATCACCGTGGACTCTGTCGCAGCGACCACGGAAGAGATCGGAAATGATATGTACCCGCCCGCCAAGCGTATGCTCACGAAGAAGGGCATCCCCTTCTCGCCCCGCCGTGCCCGTCTCATCACGGCGTCGGACTATGCCCGTGCGGACTATATCCTCTGCATGGACGAGGAAAACCTCACCGACCTTGCACGCTTGACGTGCGGCGATCCGGAGAAAAAAGTCTCTCTCCTTCTCTCCTGGGCAGGACGGCGCGCCGAGGTGGCAGACCCGTGGTATACGGGAAATTTCGAGGAAACGTATGAGGATATCCTCGAAGGCTGTGAAGCGCTGCTAAAAAGCATACGCCGGCAAGGCGTTGCCGGCTCTTGGTGAATGCTCGTTTGGCAATCGCTGCCAATGGTCTTGCTTGGGATCTGTGATCTGCTTTTCCTTTATCCACAGAGTTGTTCACAGTTATTCACAAAACTGTGAATTGCGAAAGCCCCCTCTTCGCAGCTCCGACAATCAGCTGAATATCGCACTTGTCCATCTTAGATATACACAGAAAATTGTGAATATCTGTGAACAAGTGCAGGATGCGCACGAAGCCCTCTCGAAAAAATCCAGATCCTGTCGGACTGTCTCACCTCCATGTCTTTGTTCACAACTGTGGATTTTGTGAATAGCCTATTCACACCCCGGCGCGCTGTTCCATTTTTTTGTAAAACATTCGTCAACAGGATGTTCGCTCACGTAAAAAAACGAGAAATCAAGAGAAATATAACGAATGAGCGAGAGACAAAGGAGCACCCCCTGTCCGCGTTGCGTGGATATCGGGGGGGAGATGCGTGACTAGTAGCTAGTGGCTAGGGATTAGGGATTAGAAATCTCAAGTGACTTGTGACTAAGAGACTAGGAGACATCAGGCTCCCGTATCGTCATTTCGAGCGCAAGCGAGAAATCTTTGTCATTCGCGGTCAGGCGGACAATGTTTGGAAAGTTCAAAACGGGAAACCTGCTATCGAGAGACTTTCGGGCATCGCCCTATTTATACTTCGCGGCGCTTCTGATTTTTATGCGCCGCAACCCCGAACCCTGAACCCCGAACCCGTAACCCCGAACCCTGAACCCTGAACTCCGAAGTTTGAAAGCGGAGATAAGTGGCTAGGGATTAGGGATTGGGGATTAGGAGCCTCAAGTGACTGGTAGCTGGTGACTTGCATACTGCTTTCGGGCATCGCCCCATATATACTCGCGGCGAAGCCGCTACCACCATTTCTAATTTCTCATTTCTAATTCCTCATTCACGCAAAGCTTTCATCCGCAATCAAGGGACGAGCCGCCCCATGGGCTAACCCTGAACCCTTTCCCCTCTTTCCCAACAATTTTCATCTTAGTGTAAAATTTTACTCGGTAGGGAAATTTTTCCAGAAACAATAAAAGAGGA
>ERZ1106978.1886-NODE-1886-length-10984-cov-237.144661_pt1 | contig 10984 bp, 9 predicted proteins | sample MGYA00403689_ERZ1106978 | MGnify/ENA primary metagenome ERZ1106978 (study PRJEB35170, sample SAMEA104062434) | human gut metagenome | biome: human gut; feature: human-associated habitat; material: faeces | place: Denmark | collected 2012-08-02 ...
GACAAATATACACTCACAGGTTACGTCCACTATTGCAGGGGACGACGGCGAAGCCATGGCAAAAAGTGAAGGATATGTAGCTGAAAATGGTTTTCATGTCCCTAATCCCATGTAATTATAACTCGAACAAAAAGGTGAATGTCAAGGCTGCCTAATTGGCAGCTCTGCCAATACCAATTAATAATATGTTTTTTGGGAAAAATGTTGGATGTGCTAACTGCTGAAAATCAGTAGTTACGTTCTAACGGTGATTTACTCCACTTATGGGATGGTCATAAAAACTATCGGTTATGCAACAAATAGATATAGTACAAAGATTGATGGAAGAACTGGATGTTACAGTCTTAGGTCTTTTATGTGGTGCTTTCTCTTTTATTCTTGGAGTTATCATCTCACAGTATAAATTAGAGAAATGCTTTCATCACAGAAGGGTATGGTCTAGGCTTGCTGTGTCTCTAGGCTTACTGATCTTAGCTGTATGCATGAATTCCTATGTTGAGGCTACTTTGGTATTTTTATTGCTCGTTTGTTTGACAATTTTCCTACCACTTCCCCATGAATTACTCATCATATATTATTATAAATCCCATCTTGACGATCTGGATAAGGGAAAGTATCGTGGTTGGCTTGTTACTACAAGTGCAAAACTGCGTTTCTATGCATTAAGAATAAAGGCTTGCCATGACGAGGTCGACAGGCAAAATGTTCAGGTGGAATTTCTTGATGAAGCAAAGAAATGGGATTTATTTGATTATGAGTATAAGCAATATTACTTACCCCATCTCGATGTTTTGTTCAAAATAGGAGCGGTTAAGGCTTTTGAGTCTGAATGTGTGCGTTTATCCAGATTCAAAGACAATAGCTATATGTTGTGTTTCCAGACATACTTGGCACATAATGCTTTTGACTATGAAAAAATGGTAGAGTATGAGTCCAAGAACACCGATACATCTGATGAGTCTCAGCTAGTTTCGCTCCTTAACCTACTATGTGCATATGAGGCTTCTGGAGAGAAAGAAAAGATGAAGCCTATAGTTGCAAAATTACTTGAGTATAAGAAAAAAGGGATAATTCATATTGAAATGTACCGAGATTTGATGCATTATTATGATGAGATTTTATGCGATAAGGTTGCTGGAGATAGACTTGCTGATGAAATTGTGAAAATGAAGTTGGCTAGATTTGGTGATTTTCTAAATCTTTTAGATGTAGCTTTTATGCATTATAGAAGAGAAGGCAATCAGGCCAAGATAAATACCCTGTTGGATAAAATTCTGTCAGATAATGATTTGATGCAGCATGGTGAGAATCAATTGATAACAAGGATAAAACTGATGTATGTTATTTTTGATAATGGATATAAATGGCAGGAATATTCCCTCAAGCTGTTTTTCGATAGGGAAAGATATCTGAAATGTAGCTATCGGGTTGGAGCTTTATTCGTCAAGGAATCCCTTCGATTGATACGGGATGTTAATGCATTGACGGGAAAAGGGCTTCAGCAGAATTTGTTGTCAGATATGTTTGTAGATTTCAGTCGAAATTGTGAACGCTACTTATCGGAAATTGATTCGGATTTAGCTACATTGGATGAGCGATTTCTGTATAGGTACATAAGTTTATTGATGTTGAAACAGGAATTATTAAAATTTATGGCTGATGATGATCTTGTTCTTGTGCGGAAGAATAATGATGAGATATTTGAAAGGATTAGGGCTAGATGTGAGCACAATGGTAATCAAAGGGAATTGCTTCATTTCTTAGTGGTTCAGATTGATGATATTCTTTCTATGAATAAGCAGATTCTTGATTATGTGTCTGCTAATAAGCAATTTACCTTATCTCAGAAATTTATTGATTATAAAAGTCATTGGGATGCCTATTTTAATTATGCAGAGAATCTGATATGTGATGTAGTTAAGATTTTGCAGTCTAGAAATTATGACAAGTCGTTAGCTTACTATGTCCTCTATACAGCCTATTTTTATAATTTGATAGGTAATGGCAAGCGTAGTGTATTTTTCCTTTCTCAATTTGAGAGATATGGAGTAGATTTAAAAAACTGGACAGTGCCTATACAGGATTTGTATGCCAAAATAGCGATAAGTAAGACAAGTAAAATTTAATATTAAAACATAAACATACAATATAATGTTTAATCTCAGTAAATTCATAGGTCAGTATGTGACCAAGCGTGAAACAAGTATAATATTATGAGCGAGGAACAATACAATGAATTGCTGAAAGCCTACACAAAGGAAGCTTTGGCAAGTATGATAAAGGCTGATATACGCAGTAGGTTTCCCGCACCTTATGCAAGTATGTATTGTCATCAGTTTGATAATTTCAAGAACGTTGCAGATTTCTTTGAATTTGCAGCAAAAATTACGAGGATATAATATTGGATTATGAAGAGCAATGATAAACAAAATCATAAGGTGACCGATATGAACAGTAAAACAACAACGAGAGTGCTAAGCATAGATATGGGGCAAGAAGTCGTGGATTTCCTTCGTAAAGAGAATCTCGAAACCTATGATGGTACTTTTGGCCCCTTTGTCGATGCAAGGAATGTTGATTATTGCTGGGATATATTGCCGATATATTTAGAACAGAATCTTCCTGATAACCTACATGAATATAGTGTTGTCATAGAAGACCTGGGATTCGAGCGAAAGACAATACCATATGATTTAGAACAAGTTGATAAGCAAAAGGCTATTGTCGAGGATAGATCATTTAAGTGTCTATGTTTGGCTAAGCCAATAAATGTTTTGGATCCAGTTCCATTTGGCTGTTTTTTGCTAAAACGAGAATTTGATAAGAAAAAAGGTGAACTTATAAAAATTATATTTCAAGCCCCTAAAAATGAGGTTCGATATAGTGGAATAAGGGTTTCTAATAATATTCATAATATTGGAGTTTTCTCAAACTATCAAAATATAGTGGATTTTTCGCAAAAATCATTAAGTGGTGATAGAGTAAAATTGGTTAATGAATATCGTCTTTCTGAAATTCTCTTTTCTGGTTTGGAAGATCAATTGTCATATTCACAAACATTCTTTCATCCTTCTATACCAAAGAACGGAAGTTATGATACTGAGCCAAATCCACATTTTATCCCATTGCTTCTTAATGAGCAAGGTGACATCATATCCTATGTTTACTTTGAAAAGAAAACGTGCACATTTGTTTTGCCACAAATAGAGAATAAGGTTGTTCTGTTGGAGCGATTGTTTACGAATTGCTTATATCGTAATTTCTCAGAATTGTTCCCGTTACAAACTAAAAATACTTGGCTGACTAAGAAAGAATATGAACTTCCTGAAATTGTTCAGCTTTGTGAAGAAAAGGAAGAAGCCCGACAAATCTATGAGAATACGATAGACCAAAAAGATAAGTCGATTGTCGAGATACGGAAAAAGTACAACTTTCTTTATGCGATGCTAACAGAATCAGGGGAAACTTTAGTCAACAATGTGAAACAATATTTGGAATGGTTAGGCTTTGATAATGTGCAGTCAATGGATGAAGAGGTAAAGGAGGGAGAAGATTTTCAAGAAGATTTGCAGATACATTTAGCCAATAATGAATTGTTGATAATTGAGGTTAAAGGTCTTCATGGAACATCAAAAGATAACGAATGCTCACAGATATCAAAAATAGAACTTCGACGTATACATGAGCGTAAATATTCAAACGTTCATGCTCTCTACATTGTCAATAATGAAAGGGGGAAAGAACCTCTCAAGCGACAGATGCCACCATTTACAGCATCTCAAATCAAAGATGCTGAGTTTGCTCATAGAGCAATGACTTATACCTATCAGTTATTCAACTTGTATTTTGAAATAGAGTCAGGTATAATTACAAAGGAAGAAGCTAGAAATGCTCTCTTTCAAAATGGTCTTGTAGATTTTCGTTCTAACTTTAAATCCATTGGTAAACCATATAGCTATTTTAATAATAATAAAGTAGCTTGTATAGAATTGCATGATACAATCCTATCTGTGGGAGACAAAGTTTACTTTGAAGATGATAGAAAGAGATTGAATGTAGTGGAAATCGTAAATATTCAAGTAGATCGTCAGAATAAGCAAACAGTAAAGGAAGGTAAAGTTGGAATAGAATTTAATATGGTAGTACCGAAAGGTGCAGTTCTTCTATACAAGCACCTATAGCTCCATGCGGTCCCATCCCGCACAATATGGCGAAGACCTTTGATGGTCCGCCAACCTTAGAGCGTAGCGGTTCCGAGCACCGAGCAGGGCGGTTTCCTTCTTCTCGCCTGAGGAGAGAAGACCGAGATGAGAGGTGGAGCCTTCTTTAATGGTAAAGAAGGACGGGATGATTTTAGAAAAAAAGAAAAGATAAAAACACTATATCATGATGAATGATTTTAAGAATATAAAAATAGCAGTAGCCGGTACCGGCTACGTAGGTCTGAGTATAGCAACCCTGTTATCTCAGCACCATCATGTAACAGCAGTAGATGTAATCCCAGAGAAGGTGGAGAAACTCAACAATAAGATTTCTCCAATTCAGGATGATTACATTGAAAAGTATTTGGCTGAAAACCCATTGAACCTCGTGGCAACCCTTGACGGCAAGTCTGCCTATAAGGGTACGGATTTTCTTTATGGCACAGAGCCATGCTATCATCGCCAACTGATATAATGCTTGTTGGGATGATTTTAAGTTGAGGTTTACACTCGAGATTCTTCTGAAGAGATTAATTCCTTTCATTACTATATTATTGTGACATATAGAGCATTTAGTCTCAAGTATTTCTGTTATTTTTTATTACTATTATATTATGAGTATTGTTCAAATTAGACATATTCAAGCTAAATTAAAGGATTTATATTCAACGAAAATAGATACGTCTGATTCTATAGTTTCTAATAAAGAGGATGTGTTTTATTCACGTGCTTATGCTGCATATACATTACAAATATTGGCTTCAGCTTCTGTAGATGATGCTTCTAAGGCAATAGTTGATGGCTTGAATGATAATGGTATAGATGCTATTTATTATGATCGAAAGTCCAAAATTTTATGGCTTGTTCAAAGTAAATGGATAAAGAAAGGAATTGGTGAGCCAGAAAGTGGTGATACTAGTAAATTTTGTAATGGCGTTAAAGATTTATTAGAATTTGAATTAGAACGTTTTAATCAAAAAGTTCTTGCTATCCAAGATGTAATAGAAGAAGCCTTAAATGACTATGAAACCAAAATAAATTTGGTTTTAAGTTATACCGGTAGCGATTCTTTTTCGGAACATAATCGAAGAATCGTAGAAAAACTTTTGGAAGAAGTTAATGATGCTAGTGAGGTGGCTTTTTTTGAACGTTTTACATTGTCTCAATCTCATAAATCTCTTGCAGGTTTTGTTGCAGGTACACCAATAGATACTGAAATAGCGATTGAAAATTGGGGAATAAATCCCCTGCCATACAGAATTTTATATGGTACTGTAAATGGAACATATTTATAATCCGCAAAACGAAATGTTACCGTTTCACAAAACGAAATGTTCCGAAACGCAAAACGAAGCGTCTTCGTTATAGATGTCCTCCTGAACCATACTCAAATAGCGTTAGAACGGATTTCTTTTCCTATTCTAACGCTATTACAAATAAACACTAGCATATGATGTAAAAACATCAAAGAAACCTGCTACCTTAGCCCGATCTCGTATTATGATACGTTTAGAGTTCTCTTGCAAGAACTTCTTGGGCTATCTGCTTGGCTTGTATTCTCCAGGCCTGATAAGCATCGAACTCTGCTTCGTGGCTCTTATCTCCATCTCCTCGATTGGCCAAGATTGCCTCTACCTGATTCTGGCTGTATTTGGTTCGTACCAAACCTGCCGTGAAATCACCGTAAGTAGCAGACTTTGCCTTAATCTTGGTAGAACCATCGGCTTCATCACCTTCGTAACTGAAGGCGGTTTTACCCGAATCTGAAGCTTCAGATTTTGTATCTGAAGTACCGGAAGTCTCGGGATGATAGTTTTCTACTTTCTGCTCACCAATGTAAAGCAGGAAATGGTCATCGTCAAATCTGACGTAACTTTTGCGAGATAAATATACCTTTTTCATCGTTAAGTAAATTTATAAAACTTCTTTTTAAACTTGTTGTGCAGTTCTGCGACAACGGTGGAGAATGGAAGTTCATCACGACAGAAGTCATTTAGGGCTTGATCTATGAGAATCTTGGAACCTGTATATAGATAGTGCTCTACAGTTTGCCAGACCTCGCTCTCTCCTTCAAAATGGTCGATGATACGATAGCGCAGTGAGAGACGTTTCTTAGGCATCTCTTTGCTGACCAAATGAGTGCTGCCATCGGCAGCGGTCTCTTCTACCTGTACGACCTCTTTTTCTATGACAGAGTCGTCAACCTTGTAATCAATCACTTGGATGAGGAATTTGTTCTCATCCTGTCCCTCATGGCAGATAATGTCCTCAATGGACTGCTGCTGTGATTTTTGCATTCCCTCGAAAGGCACACGAGATTTGCGAGCCTTAACGAGTTTTCCGAATCTTTCCATACCGATTTTTTTATATAAGTTTTTTGAATTGGCGTGAATTCCTAACCCAAGGCGTGAAGCTGCCTTGAGCTCTATTTGTCTTTGTGTAAACCCATGTTTGCGAAGATTAGCCACCTGCTTGCAGAGATCATGCTTAAACCGTTTTCGCAAGAGTGCATGGTCGGCATAGATGACCTGTCCACAAAAATCTATACCATCGCAAGTTCGATGGATTCCCCACGACTTGTTTATTGAGAGATGCCAATCACGAGCTAGGTGCATGACAGCTAACTCCGCCATCAGACGCAGGAAAACTTTGTCTTCATGGAGAATATAGATGTTATCCATGAAACGATAATAATGATGGAGCCCATGACGGCAGAACTTTTCGAAACGCTCATTAAGAAAGCTGATCCCCCCACATAGTAGTTGAGCCTGTTGCTGAGTGCGACAGGTAACAAGCATGTCGCTCACATAGCGAGCTTGCCAATAGTGGAATTTTTCAGGGTCGTCGATGATATCGAAGCATCTGAGTGCCAGATAGTCGAATCGGGAGAGAAAGAGCTGCCCCAGTAGCTGGGCTAGTTTTACTCCAAGTACGATTCCTGGGTTGAACGAGTCAACTATCTCATCTATAAAGGAGAGGAGTTTTCTGTCTTTAATCTTGCGGCGATATTCACTCTTGAGCAAGTTGTGATCTATACACTGAAAATAGTGGTGAATATCAATAGGAAGGCAATAAAATGTATCTTGCTGTGGAGAGTTGAATATATCTCTCTTAATAAGATTGTAGAAATAATGAGTGCCCTTGCCCTTAGAGCCTGCAGGGCAATGGTAGTAGATGGTGTTACGTATATCATCCTCTACAGGATTGAGGGCTGCGTGTTGCATGACATGATCTATGACTGGCAACTTGTTAACCTGGCGATGCTTCGGGTATTCTATATCCTTAGGTACATACCCTGATGTATGCCAAGTCTGGGCTGCGTATGCTTCAAGCATACGCTCTATGTTATGATCTAGATTGGCATCAAATTCCTGCACACCCCTGCGAGACATTTTTTGTCGGGCATAATTATAGAAAGCCCGACGAAAGTTGTCATTAGTCTCGACTTGTGGAGAAATGTTACCAAATCTTTTCATAAGCGGTGTAATGTCTGTGTAATTGTGTGAAACGGTGTAATGTCTGTTGTCTGCTATTTTTTATCCTATAACCTTCGACCGGATGACCCTATTGTCATCATCTACCAGCTAGATGAACTATGTGTATGTTTCGCCATGGGGCGAGGTCTGACCCTGTTGTCTCGAACGGAGAGCAAACACCCCGTATTGAGATATGTTAAAGTTGAGAGCGGCGCCGTAGTTCACGTTGGCATTCGAGACATCATTGTTATCGTTGAGCGTCGAAAGACCGCATTGACCACCATTGTTAACACTACCACCACGAAGGCAGAGACGGAAACCAGCACCTAGGGTCACAACCTGGTATTATTATGAATACCGCTGCAAAGATACTAAAAATAATCGGTATGGAAGTATGTCAAAGAACTTTTTTCTAAAATTTTTTATCGCCGACCGCCAAAGGCGGTTATTGAAGCGAGCAGAGCTCGCTGGGTGCTTCGGCTTCGCCGTGTGTACTCAGGTCTCTTATGTACACCCAGTAATCTTATGTACACCCAGCAAACTCATGAAATCTTTAGGCCGCCACGTACACTGGTTCGACTGGCCACTCCTCTACTGCTTCGCAGAGAGCGGCGCCGACGCTACCGTCGGCATACGAGACATCATTGCGAACGTTGAGAGCCGAAGAACCGCATTGACCGCCATCGTAAGCGCTACACCCACGCAGACAGAGACGGAAACCGCTTGTTGCGCCGGACGTATTCCAATAATAAGCACACCAGTAGGTAGTCTGACTACCGCCGATGGCGGTAGGGAAATTCTCCAGGTTGTCCATGGAGAGCATGGTCGCCCATCCTTCACCTTTTTTGATGGAGGTGCTGTAGGCCTTCATGCCCGTCTCGTTGCCGATTGTCCATGTGCCATAGATAGATGGTGCCACGAGGTGGGTGACTGTCGTATCTTCGTTGACCCTTACGAACTCATCATCCATATGATACCAGAGATGACCGTAAGAGTTTTTAAGACCGAAGAATGAGTTGACCTTTGCTGCATACCAGGTAGAGCCGTCATCGTTGAGTATATTGACGGTAGTCTCTCCGCAGCTATCGCCCAGGTCGAGACCGGCATCCATCGGGACGAGCGGGCGGCAGCCGTTGTAGCTATTCCACGCACTCCAGTCTTTTTGCGTCACGCCAGGACCAAGACCACCCTGATAGAGTCCGTTTGCATCTCGCTCAGTGTTGACTGCCGCCTGTGCATAGTGGGTGCCGAAGATAACCCCGAAGAGCGCAGCGGTCACGGCGAAGTGGCGCATTGAGGAACAGAGCCACCCCGTGCCGTTCTTTCTGGCCGCAGCTCGCCAGTACTCTGTGTTTTGGTTGCAGGCTGGCTTGCCGAGGAACGAGCGTTTGGTGTTGTCGAGGGTGGCATCGTTATTGCCACCTCTGTAGTCTGCGCCTGTATTAAGGAAGCTAACGAGGCGACCTGTGCTGCGCTCTAAAGTGGCATGGCCAGAGGCAGAACGTGAGCCGATAGGGATTGTGTAGTTGTATTCGCCTTTGATAGGAGTCAGTCCCACCATCATATAGAACAGACGGCCTACGGTCTTGAAAACCAGATAGAACTTACGGTTCCATCCCCACTGGTAATGTCCCTCTGATCCGTCTAACTTTGCAGCCTCTCCTGTGGCATATTTGTGATGATCTTTGGAATCGAGTTTTCGGCGGCTATGGTCATTCTTGACCAGGTAGCAACCGAGACCAAGCTGAATTGGCAGCTCTCTCAAGAGCTCAAGCGATCCCACATAGGTTGCTGCCTGAGGGGTTGCGTTGTCTAGATTCCAGACACGCCCGCACCAGAGATTCTGCCCCATATCTACAGCGTCTTTGAGCGACATCTGCTGCGCAGTACCCGATTTCTTGTCATAGACCTCAATTTGCTTGTCTGTTGCGGTCATATCTGCAGCAGGGAGGTCTGATACCTGCTTAGCCCCATCGAAAGCAGCGATGATTGCCTTGACCTTTGTCTCTTCTTCTGATGTTAAAGCCATAAAATAATATATTTAATCGATTAAACAATGCGTAATGAAGCTCCCACCTTGCGCAGATTGCCTGATGCAGACAGGCGAAGGCGTGGCTGGCGGACTGTGATGCTCACCTCCTTCCAAAGAGGTGTATTGGCGGTAGGGATAATCCAGAACTTAGTAGTTCCCACGCCTTTGACTGTGAGGTTGCCGCTCGGATCAACCTGCAGCGAATCACCATCTACACGCTGGTAGAGCACGCTCTGAGGTAGGTAGTTCGGTATGAGATTGGCAACGATGCGCTGCGCCACTTTATTGCGTAGGCTGATTTCCGGGAGATAGTCTAGGAACATTCGCGATGGCGCAATGAAACCTGTGGCTATTTGCCCTGCCAATCCATCCATTTGTGCAATCTTGGCATCGGCTCGCTTGGCGGCAGCATCTGCCTCTGTAGCCTTTGTCTCAGCCTGTGCTGCCTGTGCTGCTGCAGCAGTAGCCTGCTCTTGGGCAGCATTTGCTGCACTCTGTGCGAGATTTGCTGCCTTGTTGGCGTCGTCGGCTGCACTCTGTGCCTTGATGGTTGGTGTCTTATCGAGCCATCTGCGCCATTTGGTGTTTGTATCCGAAGGAGTTGTTGTGTTACCATCCTCCAGTGACGCATAGACTCCTGTAGATGTATGAACTATATCCCCTTCATCGTAGCCCCTAACAGTCTGTCCATCCTCTTCATATGAGTAGTCCGACTTCCAGGTACCTTGATCGGTGAAGGCGACATTACCAACAACAATGATATTTGTATTATCTGCCATATATTTATTAAACTTTAATGACTAACTTGTTTCTACGCTTGACAACATGTTCTGCGACATGGCTTCCGTAATCAATCATAAGTAACTTGTTACGATGCTGGCGGAATGACGGATACATAGCGCCGCCTCGAGCAATGACACCCGTATCGACATATTCATGCTTGGAGAGGTCCCATTGCCACCAGTTTCCGTTGCTTCCCATTTTGGGTGGATGATCGTTCATTTCCTTAGCGAGGTCGGTCTGCGTCTTTGAGTTGGTAATGGCGGCGGATGTGTCCTGCTGCCGCTTGGTTTCTGCCGTCTTGCGTGCCGTCTCGTTATTATTGCGAGTAGTTTCGGCGTTCTGACGTGCGGCTTCGTTGCTATTACGAGTACTTTCAGCCTTCACTCGGTCAGCTTCGCCCTGCGTTACCTTGGTATAAGCCGCGGCAAGAGCTTCCAGGTCTGGGTCTATATCGGTATAGACTACTACCTGAGACCACGTTTTGCCATTAT
>ERZ1106978.1892-NODE-1892-length-10943-cov-3.167432_pt1 | contig 10943 bp, 8 predicted proteins | sample MGYA00403689_ERZ1106978 | MGnify/ENA primary metagenome ERZ1106978 (study PRJEB35170, sample SAMEA104062434) | human gut metagenome | biome: human gut; feature: human-associated habitat; material: faeces | place: Denmark | collected 2012-08-02 ...
CAGTTTGTTTCCTGATGCGGTAAGCATTTGGGCAACGAGATTCTCATAGGCATACTCGGTGTTAAAGCCGGATTTAGTTGTTGACGATAATGAGTACCTTCCATGAAATAAGAAGTACGTAAAAACTGTGCATTTGCAGAAAGAGTGCAAACCAACATCATAAAAAATACCCCAATAATTTTAGAAGACCACAATAGTTTGTTCGTTGCCATGATTTTAAACTTTTTAATTCTTATTATTGTTTGCAAAGATATAGCATTTCAATAACAAATAAAAGCACTAGATAACACTTTTTTAGCCTAAACAGAACAATCTTAGGGTTATCCGTAACAAAATCGTGCTTATTTTGCAGAAAAATGTAGAAAATATGTGCAAAATGAAACAAAGTGACTTTAGAAGTTCAAAGTTAGCTGTCCATCTCCTAATAGATTGAACGTCATTCGATGGTAAGGAGTGGTTCCACGTTCGGCAATGGCGGCGCGATGTTTTTTAGTTGGGTAGCCTTTATTGTGATCCCAGTCATAATAAGGAAACTCTTCGTGGAGACGGTTCATATAATCGTCCCTGTATGTCTTGGCTAAAATAGAAGCCGCAGCTATTGAAAGATATTTCCCGTCGCCTTTCACTACCGTGGTATGGGGGATGTCGGGATATTTAGTGAAACGGTTTCCGTCGATTAGTAAATGCTGTGGGCGGGTAGTCAGTTGATCCACTGCACGATGCATGGCTAAGAAAGAAGCCCGCAGGATATTTATTTCATCAATTTCTTCCGGTGACACGACGCCAACCGCCCAGGCTATCGCTTCCTTCTCTATTACCTCACGCAGTGCATAACGTTGCTTTTCCGACAGTTGCTTGGAATCATTCAACAGTTCATTCTTAAAATCTTTCGGAAGAATAACCGCAGCAGCGTATACTGCTCCCGCCAAACATCCACGACCGGCCTCATCACATCCGGCTTCAATCAGATTCTCGTTCAAATAAGGTAATAACATATCTATCGCTTCTATTTTGACACAAAGGTAATTCAAATTAAAAAAGGAGACTTGTTTTGCCTCCTTTTTCTTACTTCTTTCCTGCTTTTTTTAGAATAAACTCCAAGCAACAGTAAGTCCTGCCATTACAATGGCTACCATGCTCATTAGCTTTATTAAGATATTCAAGCTCGGCCCGGATGTATCTTTAAACGGATCGCCCACAGTATCTCCTACTACGGTTGCTTTATGAACTTCACCGCCTTTTCCTCCAAAGTTTCCCTCTTCTACATATTTCTTTGCATTATCCCATGCACCGCCGGCATTAGCCATAAAGATAGCCAGTACGAAGCCACTGCCCAAGCCACCAATCAGCAAACCGAGTACACCGGGAACACCGAAAATAAGACCTGTAAGGATAGGGGCAATAATAGCGATTAAGGAAGGCACAACCATTTCACGTTGCGCACCTTTTGTTGATATTGCAACACAACGTTCGTAATCCGGCTCCGCTTCTCCTGTCAAAATACCCTTTATTTCACGGAATTGGCGACGTACTTCATCTACCATGTGCCCTGCTGCACGTCCTACGGCATTCATTGTCAATCCACAGAAGAGGAAAGCCATCATGGAACCGAGGAACATACCCGAAAGAACTTTCGGATTCATCAGATGTACTTCATAATAATCCATGAAGTCGATAAAAGTAGCATTCGCCACACTGATGGAACTACCATCCGCAAAGGTCAAATCTACATTACCAAGCCGTGTAAGGCCGATTCGGATTTCTTCAATATAAGAAGCCAGCAAAGCCAACCCTGTCAATGCAGCGGAACCGATTGCAAAACCTTTTCCGGTGGCAGCAGTCGTATTCCCCAATGAATCGAGCGCATCGGTACGTTTGCGGACTTCGGCACCCAAGCCGGACATTTCCGCGTTACCTCCTGCATTATCCGCAATCGGGCCGTAAGCATCCGTTGCCAGAGTGATACCTAAAGTAGAAAGCATGCCGACAGCCGCAATACCGATTCCATACAGTCCCATACCGACATTGGCAAAATCGCCGGCGGAAGTCAACAGATAGGAAGCAATGATACCAATCACGACTGCAATTACCGGAATAGCCGTAGAAAGCATACCTAAACCGATACCGGAGATAATTACGGTGGCGGGGCCGGTCTTACCGCTTTCACTTAGTTTCTGGGTAGGGCGATAGGATTGGGAAGTATAATATTCCGTAGAACGTCCGATGATAATACCTACCAATAGTCCGACTACTACGGCACAAGAAATCCAAATCCAGTTATCAAGTTGCAGAAGCCACAGAATAAGGAATGTAGCAGCAACAATTAATACGGAACTAAGATTCGTGCCGAAAGCCAACGAACCGAGCAGGTCCTTCATAGTCGCATTCTCCTTGGTACGGACAGCAAATATACCTATAATAGAAAGGATAATACCAACAGCCGCGATCAGCATCGGGGCGATCACTGCTTTGAATTGCATCACTGTATCTGCCGAATGGATAAAAGCAGCAGCACCCAGTGCAGCTGTTGCCAGAATCGAGCCACAGTAAGATTCGTATAAATCGGCTCCCATACCGGCCACGTCGCCTACATTATCGCCCACATTATCGGCAATAGTGGCAGGATTACGAGGGTCATCTTCCGGGATTCCGGCTTCTACTTTGCCTACCAAGTCGGCTCCGACATCGGCTGCCTTTGTATAGATACCACCGCCTACACGGGCAAAGAGCGCCTGGGTAGAAGCTCCCATACCAAATGTCAGCATGGTGGTAGTGATTACACAGAGTTTATGAGTAGGTGTCAGTGCATCAGCAGGAATCACTGCATTCAGCAACAGATACCAAAAAGAAATATCGAGCAGTCCCAGGCCAACGACCACCAGTCCCATCACCGCACCGCTGCGGAATGCGACCTTCAGGCCGCGGTCCAGCGACTGCCGCGCGGCATTGGCCGTACGGGCCGAAGCGTAGGTCGCGGTCTTCATGCCGAAGTAGCCCGCAAGCCCCGAGAAAAAGCCGCCGGTGATGAAGGCGAAGGGAACCCAGCCGTTCTGCACCCCGGCGCCGTAGGCCAGCCAGGCGAAAAACAACGCCAGCACCGCGAAGACGATGCCGACGACCTTGTACTGCTGGCGCAGGTAGGCCATGGCGCCCTTGCGCACGTGCGCGGCGATCTCGCGCATGCGCGGCGTACCCTCGTCCTCGCGCTTCATCAGGCGGTAAAACGCCCATGCGAAGGACAGGGCGACGACGGACGCGGCAGGCACGATCCAGAAAATCGAAGGAATGTTCATATCATAAATTATAGTTAGTTGGTTGTATGCCTCTGCAAACTAATCAAGTAAGGTGAAAACAAATATAAGAAAATATCCCGGCCTCAAAAAGCCGGGCTGTTTGGTTCCGGGATTTTCCCGCTTATTTCTTCTGCTCTTTCAGCAGGTCGCGGATTTCGGTGAGCAGCAGCTCCTCCTTCGTCGGTGCGGGCGGTTCGGGAACGGGAGCCGGAGCCTCTTCCTTTTTCTTCATCAGCCGGTTCATCAGCTTGACCATCAGGAACACGCAGAGCGCCAGGATCGTGAAATCCACGCACTGCTGGATGAATGCGCCGTAGTTCCAGTAGATCGGTTCTGCCGCTGCGGCAGCCTGTGCGGGATCGCCTCCTCCGGTCACCATGTCGCCCACAGAGTGCATGGCGTTCGACGTCACGTCGCGGACTTTCGAGATGTCGAGCCGCAGCTGCGAGAAGTCGGTGTTTCCGATCAGCGCGCCGATGGGCGGCATCAGGATGTCGTTCACGAGCGACGATACGATTTTGCCGAACGCGCCGCCGATGATCACGCCGACGGCCATGTCCATTACGTTGCCTTTGAGGGCAAACTCCTTGAATTCTTTGAGAAATGCCATATCGTTTAAGGGTTTGATGTATAATTAGTAGCAAAAATAACTGTTTTTTCCGGAAATCCAATACGACATACGATCTTCCGCATCCTGTTTTCGGGTTTATAAAATCCGCGCCTACCCGCCTTCGTGTCCGTCTTTTTTTATACCTTTGTAATTCGAACCCAAATACAAGTTATGACTCCTGCCGCCGTTACCGCCACCGTCCTGGGCTATATAGCCGTCCTTTTCGCCGTCGCATGGGCCTCGGGCTGCCGTGCCGACAACGCCGGCTTCTTCACCGGCAACCGCCGCACCCCGTGGTACATGGCGGCTTTCGCCATGATCGGCGCCGCGATGTCGGGCGTGACCTTCATTTCGGTCCCCGGCTCGGTCGCCGCCGACTCGTTTTCCTACATGCAGATGGTCGCGGGCTTCACGGTGGGGCAGTTGATTGTGGCTTTCGTCCTGATTCCCACGTTCTACCGCCTGCGGGTCGTCTCGCTCTACGAGTACCTCGATAACCGTTTCGGCGTAAAGTCACACCGCACCGGGGCGTGGTTTTTCTTCATTTCGAAGATGCTGGGCGCCGCGCTGCGCGTCTATGTGGTCTGTGCCGTGATGCAGCTGCTGGTCTTTTCGCACTACGGCTTCCCGTTCTGGGGCAACGCCCTCGTCACGATGTTTTTCGTCTGGCTCTACACCCGGCAGGGCGGCGTCAAGTCGCTGATCTGGACCGATACGCTCAAGACTTTCTGCCTTGTGGCGAGCCTCGTGCTGTCGATCGTCTTCATCATGCGGGGGCTGGGTCTCTCGTTCGCCGATACGGCCCGCGAGGTTTCCGCTTCGCCCATGTCGCGCATTTTCTTCTTCGACGATCCCGCTTCGGACCGCTATTTCTGGAAAATGTTCGCCGCGGGTATCGTCCTGCTGGTGGCCATGACCGGACTCGATCAGGACATGATGCAGCGCAACTTGAGCTGCGCCACGCCGCGCGACTCGCAGAAGAACATCGTGCTGACGGCCGTGAGCCAGATTTTCGTGATCTTTCTGTTCCTCGTGCTGGGCGTGCTGCTCTATTTGTACATGGAGCGCAGCGGCATGGCCGCACCCGCCAAGAGCGATCAGGTCTTTTCGCTGGTCGCTGTCGAAGGCGGATTGCCGCTTATCGTTGGCATTCTGTTTGTTGTAGGACTTATTTCAAGTACTTATTCAGCTGCCGGGTCGGCCCTCACGGCTCTCACGACCTCTTTCACGGTGGATATGCTCGAAGGCACGAAACGCTATGGCGACGCACGCCTCACGCGCATCCGCCGCGGGGTCCACGTGGCGATGGCGCTCGGGATGGCCGGCGTGATCCTGGCCTTCGAGTACTGGGCCGACGACAGCGTCATCAATCTGGTCTACAAGGTCGCCAGCTATACCTACGGTCCGATTCTGGGCATGTTCGCCTTCGGGATGTTCACGCGCCTGAAGGTCCGCGACCGCTGGATGCCGCTGGTGGCCCTCGCGGCCCCGGCATTGAGTGCGCTGGTGCAGTGGTGGGCGCTGAAGACCTGGGATTATCAGATTGGTTTCGAACTGTTGATTTACAATGCCGCCTTTACGATGATCGGCATGCTGCTGCTTGTGAAACGCCATGAAAAATAAGGTTTTATACACTCTTATCTCACTCTTTGCTTTAGGTAATGTCTCCGCCGCGGAAATCGGTTCCGCGACGCGGCAGGAGATCGGCCGGACCCTTTCGCGCATCGTTTCGCGCGAGGTGACGAGCGGTTACCAGAAACCGGAGCCGATCACCGTGCGCGTTCAGGCCGTCAAGGCCTCGCGCAGCCGGGTGCGGATCTACGCCACGGCGGCGTTGGCCAACTATCCCTTCCGCGAGGAGAACCTGCGGGCCATGCGCGACTCGGTGCGCGCCCTGCTGCCGCATGAGTTCCGCAAGGCCGCCGTCGAACTTTACACCGACGGCCGCGAGGCCTCCGAGTTGATTCCGCTGGCCTGCCGCAACGCCACGCAGCTGCGCAAAGCGGTCGATAAGAAGAAGATCGTGCTTTTCACCAACCGCTCCGGGCGTCCGCTCGTGACGCGCCTTTCGGCTCCCGAGACCCCCGGACGGGGACTTTCGGGACGCCATATCGCCCTGTGGCAGAGCCACGGACGCTATTTCGACCAGACGGAGAACCGCTGGAAATGGCAGCGTTCGGCGCTCTGGCAGACCTGCGAGGACCTCTATACGCAAAGCTATGTCTTGCCGTACCTGGTTCCGATGCTCGAAAACGCCGGGGCATGCGTGCTGCTGCCGCGCGAACGCGACGTGCAGAAATACGAAGTGCTGGCCGACAACGACAACGCCGGGCAGTATGCGGAGGAGGGGGCGTGGGAGAGCGGCGGCGCGGGCTTCGCGCACCTCCGGCAGGTCTATCATACGGGCGAAAATCCCTTCCGCGACGGCACGACGCGCCGTGTGCGGACCGTGACCGGCGGGGCCACGGGCCGTGCCGTGTGGCAGGCCGACATTCCCGAGCGGGGCGAATATGCGGTTTATGTGAGCTACGAATCGACGCCCGAAAGCGCCGACGACGCGCATTATACGGTCCGCCACCTCGGCGGCGAGACCTCGTTTGCCGTCAATCAGACGATGGGCGGCGGGACGTGGATTTACCTCGGGCGTTTTCCCTTCGCCGCCGGACGGCAGGAGGTCGTGACCCTTTCGAACCGTTCGCGGGCGGGCGGGCGCATCGTCTCGGCCGACGCGGTGAAGATCGGAGGCGGCTACGGCAACGTGGCCCGCACGTCCTGCGACTCGCTGCGCCTGCCCGGCGCGGAGCATGCCGGGGAGACCAGCGGTTACCCGCGTTTCTGCGAGGGGGCGCGCTACTGGCTTCAGTGGGCGGGATTTCCGGAAGAGGTCTATACGCCGAAAAACAACACCGACGACTACAAGGACGACTACATGTCGCGCGCCCATTGGGTCAATGCCCTAATGGGCGGCTCGGAGCGTCTGCCCGACTCCGCGGGGCTGCGCATTCCGGTCGACATGGCGCTGGCGTTCCACTCCGACGCCGGGGTGCGCGACGGCGACGGCATCATCGGCACGCTGGGCATCTTCTATACCCGCGAGAACAAGGGGCGTTTCGAGGGCGGTGCCGACCGCTACCGCTCGCGCGACCTGACGGACCTCGTGCAGACGCAGATCGTCGAGGATATCCGCCGCACCTGCGAACCGGCCTGGAGCCGCCGCGGGATGTGGAACCGCGCCTACTACGAAGCGCGCGTGCCGGGCGTCCCGACGATGCTGCTCGAACTCTTGTCGCACCAGAATTTCGCCGACATGCGCCTGGGGCACGACCCGCGCTTCAAGTTCCTCGTGAGCCGGGCTGTTTACAAGGGTATCCTGCGTTATGTCAGTTCGCAATACGATCTGCCCTATGTGGTCCAGCCGCTGCCGGTCGAGGCTTTCGCCGCGGAATTCGCCGCCGCCGGCGAGGTCGCGCTCTCGTGGAGCCCGGCGATGGACCCGCTCGAAGCGACCGCCGCGCCGACGGGCTATGTGGTCTACACGCGCGTGGACGACGGCGGTTTCGACAACGGCCGTTATGTCGACAAACCCCGCCTGACCGTCCGGCAGGAACCGGGGCGCATGTACAGTTACCGGGTCACCGCCGTCAACGAGGGCGGCGAGAGCTTCCCGAGCGAGACGCTCGCGGCCTGCCGCGTGCCCGACGAAAAGGGCTGCGTGCTGATCGTCAACGGGTTCGACCGCGTGAGCGCCCCGCAGAGCGAACGGAACGATTCGCTGGCCGGATTCCGCATGGACCTCGACGGAGGCGTTGCCGACCGGCAGGACATCGCCTTCATCGGAGCGCAGCGCGTCTTCGACCTCGCGCAGGCCCGCTGCAACGTCGACAGCGTCGCCCTCGGGGCCTGCGCGTGCGACTGGGAGACCGACGTGATCGGCGGCAATACGTTCGACTATCCGGCCCTGCACGGGCGTTCCGTCGCGGCGGCGGGCTACTCGTTCTGCTCGGCGTCGGCCCGGGCCGTGGAGCGGGGCGAGGTGTCGCTCGAAGCCTATCCGGCCGTCGACCTGATCCTGGGCAAGCAGCGCACCACGCCGCTGGGCCGCGGTGTGTGCGAGGCGGCCTTCCGGACCTTTCCGCCGGAGTTGCAGGCCGTCCTGCGGCGTTATCTGGCCGGCGGCGGAGGGCTTTTTGCATCGGGAAGCTACGTGGCGGCCGACCTCTGGGCCGAAGGGACCCCGGAGGAGGGGCGCGCGTTCGCCCGGGAGGTGCTCCGCATCGACTCCGACGGGGGACATCCCTCGGAGCGCGGACGGGTGCGGGTCATGACTTCGGACGCGTCGTTTTCGCGCGGCGAATACCGCTTCAATACCGAGTACCGCCGCGACCGTTACGTCGTCGAGCGGGCCGATGCGCTGAAGCCCGCGGGTGCGGGGGCTTTCGCCGTGATGCGTTACGACGACAGCGGCCGCACGGCGGCCGTGGCCTGCGATGCCGGAGGACGGACTTTCGTCGCGGGGTTCCCCTTCGAGTCGATCCCCGACGGCGTGCAGCGCGACCGGCTGATGCGCGACGTGCTGCGGTTTTTGTTTTCCGATAAATAAAATGGAAGCAGTGGAACTGAAATTGAGAACCGAACAGCCTGCGGATTACCGCGAGACGGAGAACGTTACGCGGGAGGCGTTCTGGAACCTCTATTCGCCCGGATGTTGCGAGCACTACCTGTTGCATGTCATGCGTGACAGTCCGGCCTTTGTGCCCGAGTTGGATCTCGTGGCCGAGCGCGATGGGCGAATCGTGGGCAATGTCGTTTCCTTGCGCGCGGTTCTCCACGGTGACGACGGAACGGTCTGTGAGGTGTTGAGCCTCGGGCCGATTTCGGTCCTGCCGGAGTGCCAGCGTCAGGGCATCGGCGGCCGGCTGATCTCCCGGACCCGCGAACTGGCCCGGGAACTGGGATTTCGGGCCTTGCTGCTCTGCGGCGACCCGGATTATTATTTGTATCAGGGCTTCGTTCCCGCCGAGATGCTGGGAATCCGCACGGCGGATAACATGTATGCCATGGCCCTGCACGTCTGTGAACTGTACGACGGTGCGTTGTCCGGCATTCGGGGGCGCTATGTCGAGGATTCGATTTACGACATCGACCCCTCCGCCGCCGAGGCTTTCGACCGGGAGTTTCCTGCGAAGGGGAAAGTTGTCGGAACGGAGTCGCAGCGGCGTTTCGACGAGATTGTCGTCGTGCGGCGGCCTGCGGAGTGAGAAATTGGTTGTTTAACTTAAAATAAGAAAGTCATGTCGTTGGAACAGCAGATTTCGAAAGGAATCATGGAGGCCATGAAGGCCAAGGACACGGTGCGCCTGAGCGCGCTGCGCAATGCGAAGAAATACATCATCGAGGCCAAGACCGCAGGTCCGGAGATCGCCGAACTGCCCGACGCCGACGTGCTGAAGATCATCTCGAAGCTCGCCAAGCAGGGAACCGACTCGGCGGCGATCTTCTCCGAGCAAAACCGTCCCGACCTGGCGTCGGAGGAGCTGGCCCAGGTGGCCGTTTTCCAGGAGTTCTTGCCCAGGCAGCTCACCCCGGAGGAACTGACCGCCGAGGTCAAGGCCCTGATCGCCGAGGTCGGCGCCACGTCGATGAAGGAGATGGGCAAGGTGATGGGCGTGGCTTCGAAGAGGCTCGCGGGCCGCGCCGACGGCAAGGACATTTCGGCCAAGGTTAGGGAGCTGCTGGCTTAAAATGCACCTGCTGGAACACCTGCACCGCAACGTGAAGACCGTCGCCATGCCGACGGCCATGGTTGTCGGGGCGTTGCTGTGCCGTCCGATCTCGGCGCTGGAGGAGCTGTCGGGGCAGATGATCACCCCGACGCTGATCTTCCTGATGCTGTTCGTCACCTTCTGCCGCGTGAAACCCAGCCAGATGAAGCCTTCGATGCTCCATGTGTGGTTGCTGCTGGTTCAGACGGTGGCCTGCATCGGGGTTTTTCTGCTGCTGCGTCCGCTGGACCTCATTCTGGCGCAGGGGGCGATGGTCTGCGTGCTGGCTCCCGTGGCGATGGCCGCGGTGGTCATCGGCGGCATGCTGGGGGCCAACGTCGCCACGATGGCTACGTACAGCCTGCTCTGCAACATGGCCGTCGCGCTGCTGGCGCCCGTGATCCTGACCTTCACGGGGACGGGGGCGTGCACCTTCGCGCAGATCCTGGCCCGCATCGCGCCGCTGCTGGTGATGCCGTTCGCCGCGGCGCAGTTCTGCCGGCTGGTCATCCCGAAGGCGGCGAAATGGGTCGGCGACCACAGCCAGATCTCGTTCTATATGTGGCTGGCGTCGCTGCTGGTCATCATCGGCCGCACGACGGCCTTCATCATCGACCTGCGCGACGCTTCGCTCGCGACGGAACTGTGGCTGGCCTTCGCCGCGCTGGCTATCTGCCTCGGGCAGTTCAAGGTGGGGCGCATGCTGGGCCGCCGTTACGGCGACGCTCCTGCGGGCGGACAGTCTCTCGGGCAGAAAAACACGGTCCTCGCGGTGTGGATGGCCCAGTCGTTCCTCGACCCGATCTCCTCGATCGCCCCCACGGCGTACATCGTGTGGCAGAACTTCGTGAATAGTTATCAAATCTATAAAAAGGATAGAGAAACGATGAAAAATCAAATATAAACCACTGTGTTTTAATGATTTATATTTGATTGCGGGATTTTCGGTTGTTTTTGCAATTTTCCCGACAAAGCCCATAATTGCCCGATATTTGTTACTATTTTGTTACTCGAAAATACTGCGGAAACAAAACAAATTCGCTATATTTGCCGTTGAAGCAACAAACGGGAAGGGTATGGCGAAGCAGAAACAGACGGTCAAATTGAAGGAGCCGGTGCGAATCCGGTTCAAGCAACTCTCCAACGGGAATCAATCCATCTATTTGGAGTACTATACGGGCGACGTGATCCGCAAGGAGAACTATGTCGGTGGCAAACGGAAATACGAGTTTCTGAAGCTATACCTTATTCCCGAGCGGACGCGGGAGGACAAGGCGA
>ERZ1106978.1895-NODE-1895-length-10932-cov-2.831847_pt1 | contig 10932 bp, 4 predicted proteins | sample MGYA00403689_ERZ1106978 | MGnify/ENA primary metagenome ERZ1106978 (study PRJEB35170, sample SAMEA104062434) | human gut metagenome | biome: human gut; feature: human-associated habitat; material: faeces | place: Denmark | collected 2012-08-02 ...
CGGAGTTTCGGGAACGATCTTTTCGAAGGTGTAGTTGCTGATCGCATCCCGCAACTGCTTGCCCGGACGGAACAGGATACGTTTGCTTTTGATCAGGGCACTGTTGAACTCCTTCTCGGTCAGCGTGCCGGTACTGCCGAACTGCAACTGGAAATTTCCCAATTCGCCGACCTGCACCACTTCCCCTTTGCCGAGACTGCGCCGCATGACCCGGATCAACTCGTCCAGAATCAGCTTCACATCCCCCGCCGAGGCAGTGGAACCTTCGGCGATCAAGTCGCATAACTCCTGGATACCGACCGTCCCCGCCGCTTTCGCATTCGCATAATATAACTTGGCATCCGCCTCTGCTCCCTTGCGCATATCCTTACGCAACACTAACTTGTACTTTGCTGGCATACGTTTCTTTGCTTTTTTAAATTAAACCTCTAACTCTTAATCACATAACAAAGATACGACACACCTGCTCCGCCACGGGGAACAACTGGTCAGGAGAGGGAGTGAAGAGGAAAGATGAGGAAAAAGAAGGAGGATCTCTCTTTTGCCAGGGGATAAATCCCCCGGTAAAGGTGTTCTTCCTGCTTATTACACCCTATCTTCTTCTGCCCTATAGAGAAAACAATTTTCCCCTATAAAGCATCCCGACATGCTCCATAGGGGAGGAAGGGAAAAGGGAGAACGGACAACTACGGACACAACGGACACCCGATATATTTATTTTCCGGGAGGAGTGTTTTTCTGATACTGTCCAGGTGTCATCTTCTTGATATACACCGGAATAATCTTCGCGATAAAGCGGCGTGCCGTGCGTTCGCCTATCCCTTCGAGGGCAGCGAGGCGGTAGACTTCGGACAGGGTGAAGGAAGAAGGGAGAGCGTCGTAGACGGAGCGGAATTTGAGGGGTAACGTCAGTTCAGGCTGATCCTGCGGGGCGCGTAGCTGCGTCATCAGGAGGCGGCTGTGCTCGAGGCAGCACAAGGTGATCGCCAGGGCTGCCGCGAAATGGCTGTCCGAACAGACACGAAGGCCGGGGATATAGTCGTCCTCGGCCGCCACCTCGAGGGCGGTGAAAAGCATGCAAAGGCGGTAGGTCATCAAACCGTAGCGTTTCACCACCGAAAGAAACTCCTCGCCTCCGAACAGGTCCGACTCGCGCAGCAAATCCGCAAAACAACGGTTCAGCTTCGACCACTGCGCAAGGCTCAGACCGACCTGCAAGTTGCGTTTCCGCAGACGCACGGCCATCCCCCTCACCTGCTCCGAGAGCGAAGCGATATGCTTCACAAAGTCGGCTCCACCCCCTTCGGGCGACACGTCCTGCCAGACGGCACGCGAACGGCAGGTGTAGAGCAGCAGGCGGCTCATCAACCCGTTTTCGGCATCAGGTATCAGACGGGAGAACTGTCCCGGCGTACCCGCCAGCAGGAGGGCGACGGTGGGACGGTCGACGAGGATCATCTCATTGTCGCCTTTGCGCGACGACGACACAGGTTCGTGGTGGAACGCCTTGCGGAGGAGGTCGTCAAACTGCCCGTAGTCCTGCTTAGTCGCCGTAATCAGCGTGTCGATCTCGCTGTCCACGATCAGCAGGCCTGCCTCACCGTTGTCGCGCAGGTGGACGAGCAGCTTCGCCTTCGTCACCTGACCCGACACGACCAAGTAGCGGACGTAGGCCGGCTTCGGGGCATCCTTCACCGACATGGACTTATGCTTGCCACGAAGCTCCGCCTTCTTGGCCTCCCAGTCATCGAGCGCCTGCTGGTACTCCTGTACCTCACGTTCGCTCTCGGTCTTGATAAGCGTGGCGTAATGGTCGGCCAGATGGCGCATCTCATCGACACAACCTTTCCCGTTGGCTGCCGGAGCCACCTCGACCGTATAGAGATGCGGGGTCAGCCATTTGCGACGGTAATAGCCGTGCACACCGGGCAGGCAGGCGCTCAGGACGGTACAGGCGGCGAGCACGCCCATGTCGCGCTCGCGTACGTCGGCATAGTAACGGACCGCTTCGCGGATGACTGGCGGCAGCTTCTCCAAGAGGTCGTCCGGAAGGCAGGGCGTCTGCTTCCGAAGCTCCTCCCCTTCCTTTTCCAGGTCCTTTTCGGAGGGGTTCGGGATTTCAGATGCATGGGGTGCCGTTCTGTCCGCAATTTGTCCGTTAGCAAAGACTTTCGTCCCGTATTCTCCCGTATGAGACTGATAGGCAGAATGTAACGCCTGACCGATCTCTTGCGCCGAAAACGAAGGAGCTTGCATCAGCGAGACACACAAACGAGCGATTTCCGCCTCCGGAAAACCCCGGCGGTTCGCCTCGCAACCGAGGTTGTAGACCGTCTGGTTACGGCTCCCTTCGACCAGCGGGTTGCGGGCGGCCCACCAGGAGACGAACGACCCGGCATCCGTCATACCCCGGTTTCCGCCGGAAGCCGCCTGGGGCATCTCGACAGCCACATGGAAGACTTCGGCGTCGGGATTATAGTATGCCTCCGGATCATCGCTCACGTAGCAGCAACGGCCTATGTTACGGCATTTGCGGTCGCTCGCCATCCCGGCAACCTCTTCATAGCGGAGAGTGACGACCTCGAAGGCGCGGCGGTGGTGTTCCGCCCCGCTATCCACGCGGACGAAGACTTTCAGCCCTTCGCCACCGGGACTGACGAAGAGGGCGAGCGTGGTCGGCATCGACCGGAAGAGGGCGATCAGCACCGCAAGATTTTCCACATGGTCGAAATCCAGTCCGACGACCATCGAATAGGCCGCCACTTGGTCGTCACGATGCCCGCCCCGGAAAACCCCTGACGGGGTGAAACCTGGCAGGAACCTCTTCAACCGGACAGCCTCTTCCTTACGTCCTTCGGCGACGGCATGGCGATAGGCGGTGATTTCACGGACCCAACGGCGACGGCGAATCAGGATGATAATTTCTTCGAGGGTGGTTTCTTCACTTTCGTACTTGTAAAGAGAGGGAAACAACGAGACTTTGTGTTCCTTGTTCATGACTGATTTTTTTATTTGATTAATAATGGACAAAGATACGCTATTGCTTCAGCCTTGTCAATGAGTGAAAAGTAACGAAAGGAATACAATGCTGATTGATTTTCAAGGCATATAGAGATGCCATCGGCAAAAAGCCGTTACTTTACGGTAAGACAACGGGAGAAAATATTTTTCCTCCCGTTGTCTTTTCCTCCGTCATTCGTCTTCCTTGCGGTTGTAGTAATTGTGGGCGGAAGAACGCGAGATCTTATTCAGCCTGAATACTTTCATCATCTGGGCAAAGAGGCGGTGTATACCTGAACCGGCATGCCCGAATTCCGGCAAGTTGCGGATGGCTTTCCAGAGACGGATCAGGTCATAGGAGGCATTGACCTCTATGCGTTCGAACCCGAATATCAATCCGAGGCCGGTGATTTCCTCGAACCTTTTGCCTGCCTTGCGCAGGGCGGCATAGTCTCGCTTGGATAAGGCGTCATTCGCCTGCCGCTTCTCACAGAGGCCGAGGATAAGGGATAACAACTCGATGGCTTCTTCTTTCCATCCTGTTTCTTGTGATTCTTTTTGTATTTCTCATGTTATACAGGTATTATAAAATAAGAGCCAAGATAAATATATTTTCCTTGCCTGGGAATTTATCTCCGGGTAATAGAGAAATAAATTTCCCGGCAGATGGAGATGGGAAAAAAGAAAGCCCCGGAAGGATTTCTCCCGGAGCCTTTTTTGCCTGCTTCCCCTTTTCTCAAAGGTACTTACAGTAGAACTTTTAATTTCATTACTTTAGTATTAATATTCACCGCTTGTTCGCCCTCGCGGGGTAGTTGGTCGATCCGGACGGAGAGCTGTAAAAGCTGATGTTCCGGGAATACCACACGATGAATCTTAGAATTATTTGATTTTAATATTTCTAAAGTGCCGCGCACTGATGTACGCGACACATTTACAATCTATTCATCAATTATTTTACGATAGCTTTAACCGCTTCTTCGCCTTCAACAGCTACTACAACCACGCCCTGAGGAGCAGCGATAGTTGCGTTGTCGGAAGTGATAACTGTGTTAGCCACTACCTGGCCTAAAATGTTGCTGACAACAACTTTCTTACCGGTAGCGCCTACGATCTGAACACTACCTTCAGTAGCGATCACTTTCACTTCTGATACTTCAACACCTTCGTTTGCAGTAGGAGCTTCAGCAGCGTCCAAAGTAAATACCTGAGGAGCAACAGTGTTAGAGAAGATAACCGTACCGTTAACTACAGCCAAACTCTTGTTTGTATTAAGAGCTACGATTTCATAACCTTCACCGTCAACAACTTTGAAGCCAACAAGAGAAGTATTCTTAGCATCTCTTACTTTATATTTATTCTGTTTGCCATCTTTATCAAGATCGCCAGTATAAGCAATCGTATCAGCAACAACAGTTACACCACGGAAGATTGCGCTGTCGCCTGTAGCATTGTTTGCAACGAAGTCACCCTTAGCAGCCAAAACGTTACCAACGATTGTGTCGTTCTTAACTTCTGCACCTTTGTAGATGTAGTAACCATATTCTGTATTGTCATCGCCACGATTCACATAAGCAGAGTCAACATACAGAGAGAAGTCAGAATCATCAGCAGCAGCTTTCAGTTCGTCACCTACGCGCAACATCTTAGCGATACCAGCAGAAGCTGTCAACATTTCACTACCGTTTACTACATTGTAATGACCTGCATCAACCTTAGCATAGACAGGAGCTTCAGCACCTTCGATGTTGAAGTAAGTTTCAACACTTGCAGTCGGATTATCATAAGTTACAGTAAGATTAGAGATATTCATTGTAACCATCTTAGCAGCATTTTCATTAGCAGCTACCACCTTATAAGAGCCACCGACAGGATTTTCTGCGAAGAAGAAACGTTTTTGATTTTCATTAACAGCTCCGTTAGTAGAAGATGTCAATTTTACAACAGCGCCTTCATAAGCAAATCGACCTTCAGCATTATAAGCTTTTTCCATTGCATAAGCAACACGAACCAATGTATCACCTAAAGCTTGAGCACCATAATAAATAGTATCACCAACAGTAGCCAAATCAACACCTTCCATCAGACGCAATTCAACAGCTTTGTCAGCACCTTTAGCACCAGCAATTACAGAATCCTGAACCAAAGTCAAATAGATATCATCAGCAGCTTTAGAAGCCAGATTGAACTTAACAGCACCGTAACCCATTTCTTCTTTTGTATAGTACTTGTAACCGATGTGCTTGTTAGCCATATCTACATCGAGTTTTGTGAATACCAAAGTATCGCCACCAACAGTAGTGTAAATGCTCTTAGCTGCATCTACTGCGTACAAAGGTTGATTTGTAAACGGTTGTGCCGGAGCAACAACAGCTAAACTTTCACCATTAGAGCCTGTGGTAACGCCTGAAGAAACAGTTGCAGAGACAATATCACGAGCCTGAGCAGAATAAGTACCATCTTCGTTTTCCTTTACATAGAACTGAGTAGAAGGAACATATACAGAAGCAGCTTCGGCATAAGTACCACTTGTACCAGTCAAATACTTATCATTATTAGTTGCATTACCGCCTGTACCTTTAAACTGCAAAGAATAAACACCTGTTCCACCAGCCAGTTTAACCGGAGTACCTTTAGAGATTGTGATAAGCGGAGCATTGATCTGGATAGAGTCTACTACCAACTTTGCACTACCATCGAAACTCTTGTAACCTACAAGATAAGTAACTCCTGAACCAGCACCATGATCTGCAACTTCAAATTCGCCAGCTGTATTGAAACGAACAATAGAATCAGTTGTCATAACGATAGAATCGTTACCCAAGTCCATTTTCAAAGTAAATGTCTGCAAACCTTCATTCAAAGCACCTTTATATGCAGAAGATGTAACAGTAATAGTTGTATCCAACTGGAAAGAAGCAGCTTTTACAGAAGCGGCAGTACCCACCATTACAGTATCGATTGTAATATACTGCGGCTTCTTTGTACCCTTCGTGCTGTTTTCCTGACCAACTACCTGGAAGCGGAATTTGTTACCGACAGGAACCGGAATCAATTCATTAGCAGTGAAAAGACCACCGTCACGACCGGCAAAGTCAAATTTGAATGAAGGAAGAACCGGAGCAAGGTCTGCTTTTGTTACATCATAATTTGCTTCAGCTGCTTCTACTGTGAAAACAGCAGCCGTACCTGTTGTACCAGCTTTGTCAGTTTTGCCATCAACCATCAACAAGCCGGTAGTTTGAGACATCTCAACCAACTTGCCATCAGTAGTTGTACCGATAATACTATAACCACCCGTACCATGTTTAATTTTAAATTCGCTAATACCAGCAGCAATAGCCGTACCGAATTTATCTGCGCCATTCAATTTAGCAGAGAAAGAAAGCTGTTTCTGAGTAGCTTTGTTCGTCAATGTGTAGATAGAGTCATTACCCGGCATATTGACACGAACCAAATTGGCTTTCCACAAAGCAGAGTCCATATCCGCCTTAGTAGTACCTTTACTACCAAGTGCCACAGAGTCTGCCAAAGAAGCCTTATCCCAAGTCAGGTAATTAGAACTGGTCTTCAAATGCACATACTTGTCACCGATCTGTGCATAAGAGACAGTAGCAATTGCTGCGAACGCAGCAACGAGAGTAGAAAATCTCTTGTTCATAATCTAAATTTTAATATTAATAATACAGTTAATTGAAATATCAGTTCTTACTTCTTACTATCATTATGTACACGTATATATAATGTACACGTGTTAACATTTGTACTTTGATAGCAAAAACGATCCTTTTTTTTAGTCATTTTTTTTGCCTATCTTCGAAGTTCGTATTGGAAAGATGGTTTTTTGTACTCCAATTGCTATCTAATTGATAAGAAAGGATATAGGGGTACGAATTTTTTTACAGAAAAGAGTTGTGGTTTAAAAAGGAATGCGTATTTTTGTCTCGGAAAAATGACAAATTTAAAGGATCGTTTTTTTTAGTCATTTTTTAACCCACCAATCACTTGATTTACAATAAATTATTTTCCAATTACCAAGTCTTAAATTTCATCAGCCCCGTTTTGGTTCAAAAATCGGTCCTTTTCAAGGAAATCCTTGATGCTTACTACGTTTCAGAGGGATACTTATCCGTTTTTGATCCGATGCCTATTTGTTTGTTTTTCGGTGATTGCCCGATTTTCCTCCCCCAAACGGCCATTATTACTGCATCGGCACAAACCCTTCGTAGCGAACCGTCCAGCTCCCGTCTTTCGGGAAACCGGGAGCCTCCCCCTCCGAGCCGTCCCAACCGCCACACATCATGGCGACTGCCGTCAGCAACGCTCCGTTGGAAGGGAAATAGGGAAACGGACCGCCTGTCGCCAAACCATGTTCGTCGAACTGGAATCCGGCGGAAGGGTGCATCAGCATGTCAATAGCCAGTGCCGGCTGTCCCGTACGGGCTGCAGCCATGGCCAACATCGGGAAATCCCAGCCCCATATGCGATTGAATTGCCATTCTTTGCTGACTTTCTCCAACGTGCGCTTGAAAGTCGGCTGATCTACCCCATCACCAGGCAACATGCCGTAGACACCGGTCAGGGCCGGATGCTCGTAGGTATATTTTGTCCACATATCGGGGATGCCCTCGTAGGTAATATAGACGCCGTCGGCAACGGGAAGGGGAGCCATCTTCGAAAGTACTTCCTTCCATTTCTTCGTTCTTTTTTCCGACAGGCCCAGCCGGTCCGCCCATTCCAACGCCGTGCGCAAGCCGTAGCGGAAATAGCCTAACTCGAAAATCGGATTGATGGTCTGCAATGGGTCCGTATTCTCGGAAACGACAACGACAGGAGGCCCCAAGACATATTGTTTCGTCTTTTTGTCGTAGAAAAGGTAATCTGCCATATAATCGGCCGTGTTCAGCACGACGTCTTTCCATTTCTCCAATGTTTCGGGAGCAGGTTTCTGACGGTATTGCATCTCGGCGAAGTAGATCGGATGGGGTTCGTGCCAGATCAGATAGGCATGGGCGCTACCAGGCCATTCGCGGTTGAAGTTTCCGGTGCACTTCGGCCAACGTGCACCGCTACGACCTTCGCTCTTGGCGCGTTCGAGGGCCTTCGGCATAAAGTCCTTATAGACGTTCAGATAGTTATCAAAACATTCCATCCGATTCCACAACCCGTAGTGCACGCCATGCCACCAAATCATCTCGAAGTGGAAACGGCCGAACCAGCCGTTATTCACCAAACCGGATTCCTGAGGTGGGAACAGTCCGCTTTCATTTGCACGCATCAAGTACTGCGAGAGGACAATACGCCGTTCCAGTTCCAGCCAGCGGGGATCTTTGCTTCCGGAGAGGTCGACGGCAGCTCCCGAACGCCAGTATTTCTCCCAACTGACAGCACTCTTCCGTTCGATAGAGGCAACCGACTCGGTCACATCGGCGACCGGTTCAGGAGAGAAGCAGCAGGTAAAGGAAAAGGTGGAAGTATGCCGGGGCTGGAGGAGGAAGGTATGCTCCTTTTCAGATTCACGGCTGAAAGTGGCAGGGCCGGTCCAGTCAAGGGTGGCGTAGTAGTGCGTGTCATCCATCGTACGGGCGATACGGACCGAGTTCGGAGCCAACTTCTCGAAGGTGGAAGTATGGCCAGAGATCGTGTCGTAGCGTCCTATATAATGTTTGAAATAGCGTCCGTCGGGATAAGGAAAGTCGAGATAGATGCTCATATTACCATCGTTCAGCAGTTCGGACTCGATGCAGACTCCAATCATATCTTTATCGGGATGGCAGACGGTACGCACTTTCACCTCTTTGCGGTTCAGTTCGAAACGGCTATAGACGACACCTGTCCACAGATCGATTTCCTGCCGGGCATTGCCCAGGTCAATTTCCCGCGCTTCCGTACCGTCTTCACGCAGTAGACGGAAACCGATACGGCCCAGGTTATAGCGATGAGGGTTCTTGGTCAGCCATTCGGACAGCTCGGGCTGGTCGGGATTGCGGAGTTCATAAGCAATCTTTTTGCCGTGCGTCTCCACGACAACCGGACGGTAATCTTCGGCTCTCATCCCTTCGGGGAGGGGAAAACTATGCCAGCTCCAGTCGGACAGGGTGTTGAAGGGGACGAAGGTCTGCAATCCGGTTATATCCATCCCGAAGGCAAACTTGCCGTTACCTACTTGTGCCGGACTTTTCAGAAGCGTCCCGGTCGTACACACGCGATGCCGCTTGACAACGGCCTCCCGGTCAATGGGCTCTCCCATAACAGACAAAGGTAAAAAGACCGACAGGCAAAAAAGGCTGACTAAACTTATCAGTTTTTTCATGGTAGTTATCCTTTTATATGTTTCTGTGGATAAAGATAAGAGATTGCCACCAAGCCTCAGTTTACAGTTCTGACATTTTTCCTTCGATTTCTGGTAAATAATGGTTTACTTGTTACTTTTGGCTTGATCCAAAAGTAACCAAAAAATCAAGGCTTAACCGTCCGGTCTACTCCGGGCAAAGGTTCCGCTGTCGCCTGCGAAACTCGCTTCGCTCAGACAGCGCAGGCTCCGGCCGCTACACCTTTGCCCTCCGCTTGACGACCGTCCGCTTAGGCCTTTCTTAGAAAGCTCCGCTTTCTCTTGGGATAGCCGATACCGACGGTTCTTCTGCGGCCCCGTGTCAAGCACGGGGACAAGCCTGTTTCCGCACTTGATGCGGGATCGCAAAGGAGCAGGCAGCATCGGCCATCCTTGAGTACCAGAGAAGACCGGTCCTACTATATTATATATTGTCGGTCTTCTTCTTCCAAACCAGGAAGAAGGCTAAAACAACGATTGTTATGGCAAAGCCGATAATTTGTGAAATGCCGTTTTCCATGCCTAAGCCTTCAGGAGCGACAAAGATGTATGTCGAGCAGACAGCCGTCATAAACAAAGCCGGAATCAGCGTAACGATATAGGGCTTCTTCGAGATCACCAAGTAGACAGTCAATGCCCATAAGGTAAACACCGCGAGTGTCTGGTTACTCCAAGCAAAATAGCGCCAAATCATATCGAAACCATCCTTGTCTTTCTGGCTGTAAAGCAAAAGAGCGATAGCCACCAAGAACAAAGGAATGCAAATCATGAGCCGCTTGGAGACACTGCGCTGTTCAAGATGCAGAAAGTCCGCCACAATCAGGCGGGCCGAACGAAACGCCGTATCACCGGAGGTAATTGGGGCGGCGATCACACCTAAGACTGCCAATATACCACCTACCGTACCGAGCCATTCTTTCGTAATACTGTCGACGACAACGGCAGCATTGTTTTCCCCCATACCATTGTTATGATAGAAATAAGTAGCAGCAGCAGCCCAGATCAACGCAACGATACCTTCCGTAATCATGGAGCCGAAGAAAATAGGACGTCCGTACTTCTCATTCTTGATGCAACGGGCCATCAACGGACTTTGTGTCGCGTGAAAACCGGAAATGGCACCGCAGGCAATGCTGACGAACATAATCGGGAAGATAGGCAGATGACCGGGATAGGTGTTCGGCATCCCGTCCGTGATTTCAGGCAACGGCGGATGATTGACGAACAACATCACCAGAATGCCGATCGCCATAAACAACAAAGCGGCAGCAAACAAAGGATAGATTTTCCCGATAATCTTATCGACCGGCAACAAGGTCGCCAGGATGTAATACAAGAACACGACAATGATCCAGAAAGTAGTATCCAGATGTTCCGGTGTCAGCTTTGCCAGCAAGCCGGCAGGCCCGGCCACAAACACGGAGCCGACCAGCACCATCAGGATTACCGTAAAACCACGCATGAACTGCTTGAAGTTCACGCCCAGGTAACGGCCGATAATCTCAGGCAAGCTCTCCCCGTTATGACGCAGGGATAACATCCCGGACAGGTAATCGTGTACTGAACCGGCAAAGATACTTCCCAACACGATCCACAGGAAA
>ERZ1106978.1897-NODE-1897-length-10929-cov-3.022163_pt1 | contig 10929 bp, 6 predicted proteins | sample MGYA00403689_ERZ1106978 | MGnify/ENA primary metagenome ERZ1106978 (study PRJEB35170, sample SAMEA104062434) | human gut metagenome | biome: human gut; feature: human-associated habitat; material: faeces | place: Denmark | collected 2012-08-02 ...
TATTTTTTATAGAATATTCTATTCCTTCTAATGAACCTTTAAGTGCAGGCGCATTACTCTGAAATGAGGTCTTTCCACTTTTGTCGTTTTCAGCTTCTAGCATATCTTCGTTAGGAGTGTACTCCAAACCAAAAGGTGCTGACGTGACATTTATTTCTAGTGCATTCTCAAATATTCCTTCATCTTCAGAAGAAGCTCCGGTTGTTAGTTTTAATGAGATATTATAAATACCGGGAAGAAGTGCTGCGCTACCTTTGATAATACTTATTTTTCCACTTTTAGTGATGTCGAAGTATTTTGAATAGTCACTTTTGGCTATCTCATAGTTGGTAATGGTTACATGATCTCCATCTGTCTTGACTTGCGCTGTTGGTAGTTCTACTTCACTTGTTTCATCAATAATATCATTATATTTGACTTGGAGTTTGTTGGGTTCCACTGTAATTCCATCGGGGACGGCCTTCAAGAAGTTTATTTCTACAATATCTTTAAATTCATAATAATTCCCTCCGGATATGCATGATATGGATAATTTATATAGGCCAACTTGCATATCTTTGGTGCTATTTATAGATATGAATCCATCATTAGGGTCGATAGTAAAACAATCTCCGGAATAGGCTTCACCTTTTAAAGTTACTTTGGTTATAGCAAAATCAGAAGGTGTATTTCCTTTATAAGTTGGGCTACTAATTCTTCCACTCATCGAAGGACCTATATCAGTCATACCTGAGTAGAATATTGTGAATTTAGTAGAATCGGTAGTTTCTGTATCATCACAAGATGTATAAACTACACTCATTATAACTATCATCAGACTCATTATAAGCCTTGATTTGGTTTTTAATAATGCATGTTTCATTTCTTAGATATATTAATTAAGTGTGTATGATAAATTATATTCTTTATTATCAATAATTACTTTTACTGATGTTCCATTTGCATGGAATGTTCCAGCGGCTTCATCATCTGCTATATCTGTAAATGTGGCTGTCATGTTGATGTTTGCTGCTTCCGCGCCATCATTAATTGGATAAATTATGCTAATGAATCTTGCAGCACCATTTACTATTTTAGGTTTACGTATGGTAACTTGATAACCTTTACGTTCGGTTTTTTGTCCTATATCATTAGAAGTATTAGTCGTTTTTACGGATGCGCTATAATCGTTGGCTGTTTCAACAAAGGTTCTAAGCATGATATTGTTATTGTCGCTAAAAGCCGTATGTGCACCGTAAATATGGCTGTCTTTTTGTCCTTCGTCTATTACGACATCGCTCGATGCGTTTTCAATAGGACATAAATGAAAATTCACATTGATGTTACTGTTATGGTCTGCTGTGGTATCATATCCTTCATCTACTATCACAAAGAACTTTTGATTAACAAAAAATACAGAACGGCGATGGGTCAAATTCAGATGTTTTTCACCTGAAACAGTATATGTCGGATTTTCAGTAACCAAGACATCGTAGGATGTTGCTTCATCCGTCTTTGTTGTTAATTGAAGCAATTTCCCTTTCATACTATCATCAGGTATTGTTTTACTCATTATGGTTAACGTGTTATGTCTGGCTGTTCCGCGATAGGTCTCTCTATCGCTCCCACTGTATGCGTATGACCCTGCGTCAGGGAAGAAATTACGTCCTTTTTTATATAAACTAAATGTACCGTTATCTGGTTGACAGTGATATTTATTATTAGGATTATTGTTGTTTTTTAGGATCATCATCATAGATTGGTCATCCCATTTATTACGCAGAATATAATATCCTCCATTTGTATAAGCTTTTTGTAAATAAGTAGGTGTGGATCCACTTTGCCTTTCTGAAGCCATCCATTGTATTTCTTGATCATCCGGGAACATTTCTGCATACTTTTTGAAATTTTTAATAAGTACACTTTTTCCTAAACGACTGGAACGGGTATCATTAAAGTTTTCTACACTGTAATTAGGATAAGTGATATCCATGACAAAATGAGCTGGTAATTTTAACTTCTCAAGGTATCCTGCCGGAAATCCGCCAGCTTTATTATTTAATTGAGCTACTCTGTAAGTTTCATAAAAATCAGAGATGGCACCAACGTGGTAGCTAATGTCAAATTCGTAATGTACTCCATCTGCAAGGAACTGTTTATCTATTTGTTCTCCTAGTTTCTGAGAACCTTCTGATAGCCATTCATTGGCATTCTTGAACTCAGGCATAAGTATGCCTGCCATTGCTACAGCTTGTGCTTGGGTAACCAAAATGTTACCTTCTTTATAATAATTCAAACGAATACATTCTACTTCTTTGGCAAATGCTGTCAAGAAAACAGAGAGCCATTCTGGCGTGAAATTTTTAGATTGAATGAAATAAGTCATGATATCTATCTGTGAGATAACTCTTTCAGCTACCTGTAAACCTTTCCATTGATAATCAACATCATTCTCTTTTCCTCCTTCTTCGGGGAATGTTGTTCCTTCTTCATAAGGAAAAGTCTTAAGCCAATCCGAGTAAACATTGATCCATGATTCTGCATATTTTTCATCACGACTTGTGCGATAGGCTTTTGCTTGTGGAAGCATCCATTGATGGCGATGAATCTGATATTTAAATTCTTGGTCAGTGACTTTACTGGGAATGAACGACCAGTCTATTTTATTATCTTTAGTAAAAGAATAATAGATTTCTTTTCCATCCTCAACTCGCTCTGCAAATCCTCTAACATAAAATCTGTTTTCTAATGCTTGGTCAGCTATATTTAGTTCAGATGCCGTAATTGGTGTGTTCATCAATTGAATGTTAGGGTTGATGACACTTGTCCGATTTCTGTAATACTCTAATAATTCATTTACTGCATAGTAGTATTTCCCTGAATTATAAAATTCTTTAGCTTTTTCCAGTCCTGGATAATCAAGATTGATAACTGCAAATAGTTTTTCATCGATCACATCATTAGGTTGATTAGGAGGAAGCATATCTATGTCTATATTGCCTCCAGTCAATATTTCCTCCTCGTTGTCTGAGCATCCGGCAAATGCTAGCAGACCGAACATACAAATAAAGAAGATGTTCTTCATACTTTATTAGGTTTTAATTATTAAAAGTTATATTTTACTGTTTGCAAATGTAATCTGTTTATTTAGAAATAGTGATTGGTCTTGTTCACACTTTGTTCAAAAAATGATTTTTTGATATTAATATTGTTGAATCATATATTAATAATGTTTAGAAAAACGGTTTTTAGGCTGATATTAAGCTTTTTATACATCATAATGTAACCTTCATCCTATTCATTTATGAAATGAACTAATTCATTTTGATATGGGAGGGGAACGGTACGGAGACGAACTAAACGCTAGTTGTCAATAATCAATAAGAGATAAGCTGTCTTAATACTGTGTTTAGTTTCCTATCTTCTATAAATAATAATTAGCTCTACATTCTAGTTTGCGTTCCACTTAAGTCGAACGATAGAACCACTTAAGTTGAACTATCGCTCCACTTAAGTGGAACGAAAACTCATTAGGGAACGAAGAAAATAATAGTTCTAAGAAGAATTACTAAAAACTGTATTGCGTTAGATTAGTCCTTGTAACTATGAATTTAGCTCAAAATAGTACCGGAATGAATCAATTTTTAGGGATGTGATTGCCCTGAATCAAATCCCCCCAATCCCCAAGAATTACAACTGAGCCCAGAACTCTTGATACTTATAAATTCATATAGTTGGTGTCAAAAGGCAATGGTGTCAAGTACGCCTGACAATGGAAATGAAGGCAACGGAGAAGGTGGAAATGAAGGCGGTGGTGAAGCACCAGATCCGGCAGCATAAGAAACGGTATTAATATGTAAAAAATCGGGCTTGACATTGTTCAAGCCCGATTTTTTCTATTATCTAAAATACTACTTTCTATCAGTTAACACCTTTATCGAATCCCGTTTTATAATATTAGGTTTCAAAAGAATCTCCGAATGTAATTCAGTTTCTTCCAAAATCTTCTGCATCAACATTTTTACAGCAATAATGCCAATATTCTCCAGTGATTGTGCAATACGAGTAATAGGAGGGTTCAAATAGTCCAGATATAAGTTATCATCAAATGAAATGATAGACATATCTTGAGGTATTCTCACTTTATGCTCATTTAATGCTTTGACGGCTCCCAAAAGAATTGTACTACTTAACGCAAATATAGCAGTAGGTTTTGTGGTAGAGTTCAGAGCCAACTTAGTCTCAATATAACCATTCTGAATCGAGAACTCATTTCCTCTTATCATTGCGTTATCCTGATAACCAGCTTCGCGAAGCGCATCAAGATACCCGCGCACACGTTCCTTAGTTGTTATAGAAATATCCGGCCCCTGAATACAGAGAATCTTACTATGCCCCGATTCTAATAATAATTTCGTTGCCTGATAAGCTCCTATATAATTATCAGTAGCTACGTATGGCAAATTATGCTTCTCAAAATAGCGGTCAATTAGCACAATCGGAGTTCTAGTACTAATTTCCTCGAGTTTAGAAGGGTTTTCACCGGTTGGAACCAAAATAATGCCGTCTATTTTACGCGATAGAAGCGAATCGATAGCTTTATTTTCCTGAACAGGATCTTCCAGGGTATCGATAAGCATGACAGTATAATTATAACGTTGTGCTTCACGGATGACAACACTTGCTATATTGGCAAAAAAAGGATTATCTATGTGTGGTACAAGAAGGCCTATAGTATATGTCGTGTTATTGCGCAAACTTTGCGCAACTATATCAGGCTGATAGTTCAATTCTTTAACGGACTGCAAAATAACCTCCTTAGCAGACTGGCTGATCCTATATTTCTCTGATTTCCCATTTAACACTCTGGAAATCGTAGAGATAGAGTACCCAGTTTTCTTTGATACATCAATCAGAGTTTTCTTCATTACTGGCTGTTTTTTGCAAAAATAACATTTTATTTGAGAAAAAAGCAAGAAAAATATTTTGTTTTGAAAAAAATTTCTATATTTGCACAAACGATTGCGCATCGTTTACGATTCAATTCGCCTTAATACTTAATACTCATTATATGGACACAAAGAAGAAAATCGTAGTGATAGGTAGTAGTAATACGGACATGGTTATCAAATCAGACCGTCTACCAAAACCAGGAGAAACAATTCTGGGAGGAAACTTCTTAATGAATCATGGCGGCAAAGGAGCTAACCAAGCCGTAGCTGCTGCAAGACTAGGAGGAGATGTCACTTTCATATGTAAAATAGGGAATGACATTTTTGGAAATGAAACCTTGGAAATGTTTCACAAAGAAAAGATCGACACTACTTATGTAGGAATTACCCCGCAGGAACCGTCAGGAGTAGCTCTTATCAATGTCGACAAAAAAGGGGAAAACTGTATTGTTGTTGCTTCCGGAGCCAACGGGACTTTATCTATTGATGACATACAGCATGCAGAACCTGCCATCAAACAGGCATCCATCGTCATCATGCAGTTGGAAACTCCAATCGAGAGTGTCACTTATGCAGCCAAAATGGCGAAAAAAGATGGAATTACCGTTATATTAAATCCCGCCCCTGCCCCTACCCAACAACTGCCTGACGAGTTATTAGCCAATGTCGACATTCTTATTCCTAATGTCACAGAGGCTGAAATCATCTCGGGAATGCACATTACAGATGATGAATCGGCAAAAGAAGCGATTCGTTATATTAGTTCGAAAGGCATAAAAACTGTCATTATTACGATGGGAGCCAAAGGAGCTCTCGCCTATGAAAACAATGAGTTTATCCACATTCCAGCCTTCAAGGTAGAAGCAGTAGACACAACCGCTGCCGGAGATACATTCTGCGGCGGATTGTGCGTAGCTCTGTCTGAGGGCAAAAATCTAAAAGATGCAATTATATTTGCAAGTAAAGCCTCTTCTATTTCTGTTACCAGAATGGGAGCACAAGTATCTATACCTTTGAGAAAAGAAATACAATAATCATCCTTAATTCTGTTATTATGATAAAACAATGTTCAATCCACGGTCTATTGACAAGTATGTTGTTAATAGTATTTTCTTTGATGAGCAATGATGCTATTGCCCAGAAGGCAATAAGAGGTACAGTCCTCGATGAAGCAAATGAACCCATTATCGGTGCCAGTGTCCTTGTTAAAGGTACAACAAATGGTTCTATTACAGGAGTTGATGGAACCTTCAATGTAAAAGCGAATCCTTCTGATGTATTGGTTATATCTTATGTAGGTTATGCAACTGTTGAACAACAAGTAGGAAATCAGACACAGCTTGTAATACACCTGCGCGAAGACTCGAAAGTGCTTAATGACGTTGTAGTAATCGGCTACGGCTCTACCACAAAGAAAGAGCTTACAGGATCGGTTACCAGCATGAAGAAAGATGACCTCAATCCTGGAACATTCACCAATGCTATGGGAATGTTGCAAGGAAAAGTGGCAGGATTACAAATTATCAACCCGAACGGTGCTGATCCGACAGCCAAATACGAAGTATTACTTCGCGGAACAAACACGCTTTCCGCAGGCCAAGGTCCATTAATTATTATTGATGGGGTGGCAGGTGCAGATATCAGAAATATCAATTTTCAGGAAGTGGAATCAATTGACGTATTAAAAGATGGTTCGGCAGCTGCTATTTATGGAACAAGAGGTACGAATGGAGTAATCATCGTCACAACTAAACGTGCAAGAAGTGGCAAAACGGAAGTTTCTTATGATGGGCAACTCACCGTGGGAGTCGTTTCACGCAGAGCAAAACCTTTATCGGCAAGCGAATACAAATCTGTTATCAAGGAATATCGCCCAGAATTGGAAAGTTATATTTTTGACAGTGATACCGATTGGTTTAAAGAAATTACACAAACTCCGTTCAGCCATAAGCACAACTTGTCTATATCCGGAGGTTCCGAGAAGTTCTCACACCACACTTCTTTCAATTATGAAAAGAGCGATGGCTTGCAAAAGCATAATAGCTCCGAAAAGCTAATGGCACGTACCAATATTCGCCAGTCATTATTAGATAAATGGGTCGATTTGGATTATAACCTGAATATCATTCATCGCAAATACAGCCCTTCCTCTACAAGTGCTTTTATGCAGGCATTTACCCATAATCCAACAGAGCCTGTTTATGACGACAGCGATCCGGATGCCGGAGGATATAGCCGTATCAAAGCAATGGAATATTACAATCCGGTAGCGATCATTAACGAAAGGAACATGGAAAGTAAGAATGATAATTATGGTGCAAATATTCGTGCTACTCTAAACATATTGCCTATAAAAGGATTAAAATGGGAGAACTTTGTTTCATACGACAAGGAACAATATGAGACACGTGAATACTACACACATTATTATCCAAGTTTAATAGGAACAAACGGGCAAGCCTATATTGAAAACTATCAGGAAAACGATACACAATATGAGTCTACTTTAAATTACTCGAATATTTTCGGAAAACATTCCATTCAGGCATTACTCGGATATACATACCAGTATACTTACAGCACATCTGCATCCATGACAAATTCCGGTTTCGACTTCGATGACAACCAGACTCATAACATCGGAACAGGAACGAATCTAACTGAAGGCAAAGCCAGCATGTCGTCCAATAAAGAAGATAATACATATATCGGATTCTTCGGACGTTTTATGTACAACTACGATGATAAATATCTTTTGTCTGCTTCACTACGTCGTGATGGCTCCAGCCGTTTCGGTGACAATAATAAGTGGGGATGGTTCCCGGCTGTCAGCGTAGGTTGGCGTATAAATAAAGAGAAATTCCTCTCGAATGTCAAATGGATCGATGATTTAAAATTGAGAGCCGGATACGGAGTTACCGGTAACCAGGATTTCTCAAACTACAAATCTTTGATGATGATGACTACAGCCGGTAAATTCTATTACAATGGCCAATGGATCAATACTTATCAACCTGCAAGTAATGCAAATCCGGATCTAAAATGGGAGAAAAAAGCAGAGTTCAACGTTGGTGTCGATATGACAATGTTTGACAACCGCCTCTCGTTCACTTTTGATTATTACAAACGGACTACATCAAACTTGCTATATGACTACATCGTGCCAACACCTCCTTATGTATATAATACCTTGTTTACGAATGTTGGAAAAGTAACTAATGAAGGAGTTGAGCTGACGATATCCGGTACACCTTTTAACACTAGGGACTTTACATGGAATACCTCACTTACCGTTTCGCACAATAAAAACAAATTGGTGAAATTCACCAATGATGAATTCACTAACGGAACATACAAAGTGGGATGGTCTACAAGTGCTGCCTGCTACACTCAACGTCTGATAGAAGGACAGTCATTGGGTACTTTCTATGGTCCTATATGGTTAGGAACTGATACAGATGGAAAAGATGTATTGCTAGGACAAAATGCAGACGGTTCCGTACCGGAAGAACAATGGGAAAAAATTGGCTGTGCTTATCCGGATGCCACTCTTAGCTGGAGTAATACCTTCAGATATAAGAAATTCGACTTGAGTTTCTCACTGCGTGCATCTATCGGCGGAGAAATTCTGAACAACTATGCGATGGAATATGAAAATCTAAGCAGCATCGGACTTAGAAATATCTCACCAAACTGGTTATCTCAAACGAATTTCACAAGTACGACCTATAAATATTCCTCCAAATATATAGAGGATGCTTCTTATTTAAAACTAGATAATGTTACCTTTGGATATACTTGGGATTTCACATCTAAAATGATAAAAAGACTAAGATTGTCTCTTACTGCACAGAATATATTCTGTATCACAGGTTATTCTGGTGTCGACCCAGAAGTTGCCCTTTCCGGACTGGAACCCGGTATGGAAAGTTTGAGCTATTATCCGCGTACAACAGAATTTACTTTTGGAGTTAATATAGTATTCTAAAAAATAAGATTACCATGAAAAAGACAAATATAATATTAAGTTTCGTTATCTGTATATTATTATACGGATGTACCGATCTTAGCGAAACTGTTTATACAGGAGTAGCTATGAATGACTTCTTTAAAAATGAGAAGGAACTGGTAGCCAATGCAGGTAGAGCATATACGAAATTACAAGGATACAATTCCGAACAAAGTTTATGGACGCTACTTTTACAAGCTTCTGATGAATGTGCTGTTCCCGCTTGTGGTGGTTCCTGGTACAGTAATGGACGTTATGAAGAAATCCAGACGAATAAAATTCCACCTGCAAATAAATTATTAACAAGGGGCTGGAACTGGATATTTAATGGTATTGCTGCATGTAATGAAATTATTTACGAAACGGAACTATCACCTATCCAGTTTGAAGGAAAAGAGAAGATTATAGCCGAAATGAAAATACTGCGTGCTTTCTACTATTACCAAGCCATTTCTTGTTGGGGAAACGTACCTTTCACAACTGACTACACGGAAACCGGATACCCGGAACAAAAAAGTCGTGAATATATTTTCAATTATCTGGAAAAAGAAATTAATGACAATATCGAGTTCCTAGACAGGGAGCCTTCAGATACTAATTATGGACGGGTCACACAAGCTGCCGCTTATTGTATTCTTGCGAAAATGTATCTGAATGCAGAAGCATGGTTCGGTACTCCAATGTATGACAAAGCAGAGAAAGCCTGTAAAGACATTATGGATATAGGTGCTTACAGCATTGAAGACTCCTATTCTACTAACTTTGACATTAAAAACGAAGATTCTAAAGAGAATATCTTTGTAATCCTTTATGATAGAGTATATACTAGTGGTAGCAGTAGTTCATTCTATCTGCATACGCTGACATTGGAAGCTGCATCACAAGCAACATTTAATATTCCGGCAGCCCCATGGTCGGGTTTTCTCTGCCAACCAGACTTTTTCCAAACATACGCAGAACAAGATCTTCGCAGAAGTCAGAGCTGGTTATACGGTCCTCAAGTAGACCTAAGCGGAAAGGATCTTGGTTTCGAATATACTCCTGTCTTCTCCGAAGAAAAATATTACAATAGCAACGGAGGACGTGGCACATACGATGGTGCACGCTGCTGGAAATGGCATTACCAGACTGATGGTTCTTTAAAAGAATATACAGTTAGTATGGACAACGACTTTGCCATCTTCCGTTATGCCGATGTTGTATTAATGTATGTAGAAGCTTTGGTACGACAAAACAGAACAAGTGAGGCCATCCAACTGGCAGACTTCAAGAAGATTCGTACAAGAGCAGGTCTTGATGCATATACTACAAGCCAATTGACGATTGATGAACTTTATGCAGAACGAGGCAGAGAACTGGCATGGGAAGGATGGCGCCATGAAGATATGATACGTTTCGGAAAATATCTGAAAAAATATTGGGCACACCCTGACCAAAGTTCAGAAACTTTTAGAAATGTATTTCCAATTCCTACGGATATTTTAAATGCAAATCCAAAATTATCTCAAAACAAAGATTATTAACCACAATTGGAAGGTTCACATAGAAAAGTGTACCTTCCAACAAATCAACCCTGATAAGTATGAAAAAACCAATTATCTTTTTATTTGTATTAATCACCAACATCTTATTTATCTCTGCACAGAAGATTTCAAAGACAGAGTTAAAAGACAAAATAGCCGGAGCTTGGATCGGGCAAATGGTAGGAAACATATATGGACTTCCTTTTGAGAACAAGTTTGTAGATGAACCTGCCCCGGAATCCAGATTTCCATTCGGTTACACTAAAAATATAGATAAATTGCAGAAGTATAACGGTGCATTCTCTGATGACGATACTGATGTTGAGTATATCTACTTACTATTAATGGAGAAATATGGCGTAGAACCTACTTATGCCAATATGCGTGAAGGATGGGTGTATCATATCCGTGACCGTGTATGGCTAGCCAATAGGGCTGCACTCGGATTAATGCATCTTGGATTCAC
>ERZ1106978.1898-NODE-1898-length-10929-cov-2.854883_pt1 | contig 10929 bp, 8 predicted proteins | sample MGYA00403689_ERZ1106978 | MGnify/ENA primary metagenome ERZ1106978 (study PRJEB35170, sample SAMEA104062434) | human gut metagenome | biome: human gut; feature: human-associated habitat; material: faeces | place: Denmark | collected 2012-08-02 ...
CGTAGCCATTGCCGGTGTCTCCGGCTCCGGAAAGTCCTCTCTGGCTTTAGGCGTACTATATGCAGAGGGCTCCAGACGCTATCTGGAGTCTCTTTCTACCTATACAAGAAGGCGCATGACCCAGGCATCCAAAGCCAGTGTGGATGAGATCTTACATGTTCCCGCTGCTCTCGCCCTGCATCAGCGTCCCGGCGTTCCCGGCATCCGAAGCACCTTTGGAACCGGTACAGAACTTTTAAACAGCCTGCGCCTGATGTATTCCCGTCTGGCTTCCCACTGCTGTCCAAATGGACATTATCTGGCTCCCACACTGGCAGTGGCTGCCGGAAAAGAACTGGTCTGCCCTGAATGCGGCATCCACTTTTTTGCTCCTTCTGCAGAGGAACTGGCATTTAACAGCCAGGGAGCCTGCCGCACCTGCAATGGAACGGGAACGGTTCGCACCGTAGACTTAAATACCCTGGTGCCAGATGACTCCTTAACCATTGACGAAGGGGCTGTGGCTCCCTGGAATACTCTTATGTGGTCTTTGATGACCGATGTATGCCGGGAAATGGGTGTGCGCACCGATGTGCCTTTTAAGGAATTAACAGAAAAGGAAAAAGACATCGTTTTCCATGGACCTGCTGAGAAAAAACATATTTTCTATCACGCCAAAAACTCCAATCAGGCAGGAGAACTGGATTTTACCTACTTTAACGCTGTCTACACCGTAGAAAATGCTCTTTCCAAGGTCAAGGACGAAAAGGGCATGAAGCGAGTGGAAAAATTTTTGAAAGAGGATGTCTGCCCGGATTGTCACGGCACGCGCCTGTCGAGCGCGGCCCGCGCGCCGAGGCTGCGGGGTATTTCTCTGGATGAGGCCTGTACCATGTCGCTGACACAGCTCGTCGAGTGGGTAAAGAGTGTGCCTTCCGGCCTGCCGGAGGAGATGCGCCCAATGGCTGAGAGTATTTGCGAAGCATTCCAAAGCACGGCCAAGCGCTTGATGGACCTCGGACTGGGCTATCTGACGCTGGACCGCTCGGCGTCGACGCTCTCGACCGGTGAGCGCCAGCGGATGCAGCTGGCCCGCGCAGTGCGCAACCGCACGACCGGCGTCCTCTATGTGCTTGACGAGCCGTCCATCGGCCTGCACCCGTCGAATATCGTGGGCCTGACCGGTGTGATGCACGATCTGGTCGCCGACGGCAACTCCGTCATTCTGGTCGACCACGACACGCAGATCCTGAAAGAAGCCGACTGGATTGTCGAGATGGGCCCGGAGGCGGGCGCAAAGGGCGGCTATGTCATCGCACAGGGGGCGATCCCTGCAATCGAGGCCAACTCCGCCTCTCAGATCGGACCTTTTCTTGCCGGAACGGCAGAGACAAAGCTGCGCTGCTGTACTGAAAAAGAGACGCTTTTTGCAAACGGGACGATCCATCTTTCCACCGATTCCATCCATACCGTCAAGCCGCTGGAGGTGGATATCCCCAAGGGGCGCCTCACCGTTGTGACCGGCGTGTCCGGCTCCGGCAAGACGACCATGGTGCTCGAGAGCCTGATCCCCGCGCTGGAGTCAACCATCGCTGGCAGTGCACTGCCAGCGCATATCCGCACCGTTTCGGCCGACGGCATCGCGCATGTCAAGCTCATCGACGCGACGCCGATCGGCATCAACGTCCGCTCGACGGTCGCGACCTATGCGGGCGCGCATGACGAGCTGCGCAAGCTCTATGCCAAATCTCCGGACGCGAAGGCGCGCGGCTATAAGGCAGGCGATTTCTCCTACAATACCGGCTCCCTGCGTTGCCCCGGCTGCGACGGCACCGGCATCGTCAGTCTGGACGTGCAGTTCCTGCCGGATGTGGACATTCCCTGTCCGGACTGCCATGGCTCACGCTATGCCAGAGCGGCCGACGCGGTCCGCCTGACGAACGGCGCGGGGGAGAGTGCTTCGCTTCCGGAGCTGATGGATATGGACGTGAATTCCACGCTGGAATTCTGCCGGGACCGGAAGACCGTCAGCCAGCGACTGGCCGTTCTCCGGCAGCTGGGCCTCGGCTACCTGACGCTGGGCGAGGAAACGCCGAGCCTGTCCGGCGGCGAGGCACAGCGGCTCAAGCTCGCCAGCGAGATCGGCAGGACGCAGACGGACTCCGTCTTTGTGTTCGACGAACCGTCCATCGGCCTGCATCCACTGGATGTTCGCGTGCTGCTCGGCGTTTTTCAGGCGCTGCTGGACAACGGCGCGACCGTCATCGTCATCGAGCATGACCTTGACGTGATCCGAAACGCCGACTATGTCATCGATATGGGCCCCGGCGGCGGAGACGCGGGCGGCCGGATCGTCGCCAGCGGCACACCGCAGGAGATCCGGGAAAATCAGGCCAGCATCACGGGGCGGTATCTCTGACCGCGTTTCCCCGTCTTCAGGCGCTCCGGACCGGAAATGCACGGACCAAATTGCCGCGCCGGTTGAAAAAACGGTCGAACTATGCTATACTCTTTTTATCTTTGTCCAAAAGCAGGGTGACTTTTTTGAAGATCAATGTCCTTTCCTATCTGGAGGCTTCCGCAGCGCGTGTCCCCGACCGGGTCTGCTGGGCGGATGCCGCGTCTGCCTTGACCTACCGCGAGGCGTGGACGGCAGTATGCGAAATGGGCGCGGCGCTTTCTGCGCGGCTTTCGGCCGTCAATATGCCCGTCTGTGTGCTGCTTCGTCATGACGTGACAGACCTTCTGGCATTTTTCTCCGTCGTGTACAGCGGAAATTTCTATGTTCCCATCGATCCGGCGCTCCCGGCCGTCAGGCTCCGGAGCATGCTGGAGACGCTGAAGCCTGCGGCTATCATGACTGCCGGAGCCAGCATCGATGCGGAGCTGACGCAGGATATCCCGGTCATTTCCCAGCAGGAGCTGCACACGGAAGCTCCCGCCGCAGCGCCGTGGAAGCAGCGTAAGGATACCGATCTTTTATACGTTATTTTCACTTCCGGTTCTACCGGCGAGCCGAAGGGCGTTTCCATCTGTCACCGCTCGGTGATCGACATGGTGGAGCAGTTTATGCGTGCCTTCGACTTTGCCGACGGCGCTGTCTGGGGCAATCAGGCACCGTTTGACTTTGATGTCTCTGTCAAGGATATCTTCCTCTCGCTTCGTGTCGGCGGGCGGCTTGAGATCCTGGAGAAGAAGCTGTTTTCCTTTCCAAAGCTGCTTCTCGAGCGGCTCAACGAACGCAGCGTAGACACGATCATCTGGGCGGTGCCCGCACTGAAGATCCTTGCCCGCCTTCATGCCTTCCAGACGCTGCGCCCGCTGTATCTGAAAAATATCATGTTCTCGGGCGAGGTCATGCCGCCGAAGACGCTGCAATACTGGATGCAGGCCGTCCCGCAGGCGCGGTTCGTGAACCTCTATGGCCCGACGGAGATCACCTGCAACTGTACTTACCATATCGTGCAGAGCGCGGACGAGGTGCTGCAGGAGGTCCCAATCGGCAGGCCGTTTGCCAACTGCGATGTATTCCTGCTCGACAGCGGCGAGCCTGTCCGGGAGGAAGGGTCACTAGTGCGAAGGGCGGACCGGCGAGATCTGCGTGACGGGAAGCTGCCTGTCGCTGGGCTACTACAATCGTCCGCAGCTCTCTGCCCAAGTCTTTGTGCAGAATCCGCTGAATCCCCGGTTCCGTGAACCGATGTACCGCACGGGCGATCTCGGCGTGTGGAAAAACGGATCCCTGCTCTTTGCGGGAAGGAAGGACACGCAGATCAAATTCATGGGACATCGTATCGAGATGTCCGAGATCGAGCTGTGTGCCAACGCCGCTGAGGGCGTGGAGGCATCCGCCTGCGTTTTCGTCGACGAGCGGCTGACGCTGTTTTATACGGGCGAGGCAGAGGAAAAGGCCCTGCTTGCCCGCCTGCGGGACAGGCTCCCCAAATATATGCTTCCGAGCGCTTGCCGCCGGTTGGAGCACTTTCCCCAGAATCGCACGGGAAAGATCGACCGGCGGGCGCTGCTGATTTTGTCGAAAGAGGATTGATACCATGAACGAGCTTTATCAAGTGTTGGACGGACTTCATCTGAATGTTGATTTTCACAACGAAAAGCGGCTCATCGACGACGGCCTTTTGGAGTCGTTGGATATCGTGATGCTGGTCGATGAGCTGATGTGTCATTATGATATTGAGATCTCCGTGGAGGATCTGATCCCCGAGAATTTCAACTCCGCCGAGGCGATCTATGCTCTGGTGCAGAGGCTGAAGGACGAGGAGTAAGCCATGCCGATCACGGGTCTGAGCTTTTTGCTCTTTGCGCTCGCGGCGGTCATGCTGTACTATCTGTTCCCGAAGCGGCTGCGGCAATATGTCCTTCTGGCGGCGAGCATCCTGTTTTATCTGACCTACGGTGTTCGGATGGCGGGCTATCTCGCCGCGACGATCCTGCTTACCTATCTTTTCGGCCTGTGGCTGGACCGGCTTGCAGCGTTTCGGCCCGCTGCCGAGACCAAGGAGGAGCGTAAGCGCCAGAAGCGTGCAAATGACCGGAAAAAGCGCCGCGTTCTGGCGCTGTCGCTTGTGCTGAACTTCGCATCACTGGCGCTTTTGAAGTACGGCGGTTTTCTGGCTTCCTCCGTCAATGCAGTGCTTGGTGCGGAGCTGACACTGCCGCATTTTCTCCTGCCGCTCGGCATATCCTTCTACATTTTCCAAACTTCCGCTTATCTGATCGATATCAGCCGCGGCAAACATCGGGCAGAGCGGAGCTTCCTGCGCTATGCGCTGTTTGTCTGCTATTTCCCGCAGCTGGTGCAGGGCCCGATCAACCGCTTTGCCGATCTGCAGCCGCAGCTCACGGAGGGCAATGATTTTTCGTGGGATAATATCCAGCATGGGTTCCTGCGCATGCTCTATGGCGTGCTGAAAAAGGCGATGATCGCAGATACGCTTGCACCGATCGTGGCGAAGATCTACGGCGGTTACGCGGCCTACCCCGGCATCATCTGCTTTCTGGGTGCGGCACTCTACTGCATCCAGCTTTACTGCGACTTTTCCGGCGGCATCGACCTGATGATGGGCATCTCCCGCCTGTTCGGCATCTCCATGCAGGAGAATTTCTGCCGCCCCTATTTTTCCGTCAGCCTTTCCGATTTTTGGCGGCGCTGGCATATCTCACTGGGCGAGTGGATGAAGGACTACCTGTTCTATCCGCTGGCACTTTCCAAGCCTTTCGGCAGGCTCGCGCAGTTCTGCCGCCGCCATATGCCGCTGGATGCCGCAAAGTGTATCGTGCCGAGTCTGTGCACGTTCCTCGTGTTTCTCGCAGTCGGCGTCTGGCAGGGGCCCGGCATGGCCAACATTGCCTATGGCCTGTGGAACGGTTTCTGGATGTCCCTCGCCATGTTCCGTGCGCCGATCCGGAAGCATCTCCGGCTTTCTCCGGAGGACCCGAAAAAAGGAGCGCTGGTCTGGGGCGTCGTCCGCACGAATCTGCTGGTCATCATCGGCAGGTACTTCTCAAATGCGTCTTCGCTGCGTTCTGCGCTCGGGATGCTGAAGCAGACGGTGCTGCACTTCGGTGTGACCCGCGTCCATGCTGCCCTGTTTACGGAGCTGGGCTTCTCGCTGTCCGTGCTCTGGAAGGTCGTCCCCATGCTCGGCGTGGTCTTTGCCGTCAGTTTCGCCGCCGAGCGGGGGACCGACGTTGCCCGCTGGCTCTGCGAGCGAAAGTGGCTCGTGCAGTTCCTGATCCTGTTTGCGGCGCTGTTGACGGTCGTGCTGTTTGTCTATGGAAACGCCGGCTATACACCCATTGCTTATGTCTATGAAAATGTCTGAGGTGATCCTGCTTGCGTGGTAAAAAATGGCTTCTGACTGTCGTCTGCGCGCTGCTGCTGGTCGGCGTCGTCTGCGTCCTGGGCAATTGGCTCATTGATCCTTTCGGCGTTTTTGAGGCCTCTCCGCTGCAGTGGGATTCCTATGCGCAGACGCTCAATCCGCGCGGCAGCAAGGTGCGCTATATTTCCGAGCGGCCCGGCGAATACGATTCGTTTGTAGTCGGATCGTCCTCTGCCGCATCCTATCTGCCGGAAACGTTGGAGCGGTATTACGGCGGCAGCTTCTATAACATGTTCCACTACGGAGCGGACACTGACTATGACCGCGAGCTGGTCCGCTATCTGCTGGAGCAGGGCGAGGTCAAGCGGATCGTCCTTGTGCTCGGGCTGAGCGATGCCTATGCTCTGCACAGTAAAACGGAGGGCCTGACCGCCGTGCCCGATTACCGGGTGAGCGGGGAAAACGAAGCGGCCTACAAGCTCCGCTTCCTGTTTGCAAGCCCTTCCTTTGCGATGGAAAAGCTGTCCTCCCTCCGGAAGGACACGGAAATGCCGCAGACCTTTGACGTCTTTCTGCCGGAAAGCGGGACCTATGACAAGCGGCTGCGCGACGTGGAACCCATCGGCAGCCTGCAGGACTATCTTACGCTCCACGGTGAGGACTACCTTTCAGAGACGGCCGATACAACGCTCCCTGACATCGAGCGCTGTGCCGGGAATGTCGCCGCGATCCGCGAAATGTGCGGCGAAGCGGGGACGGAGCTGACCGTCATTCTCACCCCGTTCTGCCGGGAGCAGATCGAGCAGTACGACAATGCCGCCCTGAATGCATTCTATCAGGCGCTCTCGGACGTGACGGACTATTGGAATTTCTCGATCACACCGCTGACCTATGACGAACGATTCTTCTATGACGTAACACATACGCGAAATGCTGCTGCCAACCTCGTACTGGCGCGGATCGCCGGGGATGAGAGCGTCGGTCTGCCCGATGCCTTCGGGGCCTATTGCCGGCAGGGAGAGTCAACGGATGCAGCGCAGCTGAAGAAAGCCGCCGGGGAAAGCGCTTATCTTCAAAACGGCAGCGCGACCGTCCCGATCCTGCTGTATCACCATCTCGACCCGGATCAGCCGGAAAGCGAGACCACCTTGCACCCCGAGACGTTTGAGCGGCAGATGCACCTTCTGAAGGAGCAGGGCTATACGCCGATCTCATTTGATGAGCTGATCGCGTTTGTGGAGCAGGGAACGCCGCTTCCGGAAAAGCCGGTCATGATCACGTTTGACGACGGCTATGCCAGCAACGCAGTCTATGCCTATCCCGTTCTGCGGGAGCTTGGCTTCCATGCGTCGATTTTTGCCATTGGCTGCTCGATCGGGCATGACCGCTATTACAAGGATACGAATTACAGCCTGACGCCTCACTTCGGTCAGACTGAGATCACAGAAATGCTGGACTCCGGCCTCATTTCCATCGGCTCTCATACCTACGACATGCACCAGTGGCCGCCCTATGAGACCGTGAAGCCCGCGCGGGAGAATATGCTGCCGCTGCCCGGCGAATCCGAGACGGAGTATATCGACGCCGTGCGAGCCGACGCGGCGCATGAAGCGGAAACGTTTACGGCGTTCGGCATTCCCGCGCCCGATGTGATCGCCTTCCCCGAGGGTGCGCATACCACGCTGACCGATGTTGTGCTGCGCGAATGCGGCTACAAGGTCACTCTGACGACGGACGAAAGCCGCGTGAACACCGTTGTGGTCGGCCTGCCGCAGACGCTGATCGATCTCGGCCGCATGACCGTTCTGCCGGGCATGACGGACGAGCAGCTCCTGCAGTATCTGAACGAGCGGGCAAACTAGAGAACAAAGCCTTTTCCCGGGCCCGCCGTGCATGCGCACGGCGGGTTTTGCTGCATTTTCGGGAAGAAAACCCGTATTCTGTGGTTGAAAAGTCCGGTTCCCGGTGGTACAATAAGAAAAAGAGGCTGCTGTGAGGCGGCTTTTTGAAGCAGGGGAGGTTAGGCAATACTAACTTACTCCTACAGCATAGAAAGGGGAATGCCCCATGCAAACAAAGGAAACGATCACGCTCTCCGGCGTGCCGGAGACGATGTTGCAGACGGTCTATGCCCGCGCCAAGGAGAGCAGCGGGCGCGGTGCGATCCGCGACCGCAAGGCCGAGGAGACCATCGGCGGCCTGCAATATGATTTCTCCCTGGCGGACCGGGACAAAGCCATGCACAGCGGCGTCATTGCCCGCACCATCGTGCTGGACCGGCTGACCGGCGCGTGGCTGCAGGAGCATCCGGGCGGTACGACACGCGGTGCTACCGGATGGAGGGCTATGGCCGCTGGTATAACCTTGACCTGCCGGAGACCATTGCCGTCCGGCAGAGGCTTTTGCCGGAAAATGGTGCGATCTCGCAGATCGCCATGTCCGCCATGGACGACTGGGGCGGGTGCATCGCTGAGCAGGATACCCCGGCACTGGTCATCATCGAGGGCCTGACGATGTATCTGACGGAGACAGACGTGCAGCGCATATTTTCCGTGATCGCCGGGCGCTTCCAAAGCGCGACCGTACTGGCCGAGACGATGAATCCCATGGTCGTCAAGCGCTTCCGGGAAAAGTCGATCGAGGGCAGCCATGCAAAATTCACCTGGGGCGTGAAGAACGGCGCGGCGCTGGCCGCGCTGCTGCCGGAGTTCCGCCTGCGGGAGGAGCACAGCCTGACGGAGGGCATGGCGGAGTTTGTGCCCGTTTATAAGCTGCTGGGCAAAATACCGGCCATCCGCAATATTTCTAACAAGATCATCGTTCTGGAGAGGAAGTGAGGTAGCATGTCTTTCTTTGATAATACCCGCAAGCCGGACGGCCTGGGCGGAAAGCTCATGGTCTCCCTGATGAATGTTGGCCATCGTTCCCTGGCGCACTGGGGCATGCGGTTCCTGCCGCTTTCGCCGGATGCCCGTGTGCTGGACTGCGGCTGCGGCGGCGGAGCGAATCTGAAAAAGCTCCTGAAGCGGTGCCCGCAGGGTATCGTCAAGGGCATAGACTATTCTGCCGTCAGCGTCGAAAAGTCGCGCAAGCTCAATGATGCCGCCATCCGTGAGGGACGCTGCGTGGTCTGGCAGGGCAGTGTGGCTGAGATGATCTTTGCGGCCTCGTGGTTCGACGCTGTCACGGCGTTTGAGACCGTTTATTTCTGGCCTGATCTGCCGCAGTGCTTCCGCGAGGTCTTCCGTGTGCTGAAGCCGGGCGGGGTATTTTTCCTCTGCAACGAATCCAGCGGCGACACGGACAAGGACGAGAAATGGACCGAGCGGATCGCGGGCATGACGATCTACCGCGATGTGCAGCTGCAGGCTGCGCTGGAGCAGGCGGGCTTCCATGACATCGAGATCCATAAGAACGAAAAGGACTGGCTGTGCATGCTGGCCCGGAAATAGCTGTGCGCCGTCCCCAAATGGAGCATGCGGAGCCTGTGATGCCGGAATTATACCGGCGAGGCGTTTTTCACGGACGAGAAACCAGACTGAGGGAGGGACGGATATGTCCAAAAAGGCAACGGAATTCCAGAAAAAAGAAATGAGCAAGATGTACCGCGGCAAGGAGATCTTCAAGCCGCTGAACACCGGCTGGGTCGACGAGCACGTCGCCTGTGTGCGCGAGTGGGTGGCAAATATTTTCTTCTACCGCAAGGGCGACACGACCATCATGATCGACGCCGGGTATAACTACGGCCGGCTCGAGGAAAAGATGGGCTGGCTCGGCATAGACCCGAGTTCTATCCGGCATATCCTCATCACGCATCAGGACACGGATCACGTCGGCGCGGTCGAAGCGGACAGCCTCGGCCTGTTCCGGAAGGCGAAGCTGTATGTCGGCGAGACCGAGAACCGCTATCTGACGGGCGAGGTGCGCCGCAAGGTGATCTATCATCTCTACAAGCTGCCGCAGGTCACCATCCGCAATGAGAAGGTCCTGCTGCACGACGGCGAGGCCTTTGAGATCGACGGCATCCGCATCGAGTGCTTCCTCGTTCCCGGCCACACCTGGGGCCACATGGTCTATCTCATCGACGGGAAGTATCTGTTTACGGGCGATACGATCTGGCTCGGAGCGGACGGCGGCTACAGCTTCATCTCCGCGCTGGCGGAGGATAACCGGCTGGCGGTGCGTTCGCTGGCAGAGCTGGAGGCAAAGCTCGAAGCGCGGAAGCTGCACCCGATGTTCCTCACCGGCCACACCGGCTGGACGGACAACTTCACCTTTGCCTTTGCGCATAAGGACAAGCTCTGCTCACCGTTCAAAAAGAGAGTGCACGACCCTTCCGCGCCCTATGATGCCTACGATGAGTCGGACGACACGGAGGAGCGGTCAAAGAGCGGCTATCTGAAGGGGGTCGGGCGATGAAGGACAACGAGCTGCAATTTGAGCGGAGCTGCCATGTGCTGTACTCCGGTCCCTGCAAAAAAGAAATTCGCGCACGGATCGCGCAGCACTATCCGGAGGCGGAGCGCGAGGCGGTCTGGGAGCGGGTCCAGCGGCAATATGTTGATTTTCTCTCCGACTGGCGCACCGACCTCGGCGGGAAGAAGAACTTCCACAACGGCAGCGGCGGCACCTACGACTGCATCGCCATCCTGAGCTATTATGTCGCGTGCAGGGACGTCACGACCTTTCGCGAGATCGAGGAGATGGAGGAGGCTCTGGTCCTGCCTGCTTTCCGCAAGCTGAAATTCGTGGACTGCAACAAGCCGTTCTGGAGGAAGCTGATGTATAAGGCGTTTGTTCGTGCGAAAAGCGGCTGCGACAAATGGCACGATTACGAGATGTCGGTTGCGCCTTATGAAACCGACAAGCCTATTTATTATGAATTTACGGCGTGCCCGGCAGCGGAGTTTGCTATCCAGCACGGTCTTACGGACATCATGCCCGCCCTGTGCAATGTGGACTATGCGTCCATGGAACTGCTCCATGCCAAGCTCGTGCGGACGACCACCTGCGTGGACGGCTGCCGATGCGACTATACCATCTGCGGCGATAAGGATCCATACGTAAAGGAACATCCCGAATACCGGGATGAAAACGGATACAGGAG
>ERZ1106978.1900-NODE-1900-length-10925-cov-3.070285_pt1 | contig 10925 bp, 8 predicted proteins | sample MGYA00403689_ERZ1106978 | MGnify/ENA primary metagenome ERZ1106978 (study PRJEB35170, sample SAMEA104062434) | human gut metagenome | biome: human gut; feature: human-associated habitat; material: faeces | place: Denmark | collected 2012-08-02 ...
TCTTCAGCGCTTTTTCAATGTTTTCGCCTTCTTTTACAGGTACTACAATCATTTTGTTACTATTAATATGTTATGATTAAAAAATTCCGCAGTCAAATTGCGCCGCAAAATTACACATACTTTCTTTATTCACAAAACTTTCGGCAAATATTTCTCAAAAACTATTCATAAACAAGTTATTAAATGCAGAAAGTTAGTACCTTTGAAACACTTACATGTCTATAATAATATAATAAAGTATGAAACAGAGCATAAAAGAGCGAGTGCATGCACTGCGCATGACCTTTCATCCCAATTCTATCAAAGCGTTCATTATTCCCAGCACCGACCCTCATCTTAGTGAATATGTGGCTCCCCACTGGATGTCACGGGAGTGGATTTCCGGTTTTACTGGTTCTGCCGGAACAGCGGTTATCCTGATGGATAAAGCAGGATTATGGACCGACTCGCGTTATTTTCTGCAAGCTACGAAGGAATTGGAGGGCAGCGGCATTACCTTATATAAAGAGATGTTGCCGGAGACTCCCAGTATTACAGAATTTCTCTGCCAACACTTAAAACCTGGAGAATCTGTAAGTATCGACGGGAAAATGTTTTCTGTGCAACAGGTCGAACAGATGAAAGAAGAACTGGCGGCACATCAGTTACAGGTTGACATATTTGGAGATCCATTGAGTAGCATTTGGAAAGACCGGCCCGCCATGCCTGATTCTCCTGCCTTTATTTATGATATCAAATATGCAGGAAAAAGCTGTGAAGAGAAAATATCCGCCATCCGTACGGAGTTGAAAAAGAAAGGTGTCTATGCTTTATTCATATCCGCGCTCGACGAGATCGCATGGACTCTCAATTTGCGAGGAAACGATGTACATTGCAATCCGGTCATAGTAAGTTACCTGTTAATCACACAGGATGAAGTGACTTATTTTATTTCACCGGAGAAAGTGACGGCAGAGGTAGAGACTTATCTAAAGGAACGGCAGATTGGAATACAGAAGTATGATGAGGTAGAGACATTCCTGAATTCTTTTCCGGGAAAAAACATTCTGATTGACCCACGGAAAACGAATTATTCTATCTATTCATCTATTAATCCGCAATGTTCTATTCTTCGTGGTGAGTCGCCCGTCGCATTATTGAAAGCGATTCGCAATGAGCAGGAGGTCGCCGGCATCCACGCTGCCATGCAACGGGATGGAGTAGCACTCGTCAAATTCCTCAAATGGCTGGAAGAATCCGTATCTACCGGAAAAGAGACAGAATTAAGTATAGATAAAAAGTTGCATGAGTTTAGGGCTGCACAGCCTCTCTACATGGGGGAAAGTTTCGACACGATTGCAGGATATAAAGAACATGGGGCAATCGTACATTATTCGGCTACCCCGGAAAGTGACGTGACTCTTCAGCCCAGAGGGTTCTTGCTCTTAGATTCAGGAGCCCAATATCTGGACGGAACCACTGACATCACCCGAACCATTGCCTTAGGCGAACTTACAGAAGAAGAAAAAACGGATTATACCCTTATATTAAAAGGACACATCGCGTTGGCTATGGCCAAATTCCCTGCCGGAACCCGTGGAGCCCAGCTCGATGTACTAGCCCGTATGCCTATCTGGAACCACAGAATGAATTTTCTTCATGGCACAGGACATGGCGTCGGACATTTCCTAAGTGTACACGAAGGCCCGCAAAGCATTCGTATGAATGAGAATCCTGTCATTTTGCAGCCCGGCATGGTTACTTCCAATGAACCTGGTGTTTATAAAGCAGGCAGTCACGGGATACGTACGGAGAACCTGACGTTGGTTTGCAAAGATGGAGAGGGAATGTTTGGAGAATATCTTAAGTTTGAAACTATCACTTTATGCCCAATCTGCAAAAAAGGGATCATCAAGGAGATGCTGACAAATGAAGAAATTGAATGGTTAAACAATTACCATCAGACTGTCTACGAGAAGTTGTCACCGGATCTTAACGAAGAAGAAAAAGTTTGGTTACAAGAGGCGACTGCTTCCCTTTAAACAGAACTTGTCTGACACCCGGGTGTCAAGCATACTGAGACCCGGGTGTCAGACTGCTCAAGACCCGGGTCTCATCCATCACGACACCCGGGTGTCGTACAACATAGAACTGCATTAAATAAAAAACTTTATTAGAAACAAATATTATATGGCTTTAATTAAATCAGTACGGGGTTTTACTCCCGAAATCGGAGAAAACTGCTTCCTCGCAGATAATGCAACTATTATAGGAGATGTAAAAATAGGAAATGATTGTAGCATTTGGTTTAATACGGTATTAAGAGGTGACGTCAACTCCATACGAATCGGCAATGGTGTCAACATTCAGGATGGAAGTGTCTTGCATACGTTATATCAGAAATCGACTATTGAAATTGGCGATCACGTATCCGTTGGGCATAATGTCACCATTCATGGGGCGACCATCAAAGATTATGCATTGGTAGGGATGGGGTCAACCGTCCTGGATCACGTCGTAGTTGGTGAAGGAGCAATCGTTGCCGCCGGTTCGCTGGTATTAAGCAATACCATCATTGAGCCGGGAAGTATTTGGGGAGGAGTACCCGCGAAATTCATAAAAAAGGTAGATCCTGAACAAGCCAAAGAACTGAATCAGAAGATTGCTCACAATTATTTGATGTATTCGCAATGGTATAAGGAAGATAAATAGCAAACTCTAACAAGTTAATAAAAACAGCGGGACATTCTAATGAAAGAACATCCCGCTGTTTTTATAAGATTTTTTATAAAGCCGTTTTTTTTACAAAAAGCGAATTCATTGGATTCATCTCTTTTCGACACTATTTCCTCTAATCAAAAATTAATCATGTGCATAATCTTTTCTGTAGCTCCGGCATTACTAGTCACATAATAACCTGCATTTGTTCCGGTTTCACGCAAGAACAATTCATCCGTCAGGAAACGATCCAGCAAAGTTTTCAGTTCATCATAATCTTTGATAGAATAGGCTCCTTTTGCTTCCAGCAATTGAACAGCTTCCATAAATTTCTGATACTTCGGTCCGAAAATCACCGGAATACCATATACAGCCGCTTCCAATGTGTTATGAATACCGACTCCGAAACCACCACCGATATAAGCAATTTCGCCATAACGGTAAATAGAGGACAGCAGTCCGAAGCAGTCTATTATGAGACAATCCGCTTTCAATACATTCCTTTCGTCGGCACGGGTATAGCGCACATACGGACGTTTCAATTTACTGATGATTTCAACCAGGTGATTCTCGTCGATCACATGCGGAGCAATAATCAGTTTCATTTCCGGATGGTTATTGAAATATTCGAGGAATAAATCTATCTCCGGTCCCCAAGAACTGCCCGCCACAAATGTAAAGGCATTGTCTCCTTTAAACATTTTCACCAGCGGAAGGTCTTTGGCCTCTTCGCGAATCTGCAACACACGGTCGAAACGAGTATCTCCCACCACTGTCACACGACTGATGCCGATTTTCGACAAGTAACGTTTGGATGCCTCATTCTGAACAAACAGATGATCGAAATCTTTCAATACATTGCGATAAGTTCCACCGTACCATTTAAAGAATATTTGTTCGCGACGGAAGATAGACGATACACTATATACCGGAATACGGCGTTTGTGAAGCTCATCCAAATAATTCTTCCAAAACTCATATTTGATAAAGAACGCCATGCAAGGATTTGCAATATCCAGGAACTTTTTCACATTCCGCGGTTTATCAAACGGCAGATAGCAGACAATATCCGCCCCCCGGTAATGCTTACGCACCTCGTAACCGGAAGGAGAGAAAAATGTCAGCAATATCTTATAGTTAGGATACTTCGCACGAATCATTTCTATCAGAGGGCGTCCTTGTTCAAACTCCCCCAGTGAAGCAGCGTGAAACCAAATATACTGTTCCCCTTTCTCCACTTGCTGCCGCAGGAGTTCATACACTACCCAATGCCCTTTCATCATCTTTCGGGGCTTACGGCTAAACGGAGCAGCCAAATGGACGATAAAGTCATAAATGACTATTGCCAGGTTGTAAAGCATAGTACTGTGTCGATTACTTCAAAACCTCTACCGCCCGTTTCATACGAGCTATCGTCTCCTCTTTGCCCAATACCCAGGAAATATCGAACATGTGCGGGCCTTTTCCTTCACCCACTAATGTCAGACGGAAAGCATTCATGATATTACCAGTATGATAACCTTTCTCCGCAATCCAGTCCATAACGACTTTTTCCTGTCCTTCAATACTAAAGTCTTCAATGCCGGCAATCACTTCTGCCAATTCGGTCATACATTTTGCAGAATCTTCTTTCCAACGTTTTTTCACCGTCTTTTCATCATATTCGGTAGGAGCAACGAAGAAGAAGCTACATACGTCCCACAGTTCTTTAATGAAACTTACCCGATCTTTCATCATGCCAACCACAGTCACCACCTTTTCGAAAGGAGCTTCTACACCATGTTCTTTCAGGAAAGGCAAGAACAGTTCCGCAATTTCTTCGTTAGGTTTCTGCTGTATATATTGATGGTTGAACCATATTCCCTTTTTATAGTCGAACTTGGCACCCGACTTGCTGCAACGGTGAAGATCAAACAATTTAATCAATTCGTCCATTGACATCACTTCCTGGTCATTGCCCGGGTTCCATCCCAATAAAGCAAGGAAATTAATCACTGCTTCCGGCAGATACCCCGATTCACGATAACCTGAAGAGATTTCTCCCGATTTCGGATCGTGCCATTCCAACGGGAATACAGGGAATCCGAGACGGTCACCGTCACGTTTACTTAATTTTCCATTGCCTTCCGGTTTCAGCAATAAAGGCAGGTGGGCAAATTCCGGCATTGTATCTTCCCAGCCGAAAGCACGGTACAACAACACATGCAAAGGAGCGGAAGGCAGCCATTCTTCACCACGAATCACGTGGGAAACTCCCATCAAATGGTCGTCCACGATATTTGCCAGATGGTAAGTCGGCAGTTCATCAGCCGATTTATAAAGCACTTTATCATCCAGAATGGATGAGTTGATAATAACTTCGCCACGAATCAGGTCATTCACATGTACATCTTCATTCGGTTCGATTTTGAAACGAACGACGTATTGTTTGCCTTCAGCAATCAGTGCATCCACTTCTTCCTTCGGCATGATTAATGAGTTGCGCATCATTCCGCGAGTAGATGCGTCATATTGGAAGTTAGCAATTTCAGCACGCTTAGCGTCCAGTTCCTCCGGAGTATCAAAAGCGATGTATGCTTTTCCATTTTCCAGCAAAACCTGCACATATTTCTTGTAGATTTCGCGGCGCTCCGACTGGCGGTACGGACCACATTCGCCACCGAAGCTCACTCCTTCATCAAAGTGGATACCCAACCACTTAAAAGATTCGAGTATATACTCTTCCGCTCCCGGAACGAACCGGTTAGAATCAGTATCTTCAATACGAAATATCAAGTCTCCGCCGTGTTGACGCGCAAATAGATAATTATACAAAGCTGTACGCACACCACCGATGTGCAGTGCTCCCGTAGGACTTGGAGCAAAACGAACTCTTACTTTTCTTTCTGCCATAATTTGGGTTAGTATAGGTAAATCGTGGCAAAATTAAACCTTTTTTTCCACACTATTGTTTTTTTTTGTACTTTTCGCAAAAATTTCAGTGGATATGGAACATTTGAAGAAGAAAAAAAGATTTTCATGGAGAGATTTACTATATAAATCACTGCTATTTGTGGGCACTGTGACGCTGATTGTTTATTTCCTGCCACGTGACGGAAAATTCAATTACCAGTTTGATATCAATAAGCCTTGGAAGTACGGGCAGTTGATCGCTACTTTCGACTTTCCTATTTATAAAGAGGATGCAGTAGTAAAAAGAGAGCAAGACAGTCTGATGGCTTTCTTCCAGCCTTATTACCAATTGGATAAAGACATCGAAAAAAATGCAATCGCCAAACTGAAAGAGAATTATCACACCAACCTGAAAGGAATTCTTCCTTCCATCGATTATTTGCGGTATATCGAGCGTACCTTAAAAGAAATCTATCAGGCAGGTATCGTATCGACAGAGAATATACAACAGCTTCAAAAAGACAGCACTTCATCCGTCATGGTGATTGACGATAAACTTGCCAACCCGCAGGCTACCGAAAACATTTACACGGTAAAGAAAGCGTATGAACACCTGCTAACAGCAGACTCGACCCATTTCAACCGGGAAGTATTAAGGCAATGCGCGCTGAACGAATACATTACTCCCAACCTCACTTTTGACGAGGAGCGCACCCTGGCCGCCAAAGAGGAGATATTAAATAATTATTCCTGGGCAAACGGATTGGTAGTCAGCGGGCAGAAGATTATCGACCGTGGAGAGATCGTTAGTCCGCATACCTATAATATCCTCGAATCATTGCGCAAAGAATCCATCAAACGCAACGAGTCTATGGGACAAAACCGTTTGATTCTCGGAGGTCAGGTTCTGTTTGTGGGTATGCTGATGCTTTGTTTCATGCTTTATCTCGATTTATTCCGGAAAGACTATTATCAACGGAAAGGCAGTCTGTCGTTACTATTCACCCTGATTGTGTTCTACAGCGTCATAACGGCTTTCATGGTGACACATAATATATTTAATGTGTACATCATCCCCTACGCGATGCTGCCGATTATCATCCGTGTCTTTCTTGATTCGAGAACCGCTTTTCTGACGCATGTCATCACTATATTGATATGCTCCATCTCCTTGCGCTTCCCTCATGAGTTTATTCTGACGCAGTTGGCAGCGGGATTAGTGGCGATATTCAGCCTAAGGGAACTATCGCAGAGATCCCAGCTTTTCCGAACGGCCTTATTAGTGATACTGACTTATGCAGCCATTTATTTTGCTTTCGAACTGATGACGGAGAATGGTCTTTCCACCGACTTCTCGAAGTTGAACATACGCATGTACACTTACTTCATCATTAACGGAATCCTGTTATTATTCACTTATCCTTTATTATTCTTATTGGAAAAGACATTCGGATTTACTTCCAATGTTACTTTGGTGGAACTTTCGAATATCAATAACGATCTTTTGCGGCAGATGTCTGAAACGGTTCCCGGAACCTTCCAACATTCCATGCAGGTGGCTAATCTGGCAGCAGAAGCCGCTATCCGCATTGGAGCAAAAAGCCAGTTAGTACGTACGGGGGCTTTGTATCACGATATCGGGAAGATGGAAAATCCGGCTTTCTTTACGGAGAATCAGTCGGGAGGGGTTAATCCGCATAAGAATTTGAATTACGAACAAAGTGCACAGGTCGTTATCAGCCATGTGACGGATGGATTGAAACTGGCGGATAAACACAATCTGCCTAAAGCGGTCAAAGATTTTATCAGCACCCATCACGGACGGGGAAAAACAAAATATTTCTATATTTCCTGGAAGAACGAGCATCCGGACGAAGAGCCGAATGAAGAATTGTTCACTTACCCCGGACCGAATCCGTTTACCAAAGAGCAGGCTATCCTGATGATGGCGGATGCTGTGGAAGCCGCCTCACGCAGTCTTCCGGAATATACGGAAGAAACAATCAGCAACCTGGTCGACAAGATTATCGACTCACAGGTTACTGAAGGTTACTTTAAAGAATGTCCTATCACTTTCAAGGATATAGCAACTGTGAAAGCTGTATTCAAGGAAAAACTAAAGATTGCTTATCATACCCGGATCAGTTATCCTGAGTTAAAGAAGTAAGCAAACCTGCGCAAGCGTCTTCAAGAACATCGAGTACATATTCAAAACCCTCGGCCCCTCCATAATAGGGGTCGGGGACATGATCTGCAGGAATACGGGTGCAGTACTCTGTCATGCGATGAATCTTTTTCCATTCTTCGGGAGAAGGTGCTTTGTCTTTCAGATCATCTATATTCCGGTCGTCCATACCGATTATCAAATCAAAATGATAGAAATCTTCTATACGGACGGGGCGCGAACGATGCACCAGTTGATAACCGCGACGAGCCGCGTGAGCACGCATCCGGCTGTCCGGCAGTTCGCCCTGATGATAAGACAAGATTCCGGCGGAATCTATCACAAACTCTTTTTCCAATCCCGCTTCTTTTATCAAATGAAGCATCACGCCTTCAGCCGTAGAGCTACGGCAGATATTTCCTAAACAGACAAATAATATTTTCTTCATAATTTACGTTTAATAATTGACAGGCTTCATTCGTTTCTATTATCAAAACGAATTAAGTATCTGATTGGCCCGGTTTACGGTAACGGCTGCCGGTATTTCCGGCATATTACCCAAATTGAACGGGGCCAGCATTTTCTCTATCTTCTTTAATCCGGCTTTATTTCCCTTTTTCTCAAATTCCTGACGGAGGATATTTATCTTCTCGTGCGCCTGAATTCCTTCAATCAAGCGTTCGAAACGGATACAGCTACGTGCTCCCGGATATACAAGATACGTATCTCCACCTGCCCAACTGCGGAAACGGGAATCGAGCAGCGGTTCCAATGGCCAGCTGTTGTATGCCCAACGCAAATAACCGTCCAGGTGTTTCTTAGAAGAATAATAACTTATCCAGACAGCTTCTGCAGGATCGGAGAAAGTAAATGTATTGGGATGGGCTTCCGTACAGCAGGTGTAATAGTTGGTACGCTTGTTTTCTGCCACACGGCGGAGGCGTACTTCTTCGGGGAAGTTCTGTCCGATTACAATGCAGTAATCATACAAATCGGGCTCAATCTCCGCATGGTAATTTCCTGCCAACGAAACTTTAAAATCCGGATCTGCTTTACGAATCACCTTCAAGGTCTTCTGCATCACTTCCATCGGACGTTCATCCATTGCAATAGCGCAGATATCGAACCATCCTTTTTCTTTCAGGTGCTTGGAGAAAGACGAAAGCATTGCTACCCACATCTCTTCGTAAGCCTCCTCGCCCGGTGCTGTTTTCACAAATTTCAGCGAGTTGGTTGCCTGGTCGTAATACTGGAATGACAACTCCCAGGGAACCATTGAATAACAGTTGATCTGTTTGTCAATGCCCACACTCATCATAAATTCTACCCAACGGTCGAAAATGGTATAGTCGAAAGACCATGTGCCGTCCGCCCGTTTCATCCAGGTAACCATTGTATCAAAATAATCTTCCGTCTGACCGTTCCAGGGTTTGTGCATCAAAGTAGCTGTAATAATCTTTTGTCCGGCATCTGCCAGCATTTTCATCAAAGGACGCATGGCGTCTAAATGCTCCTGACTCCATAGAGGAACCTGATAGTAACGTGCCACTGCATAAGGACTTTGCCACAAATCCAAGTGGTAAGCCCACTCCGAAGGCGCCGGAAGTTCGCGGGAAGAAACCGTAATTTCCAGATTCAGGCGTTGCAACAGACGAGGGCCGTCGTTGATTAGCAACTCCCCTTTATACGTTCCGGGAACAGCCGATTGAGGAATCCAACATTGCACCCAGACAGGTTGAACTGTGCGGGCAGGCAAAGCCATTGCTTTCAGACTGGTATCAATAGGGTCGGCCACCAATAATGAATCATAATCCACCGCTTTCCGATGTCCGCAGGCACCTCTGCCGTCTTTGTTCAATTCGTCCGTCATCACATAACGAACAAAACCGCCGGTGAATGCATCTTGGGGAAGAACATTTCCTTTCTTGTCTTTGAAATCACCAAAGCTGAAATTCAGGTCTTTCAGTTCTACACCTGTCCATACAACCGCTTGCGCGTTCACACGTTCACCACGCCAGCCTTTCAAAGCAACCGTTTGCTGGTTCTTCAACCGGGGAAGCCCGTGTTTTGCGTACCGGACGTCTGTTGTACCCCAAGACACTTGTGTTGTTGTCACTGCCGCCCATTCTTTATCAGACGGCGTAGCAGGGTCGGGCAAATCCTGATAGGTCAGTAAAGGGAACTTCGGTTGTCCTGTCGGAACACCACATTGAGTGACTCCTTGCTGGGCAAAAACTGCGCCTACGCTAAAGAGACAAGTCAGGGAAAAAATAGTAAGTCGTTTCATGGTTAGTTAATTAAATGATTAAAGGTTTTTATTAGGGGGAAAAATATTCAATCACATGGGGTCTACATCATAGTAGACAATCAAAGATTTATAGCGTTCATCTTCCAACATCTCCCGTTGGATGCGTAACAACAACTCCCGGGCACGTCCCATCGGAGCATTCTGCTCAATCTTTACGACAATCTTTTTAATAAACAACGTTTGGATACGGGCAACAGGAGGTTTATCCGGCCCCAACACCCGATTGCCAAATACCGCCCGCAGCTTATCCGCCATCACTGCCGCCATCTGATCCAGCAACGCTTCATTATGATTTTTTAGATAAACATATACCAACCGGTAATAAGGAGGATAATGGAACATCTGCCGTTCCGCCAACTGCCCGCCTACCATGTCTTCATAATCATTGGCAATGACCTGATGAATGATAGGATGCTCGATGCTCTTGGTTTGCAGCACCACCCTACCCCGCTTGTTCTTACGTCCGGCACGTCCCGCTACTTGCGCCATCAACTGAAACGCACGTTCATAGGAACGGAAATCGGGATAATTCAACATGGTATCGGCATTCAATATGCCTACTATACTGACATGATCGAAATCCAATCCTTTTGAAACCATTTGCGTGCCGATCAATATATCCGTCTTTCCCTGTTCAAAGTCGGCAATAATCTTCTCGTAGGCAGCTCGGGTACGGGTAGTGTCCAAATCCATTCGGGCGACAGCCGCTTCCGGAAAAAGGACTTTGATGTCATCTTCAATCTTTTCCGTACCAAAACCGCGGTTGACCAGTTCTGTTCCTTCACAGGCGGGACAGGACTTCGGCAGTTGATAGGTATATCCGCAATAGTGGCAGGTCAGTTGGTTGATACCTTTATGATAAGT
>ERZ1106978.1905-NODE-1905-length-10891-cov-2.621816_pt1 | contig 10891 bp, 5 predicted proteins | sample MGYA00403689_ERZ1106978 | MGnify/ENA primary metagenome ERZ1106978 (study PRJEB35170, sample SAMEA104062434) | human gut metagenome | biome: human gut; feature: human-associated habitat; material: faeces | place: Denmark | collected 2012-08-02 ...
GGATTATTGGGAATTTGAATAGCTTTTATTCAAAAAAATGAGATTGTAATGTGCTTATAATCAGTGTAATTATTTGGGTATGCTACAAGGGGAAAGATAGATGTAACATTGAAAATGAAGATGTTATTTAGGAAAAGAAGCCCGTAACATAATTATGTTTGTAGTTTTATAAGCTGGCATATCTTTGCAGAAAAAGATCAGTAATTCATATTTGATTATAAAGAAAATAAGAGGTATTATGAAGAATACACAGGTAATACAATTAATGTCAATCGTCCGGCTCTCCATATTTATGTTGGGGATAACAATGATGTCATGTAACTCAAAGAAAGAACAACAATTACCGGCTATTGGAAAATCTGTGGCTCTCTTTGATTATTTTTCTTATAAAGGAAATGATGATTTTTATATTTCCAATCCTCTGTCAGGTGAAGACTATTTCTATAATCCTATTTTGCCGGGATGGTATTCTGATCCTAGTGTTTGTACAAATGGAGAAGGTGATTATTTCCTAGTAACATCTACATTCACTTATTTCCCCGGTGTTCCTATTTTTCACAGCAAAGACTTGGTGAATTGGAAACAGATAGGGCATGTGTTGAACCGTGCTTCGCAATTAGTGAATATGGAAGGACAGAAAGTGAGTGGCGGTATTTTTGCTCCGGCTATTTCTTATAATCCGTATAACAAGACATATTATATGGTAACAACCAATGTCGGAGCCGGAAATTTCTTTGTTAAGACACAAGACCCGTTTGGTGAATGGTCGGAACCCGTCATGTTGCCGGAGGTCGGAGGTATTGATCCTTCTTTCTTTTTTGATGAAGATGGTAAGGCATATATTGTTAATAATGATGAGGCTCCGGATAATAAACCTGAATATAGCGGCCACCGTACTATACGCATACAAGAGTTTGATGTGAAAACAGATAAGACGATCGGTCCTCGTAAGATTCTTGTAAACAAAGGAGCTCAACCGGCAGACAAACCAATTTGGATAGAAGGTCCTCATTTATATAAAATAAATGGAAAGTATTTCTTGATGTCCGCCGAAGGTGGAACGGGTAACTGGCATTCGGAAGTGATTTTCCGTGGTGATTCTCCGATGGGTAAATTTCTTCCATGGAAAAACAATCCGATTCTGACGCAAAGACATTTGAATTCTGACCGTCCTAATTCGGTAACCTGTGCTGGTCATGCAGACTTGATTCAAACAAAAGAGGGAGATTGGTGGGCTGTTTTTCTGGCTTGTCGCCCTATTAATAATCAGTTTGAGAATTTGGGACGTGAAACATTTATGATGCCGGTGAAATGGAGTGAAGATGGATTCCCGTACATGACACAAGGAGATGATTTAGTACCTATGATTGTAAAACGTGAAGGTGCGAAACGCGATACGATAGTTACTTATGGTAACTTCGAGTTAATAGAGAACTTTGATTCTCCTGTACTTGATATGACTTGGATGACTTTGAGAGCTTCTGCTTCCGATTTATATTCATTGACGGAAACACCCGGATACCTGACCTTGAAGTGTGCAGATATTAGCTCTACGGAAAAGAAAACTCCGGCATTTGTCTGCCGTCGGTTACAACATCATAAATTTGAATGTGCTACCCGTATGTTGTTCAATCCTTCTAACGATAAGGAAACAGCCGGAATGTTATTGTTTAAAGATGAGGCGCATCAATATTTCTTCTGCTTGAATAAAGTGGGTGAGAATAAAAATATTTCTCTGAAACAAATCGGTGAAAAGGAACAGACATTGGCTTCAGATGAAATAGACGCAGATACAAATGAGGTATATTTGAAATTAGTATCTCAAGGAATTGGTTACGACTTCTATTATTCTATTGATGGTGAAAAAAGCTGGAAACTGCTTTGTAAAGATGTAGATTCCAGTTATCTCTCTACTACAACGGCTGGTGGATTTACCGGTACTACAATTGGATTATACGCTACTTGCAAATAATTATTTTTTTTATATAAATCTAATACTAGCAACTATGGGTGATATTTATAATGATAGCTAATGCAATTAAAAAAGAATGATGATTAGAAAACAATGTAGTTAATTAACATCTTAAACTAATGGTAATGAAAAATGTAACGAAGAAAATTCAAAAAATTCCTTACCTGTTTCTCCTTATGTTGTTTAGTTTTGTAACAGCATCAGCACAGAAAGGGATAACGGTGAGGGGAACGGTTCTTGACAGTAATGGTGAGACAATCATTGGAGCCTCAGTAACTTTAAAAGGTAATAGTTCAATAGGTACAATCACAGATATAGATGGCAATTTTGTATTGACTGTGCCCGGTGAGAAGTCTGTCCTTATTGTTTCGTATGTAGGAATGAAACCGCAGGAAGTAAAAGTGGTTTCTAAAGGTCTTATTAAAGTAACATTGGAAGATGACACCAAGCAACTGGAAGAAGTGGTTGTGGTGGGTTACGGACAACAAAAGAAAGCGTCTGTGGTAGGTGCTATTGCACAAACCACTGGTGAGACATTACAGCGTGCAGGTGGTGTGTCGAATGTGGGTGCGGCATTGACGGGTAATTTGCCGGGTGTGGTGACTTCTGCCTCTACTGGTATGCCGGGTGACGAAGACCCGAAAATTGTAATTCGTAGCGTTAGCTCGTGGAATAATAGCGAACCGCTTATCCTTGTGGACGGTATCGAACGTCCGATGAGCAGTGTGGACATGAGTTCTGTACAGTCTATATCTGTATTGAAGGATGCGTCGGCAACTGCTGTTTATGGTGTGAAGGGTGCCAATGGTGTCATTCTTGTAACCACTAAGCGCGGTAACGAAGGTCGGGCCAAGATTGACGTAAGTATGAACATGACGGCTAAAGTGGTTTCTGCTCTGCCGGGAAGAATGGAGTCGGCGGATGCGTTGTATGTGCGTAATCAGGCTGCCGAATATGAGTTAGGCTTGAATCCTGCTTCTTGGAATAAAATATTGCCGATGGAGACGATTGACAAATATCGCCATCCTGCTAATTTGGAAGAGGCCGAACGTTATCCGAACGTTGACTGGCAGAAAGAGCTTTTCAAAGATTATGCCATGTCATACAATCCGAGCATCAACCTGTCGGGTGGTACACGCCACGTCAAATATTTCGCTGCGGTAGACTTTCTGCATGAAGGTGACTTGTTCCGCGAATGGGACAATAACCGTGGTTATCAGGCAGGTTACGGATTCAACCGTATTAATGCACGTAGTAATTTGGACTTCAAGATTACCAAAACTACCGTATTGAAAGCCAATATTTTCGGTTCTTACGGTGTGAAGAAATCACCGTGGGGAGTTGCCGACGATTCATTTGGTGCCTCGCAGTTGTGGCAGGCTGCCTACAGTTCTCCGTCAGACGCTTTCTTGCCCCGTTATTCCGACGGTACGTGGGGATACTACAAGCCCAATTCGCAAGGTGCGCCGAACTCTGTGTTGAATCTCGCCAATGCAGGCTATGAAATGCTTACTACTACCCGCGTCAATACTGACTTTGTATTGGAACAGGATTTGAGTTTCCTCGTAAAAGGATTACGTGCAAGTGCCATGATTTCGTGGGACAACGTGTTTGTGGAAGCCGGTCGTGGTGTCAATGACTTGAATCACGGGACGCAGACCAAATGGATAGATCCGGAAACAGGCGAGGTGCATTATAGCAACGCGCAAACCGACTCTAAAACCGGACTCGATTTTCAGGAAGGTATCTTGTGGTCTACAGCAGGTGGTGCTGTGCGGGACTGGTCTACTCAACGCAATCTTTTTTATCAAGGACAATTGTCATGGAGCGGCAAGTTCGGTGACCACGATGTCAGCGCCATGGGAGTGTTCAACCGTACCGAACGAAGCACTGGTAGCGAATTCCCTCACTATCGTGAAGACTGGGCGTTCCGCGCCACTTATAGTTATGGCAACCGTTATTTCTTGGAATACAACGGTGCATACAACGGTTCCGAGAAGTTTAGTCCCGACTATCGTTTCGAGTTGTTTAACTCAGGTGCGTTGGGCTGGATGATAAGCGAAGAAAGATTCTTCAAGCCTCTCCGTAAGTGGGTAGATATGTTGAAAGTACGTTATTCTATCGGTGAGGTAGGTGACGATAATCTTGGTATTCGTTTTCTATATGCTACACAGTGGGCTTACGGAGGTAAGTCTTTCCACGGTTTGAACAATCGAACCGAGTCTCCTTACACTTGGTACAAGGAAGCTACGGTAGGTAATCCCGATGTACATTGGGAAACAGCTTTGAAGCAGAATATCGGTGTTGATTACGCTTTCTTCGATGGTTTGCTTGCCGGTAGTTTGGAATTTTTCTATGACAAGCGTTCGGACATTCTTGTAGCCGGCGACAAACGTGCCACTCCCGGTTATTTAGGAATTTCCGCCCCGGCTGCCAACTTAGGACGCGTGCGTACGAAAGGATACGAATTGGAACTTCGTGTAAATAAAACATTGAACAACGGTCTTCGTCTGTGGGGTAACTTCAATATGACTCATGCTGAAAACAAGATTCTCAAATACGATGACCCTGTGTTGCGTCCCGCATACCAGAAGTCGGAAGGATTTGCCATCGGACAAGACCACGCTCATCTTACGGCAGGATTTGCCAACACGTGGGACGAAGTATTCGCCATGCCTACACACAATACGATGAACGATCAGAAATTGCCCGGACAGTATATCACTATGGACTATAATGGTGATGGCGTGATAGATGCCAACGACAGCGCTCCTTACGGCTATACGGGTACTCCCGAAAATACGTACAACGCTACTATCGGATTCGATTACAAGGGATTCAGCTGCTTTGTACAGTTCTATGGAGTGACCAACGTCAACCGTTATGTGGGTTTTACTTCCTTGCACAATAACGTGAATACTGTATTCGACGAAGGAGTATTCTGGTCGAAAGATCGTTTTGATGCAGATGCTCCCATGCCTCGTATCAATTCTACTCCGAGTTATTATGAAGGTACTCGCTTCCATTACGACGGTTCGTTTATTCGTCTGAAGAATGCTGAAGTGGCTTACACTTTTACACAACCTTGGGTAAAGAAAATTGGATTGAACAGATTTAAAATATTCCTGAACGGAAACAACCTTTGGGTATGGTCGCGTATGCCGGATGACCGCGAATCGAACTTTGCAGGTACGGGATTGGCTTCGCAAGGTGCTTATCCTACTGTACGTCGTTTCAATCTGGGTATTAAATTTGACCTTTAAAACATCATCGAATTATGAAAAAATACATTATAAAATATGCTGTAATGGCTTGTTTGAGTCTCGGATTGACGGGTACGACTGCTTCGTGTACCGACTATCTGGACAAGGCACCCGAATCGGATGTCACTCCGGAAAATGCCTTTAAGGACTTCCACAATTTTCAGGGATTTGTAGAAGAGCTTTATGCTTGTATTCCCGACATGGCCAAACAATACTGGTCAAACTCTTGGAACTGGGGTGAAGACGAAGTGATTGGTGTAGACTGCAATTATCACATGGGCTATAAAGTGGACCAAGGCGACTTTTGGGGGTGGCAGGCTGAACACGACGGCTGGGGGGCCGGATTTATGGATTGCAAAACTCTGAATCTGGACTTTACTACTCCGAACGACGGATTCAGATGGAACCGCGACTTGTGGCCCGCTTCTTGGTACGGAATCCGTAAATGTAATACGGGATTAGCAAATCTGGACCTGCTTACCGATGCAACGCAGGAACAGAAGAACGCCATTGCCGGACAGCTTTATTTCTTCCGCGGGTGGTTTCATTTCATGCTGATACAATATTTCGGCGGATTGCCTTATATAGATAAGGTGTTGCCTCCCAACGAAACATTCAACGAGCCGCGACTCAGCTATCACGAATGTGCCGACAAGGCTGCCGATGATTTCCGGATGGCTGCCGATCTGCTGCCTATTGATTGGGACAAGACATCTATCAGCCCGAGCACGAAAGGATACAACCAACTGCGCATCAACAAAATCATGGCACTGGGCTATTTAGGTAAAAACTACTTGTGGGCAGGAAGTCCGTTGATGAACAAGGTGTCCACAGGAAGTGAATCCTACAATCAGGAATATTGCCGGAAGGCTGCCGAAGCGTTCGGGGAGTTGCTTACGCTGGTAGAGAACCGACAGACGCAATATAGCTTGGTGGACTTTGAGGACTATTCCGACCTCTTCTACACATACGGAAAGAATGCCCAAATGCCGGGTTCTACAGAAGCATTGTTCAGAGGATTGGTGGCAGATGGCTGGCAAAACTCAACTTTTGGTTTAGCTCTTCAGTTTGTGCCTGCCAGCTATAAGAAAGATAACAATCCGCAACTCTCGCCCACAGCCAACTATGTACACTATTACGGTATGGCAAATGGATTGCCGCTCGACGACCAGGAATCCAAGTGGGACAAGACTCATCCTTGGAAAGGACGCGACCCACGTTTCTATCATGATATTCGCTTCGACGGTTCGCCTATGGTATCTGATGCAAAAAAAGATTCGGAGGAGGTCGGTGACTTAGCCGTTGCATCCCTCTACACAGGCGGAAACGCCCGTGACGACCAGTTCGGAAGCCGTACCGGATTCCTGCTTGGCAAGTTTATTCCGGTGACAGCCAATAAATGGGATGATGGCTGGGGATGGAGTCCGCAGATGCATATCTATTGCAGCTATATGCGTCTGGCAGACATTTATCTGATGTATGCTGAAGCTGCGGCAAATGCTACCGGCTCGTCTACAGGAAAGTCAACCAACTGTACACTTACGGCACTGGCCGCAGTCAACACCATCCGCAAACGTGCGAGAGTAGAAGGTGTCAATGCCAAATATACCGGTTCAATCGATCTGTTCAACAGTGAGATTCGCCGCGAACGTGCGGTAGAACTTGCATACGAAGGACACCGTTTCACTGACTTGCGTCGCTGGTTGCTTATCGACAAGAAACCTTATACCGAAAAGACTGCTGTCGATTTCCAACGGGTAGGCGACCTTGCCGAGAACCCTCAGGAAACAGCTGTAAGCGGCTATACATATCGGGTAATCGTGACGCGTAATTTCACGGAGAAGCATTACTGGTTGCCTCTGAAATTGTCTGACGTGACCTTGTATCCGGAGTTCTATCAGAATCCGGGATGGTAAACAAGTGACTTATTAAACGAAATAGAATATCATGAAACAAATTCATAAAAATATAATTCTTAGCGCCGGACTATTGTTTGCTTCTGCCGGGCTGATGGCTCAGACGGATGTGGAGAAGACTGATACATTGGCTCAGAAAGTGAATGTGGCTTTCCGCACAGTGGACCGGGCGGATTTGATGGGTGGTGTCTCGTCCGTCAATGTAGAGGAACTGACTAATAAAAGTTATTCGCTGTACAGTCTCGACAATATGCAATCTTTAGTGGGAGGTTACAACGGACAATTATGGAACATGGGCGAAGCGTTGGTATTGGTAGACGGAGTCCCTCGTGAGGCAAACAACATTCGTCCTACCGAAATAGCCCAAATCACATTCCTCAAAGCAGCGCAAGCCGTGGTGCTTTACGGCAGCCGTGGTGCGAAGGGAGTCATTCTTATCACCACGAAGCGCGGATGCGATAAAGACTTGCGGGTGAGTGCGCGTGCCAATGCCGGTATCAATGTGCCTAAAAGCTATCCTAAATATCTGGCTTCTGCCGAATACATGACGTTGTATAACGAGGCGTTGCGTAACGACGGGTTGGATCCCGCTTTCTCGGATGAGCAGATTTACAACTATGCAAGCGGAAGTAACCCTTACCGTTATCCGAACATCAACTTCTTTTCCGATGACTATATTCGGAAGACAAGTCAGGACTATAACGGAGTGGCCGAGTTTTCGGGTGGCGGACGCTACGCCAACTTCTATACGAACATCGGTTACGAGAGTTCCAACGACTTGCTCAACTTCGGTGAAAGTAAGAACAACCGCAATTCGCGCCTGAATATCCGCGGTAATGTGGATTTGCGTATGAACGATTGGATCAGCGGTTGGGTAAATGCAAATGCTATCTTCTACGATTCCCGTCACGATAAGGCAGACTACTGGGCTAACTCGGCTACGTTACGTCCGACTGCTCCCGGTTCGGCGCCTCTTGTACCTTTCATTCCCATTGAGTTTGTCGATAAAAACGATGCTGCTTCGTGGACGTTGATCAATAATAGCAATTACCTTATTGACGGCAAATATCTATTGGGAGGTACGCAGTTGAACATGACTAATCCTTTTGCTGCCATGTATGCGTCCGGTTATCAGAAAGCTACTTCACGTCGTTTCCAGTTTGATGCGGGAATCAACCTCGATTTGTATAAAGTACTGAAAGGATTGTCATTCCGTACACAGTTCTCCGTAGACTACGGAACTTCTTACATCACTTCTATCGACGACGACTATGCAGTGTATGAAGCCTCTTGGAACAATGCTTTCGGAGGCGACCGTATTACTTCATTGACTAAGTACAATATGGACAAGCATACCGGTACGCAAAACGTATCGGGCAGTACGGCGTATCAGACCATTTATTTCTCTGCACAGTTCGGCTATCAGAACACTTTTGCCGACAATCATCATGTGAATGCATTGTTGTTGGCTCAAGGCAGCCAGCAGACCTATTCGGGTACCTACCATCGCACTAGCAATTCCAACTTGGGTTTGCAACTCGATTATAACTATGCCGGTAAGTATTACGCCGATTTCAGCATGGCAGCGGTTCATTCCGCCAAATTGCCCGAAGGCAACCGGATAGGGCTTTCGCCTTCGTTTACGTTGGGATGGCGTCTTTCCGAAGAGGGTTTCCTCAAAGATGCCGATTGGCTCGATAACCTGAAACTGATGGCAGGCTATAGTGTGCTCAATCAGGATTTGGATATCAGTGATTACTACATGTATGCTACCAAGTTTACACAGGCAGGTACGTGGTGGGGATGGAGCGAGGTAAACAACTCGATGCAGACCACCGACTTCCTGCAAGGTGGAAACCCCGACCTCGGCTACATCAAGCGTAAGGAATTTACGGTAGGATTGGACGCTTCTCTTTGGAAGGGATTGGTGAGACTCAATGCCAATTACTTCGTAACCAATACCGAAGGATTGCTGGCGCAGCCCCAAAATTATCCGTCTTATTTCCAGACTTATTATCCGAAGTCCGATATGCGTCCTTATATTAACATGAACAACCAACGTCGTACGGGTGTGGACTTGAGTGTAAATGTGGGCAAAAAGCACGGTGACTTTGAATGGAATGTGGGGCTTGTGGGTATGTACTACACCTCCAAGAACACCAAATGGGACGAGAATGTGAAATATGACTGGCTGAAAGCCGAAGGTGAGGCGATTGATGCTTTGCGCGGATATCAATGCATCGGATTCTTCAAAGACGCTGCCGATGTGGAAAGCTCGGCAAAGGTGAATGCTAATACCAAACCCGGTGATTTGAAGTATGTAGACCAAAACAACGATGGTGTCATCAATGAGCAAGACCAGGTGGTATTGGGCAAGTGGGGTGCTTCCTGGGTGATGGGTCTCAACCTGACTGCCAAGTACAAAGGCTTCACATTGTTTGTGGCAGGCACCGGATCGTTTGGTGGCAAAGGACTGAAGAATAATAGTTATATGCACGTGTATGGCGATCGCAAATATTCTGAAGTGGTTCGCGGACGCTGGACGGAAGAGACGGCAGATATCGCCACATACCCGCGTCTCACAACACAAGGTGGCGACCTGAACTTTGTGGCTTCCGACTTCTGGTTGTACGACACTTCACGTTTCGATTTGAACCGTGTTCAATTGTCTTACGACTTCCCGGCTGCTATGCTGAAAGGCAAACTTGTGAAAGGTTTACAAATCTATGCCAACGGAACAAGCCTGTTGACCTTGGCGAAGGAGCGTAAATATATGGAGATGAATGTAGGGACTTCTCCCCAATGCCGTTCGTACGCACTGGGTGTAAAGGTAGACTTTTGATGGGTCTCTCGTTGTAGAATATAAAAATATAGAATAAATAAGTCATGAAGAAAATTATAACAATATGTGCCTTTGCCGCTTGTCTGACCGGATGCGATGACTTGTTCGAACCGGCTATCGAGAACAACCTCGGACTGGAATATATGTACGAGAATTCGCAATATGCCGAAGGAATACTGGCAAATGCCTATACACGCATACCCTGCGCAGGCTATTCTTTCAACGACGTGGCTACCGATGACGCTGTGAGCAATGATGCGGAAAACAGCTGGCGTAAAATAGCCTCCGGCATGTGGACGGCAAACAACAATCCTGCCGACCGTTGGACTTCCTGCCGTTCCGCCATACAGTATATCAATCTTTTCCTTGCCAATGCCGACAAGGTGAAATGGGCGAAAGACGAAGTGGTGGCGCAGATGTTCTGCGACCGTGAGAAAGCGGAAGCCTATGGCTTGCGTGCCATGTATATGTATTACCTCCTCGAAGCCCATGCGGGCTATACCGAAGACGGTGTGTTGATGGGGGTGCCCATCCTGACCGAACCGGAAGCAGCCGGATCCAATTTCAATGTGCCCCGCAGCACATTTGTAGATTGCATGAAGGCGTTGAAAGAAGACGCCCGGTTGGCACTCGAAGGATTGCCTTGGGAATATGGTGACGCAGCGGAAATGCAGGAGCAGACCAAGGCAAAGTCACCCGTGTGTTTGGCGCAAACTTTATCGGCCGTATGTCTGGAAAGGTGGTGGAAGCGTTTGTGGCAAAAGCGGATTTGCTTGCTGCCAGTCCGGCATATAGTGACCAGTCAGGCGTTGATTGGAAAACGGCTGCTGCTAGTGCTGCAAAGGTACTGAATCATATCGGAGGGGTAGACGGTATGGATCCTACCGGATGAGATCGG
>ERZ1106978.1907-NODE-1907-length-10882-cov-3.583726_pt1 | contig 10882 bp, 10 predicted proteins | sample MGYA00403689_ERZ1106978 | MGnify/ENA primary metagenome ERZ1106978 (study PRJEB35170, sample SAMEA104062434) | human gut metagenome | biome: human gut; feature: human-associated habitat; material: faeces | place: Denmark | collected 2012-08-02 ...
GTTTCGGATGTGGAGTATATTGCAAAGGATATTTGGCTTATGAAAGACGGTAAGATTTTGCAGCAAGGAAATTTAGATGAAATCGTATCTTCCATGCCGCAAAAAGTATGGGCTTGTCAGACTTCCCATGAAAAAGCAGCAAAGTTGATGAAACAATATAAAGTATCTAATATGAAATCAGAAAATGGTACTGTTGAATTACGAATTATTTCTGCCAGGCAGCCGCTTGAACATGCAAGACTTGTGCGCCCTAATTTAGAAGACGTCTTTTTGTATTATTTTGGAGAAAAGGGTGGTGACATGGAATGATTCGATTTGAAATAAAAAAGATATTTTCAAAAACTGCAAATAAAATCGGTCTGATCGTATTGCTGGCAGCCATCGCTGTTACTTGCTATTTTGCAATATCTTCCATGGACTATGTGGATGAGGAGGGGGATACACACACAGGAATTGCGGCAGCAAGGTACTTGCGTGATACAAAAGCGGAATGGGAAGGCCTGATCACAGAAGATGTGCTTCGAGAGGTCATTCGGCAAAATCGGCTAATCAACGAAACCTATCCTGACAGCCCGACAGATATTAAAACCAGCAACATTGGCTATTCCAAAAAACAGGGATTTTCTGATATTAGGGATTTAATTAACTCTGGATTTTCCGAGTTCCGAGAACATAATTACTATCGGGCAGACAGCTTATCAGAGGATGAGGTTGGAAAGCTTTATGATAACCGCATCTTAAATCTGGAGAAATGGCTTAATTCTGATGAAGCAAAAGACCAATTCAGTGAAAAGGAAAAAGCATTTCTGGTTAGTCAATATCAAAAACTGGAGACTCCTTTTTATTATGAATATGCAGGCGGTTTTACTGCTGCTTTGGACTATGCACCCACAATCATTATGCTGACCGTTTTGATTATGAGTTTCTTTGTAGCAGGTATCTTTTCAAACGAATTTGGGTGGAAAGCGGATTCTGTTTTCTTTTCCGCAAGGTATGGCAGAAATAGGGGGACTTTTTCTAAAATAGCGGCTGGGTTGATTGTTATTACCGGAGTTTACTGGTTGGTAATTCTGATATATTCCGCAGTAGTATTTAGTGTTGCAGGTATTGGCGGTGCAAATTGTGTTATTCAGACAAGCTGGGCTTTCTGGAAAAGTTTTTACAATATTACCTATTTGCAGGCATACCTCTTAACCGTGATTGGTGGATATGTGGGAGCATTATTCATTTTAGCTGTTTCCATGCTGGTATCTGCCAAGACACATACAACTGTTTTAGCTGTTACAATTCCATTTGTACTGTTATTCATTCAATCCTTTTTGGGTGGATTTTCAGTATTATCAGATGTATTAGGACTTTTGCCAGACCAGCTCTTGCAGATAAATATGGCAATTAAAACCTTTACTCTTTATGAAATTGGTGGGAAAGTGATAGGATCAGTTCCGATTATTTTAACAATTTATTCCGTTCTATTCCTTATTATTTTACCTGTTCTGTATCAGGTATATCGAAAAACAGAAATAAAGTAAAAAGCGAGTGAAAAGCTAACTTGAAACTCTAAGCAATTTATGAGGTATTGATAAGGAAAAGAAAATCAAACAAATATAATAAGCCCGTCTGAAAGATAATCTGAACCGGTCCGTAAAAAGTAGACAATGCGCCGCTTGCCTTGGCACGCTCTTCCAAGCCTTCCAGCTCACCCTTCTGCCCCACATTGCCGCACACGGCAATGACTTCGCAGTTATTATAGTGCTCTTTCAGCCACGGGATGATAATGGAAGTATCCAGACCGCCGGAGTATGCCAGAACGACTTTTTTGATGTCTTGTTTGTTCTTTTTCATGATTCTTACCTCTCCCAATCATATTTGTTCAGGACGCCCGGATGTTGCTTGCCGTCGTCGTGAATATTTATTCATCTGATACTGCATATTATACAACTTTATACAAGATTTGCAAGCGGTAAAATCCACAAAGGATTTTCTACTTTTTCTGCTTTTTTAGGCATAATATACAGTAAAAAACACGCTTTATACAGAAAAAACGATGAATATACATTCCTTAGCAGGAAACAGCCCTACTTTTTATAAATATAGCACGCTTACGGGGAAAAAACAAGAATAAAAACAAAAACGAGACGGCCACTGCCCCGTCTCGTTTTTTCTTAAAAAGAAGGAGAAAAACAGAACGTCTCGCCGGCGCCTGAATGCGAACGGAACCACCCCTCTACAAGTGATACCCTCCCTACGGATTCGGCAGGGCGCTCTGGTATTCTTCCTCTTTAGCTGTCGCTCGGAAGCTCTCGCTTTCGATGTACTTATAGTACACTATTTTTGTCGAATTTGCAAGATGCGTACTTGTACAACATGCTACATTTACCCCACCTTGTTTTGTATAGTTTGCACAATCGTTCACGGATAATTCATACAAATAGCGCCCGGAGCGTTCAAAGCCCCGGGCGCAAGAAATATGCTGTTTTCAGACCGGTAAAGCGGGATTTCTCCGCTTATTCCACAGGAACGATCCAGCCCTTGGTGTCGGGCAGCTTGCCCCACTGGATGCCAGTCAGCGTGTCATACAGCTTCTGGGTCAGCTCACCGATGTGGCCGCCGCTGATGTGGGCAACCTTGCCCTCCCAATCCAGCTCCTTGACAGGGGAGACAACGGCAGCCGTGCCGGTGCCAAAGACTTCCTCCAGCTTGCCCTCGTCGGCAGCCTTCATGATGTCGGCAATGGCAACACGCTCCTCATGCACCTTGTAGCCCCAGTCCTTCAGCAGCTCGATGATGGAGCGGCGGGTGACGCCGGGCAGAACGGTGCCCACGCAGGGGGCGGTGTAGATCTCGCCGTCGATCTTGAACATGATGTTCATGGAACCGACTTCCTCGACGTACTTCTTCTCAACGCCGTCCAGCCACAGCACCTGGGAGAAGCCGCGCTCCTCAGCCAGCTCGCCGGCCTTGATGGACGCGGCGTAGTTGCCGCCGCACTTCGTAAAGCCGGTCAGGCCCGGGGCGGCGCGGATGTACTCATCCTCAACATAGATGCGGACGGGGTCGAGGCCCTCGGCGTAGTAGGCACCGGAGGGCGCGCAGATGATGGCAAAGCGGTAATGCTTGGCGGCATGAACGCCCAGGCCCACATCGGTAGCGATGCAGAACGGGCGGATGTACAGGGACGCACCGTCGGAGTGGGGCACCCAGTCGCGGTCCACATCGACCAGCGCCTTGACAGCCTGCACGAAGTCCTCCGGCGGGATGGGGGGCATGCCGAGACGGTCCGCGGAATCGTTGAAACGGTTCGCGTTGCAGTCGGGGCGGAACAGCTGGATCTTGCCGTCCGCGGTGCGGTAGGCCTTCATACCCTCAAAAATTTCCTGTGCGTAGTGGAACACGGTGGTAGCCGGATCCATCTCCCACGGGCCATAGGGGACGATGCGGGCGTCATGCCAGCCCTCGCCCGCGGTATAGTCCATCAGGAACATGTGGTCGCTGAACTGCTTGCCGAAGCCGAGCTTCGACTCGTCCTGCGGCTTTTCCTTCGGATGGGTCGTTTTGGTGATTTTAATGTCCAACATAATTTCACACTCTCCCTTTTATATTCAAGCGCACCGCCGCACAGCAGTGCGGGTGATGATTAGGTTTATTATAGCGCTGTCGCGCGGCGAGTGCAAGCCCTTATTTACAAAATGTGTATTTTGTGTTGCAAAAAACGCAATTCGCGTTTTCCCCGGCTTTCCACAGTTTTCAACAGTGCCGCTGTGGAAAATGTGGAAAATAAACGTTTTTTCTACGTAGATTTTCCCGGTTTTCCGCTTTTGAACGGGTCCGGGCGGCAGAGTTTTCCACGCTTTCCACGGGATTTTCAACATTTCCACGGTGGATAACCGTTATACGCCGTGGATAACTCGGGGTGAATATACGGAATGTGAACGGGGTGTGAACAGAAAAAGTGGTCTGCCGCCGCAAACGGGCAAAGCCCCTCAGGCCTCGCAGGCTCGGCCAGCTCCCCTGTAAGGGGAGCCTTTTTGCGCGAGCTTCGCCCGCGCGAAAGCCTCCTCACGAAGTGGGGAGGTGGTCGAGCGCAGCGATGACCGGAGGGGCTCTGCCCGCCTGCCCCGCACCCAACCAAAAAGGCGTGCCGCTCTCTTTCCCACAAGAGAGCGGCACGCAGTCCAAACTCAATTTTCTTTTCGGTGCACCACAAACATCACCATGCTGAACACCAGCATGAACGCTGCCAGCCCTGCCGCAATCAGCAAAATCAGCTGGAAGACCTTCACGTTAAAATTTGTCTGCAAATTCTCCCGCGCGGCGGAGACCACATCCGAACCGGAGGAAACCGTCGATTGGGCGTTATTGGCCATCTCCTCGGCAGCGGTCAGTGCGGCCTGGGCGGCGTCGGTGTCGCCCAACGCCTCCAGCGCGTCGGCCAGTGCCTGCCCGCCCATGGCAACCAGACGGTCATTCGTCTCGCTCTTGATCTTCTCGTGATTGACCGCGTTGGCCAGGTACTCGGCAAACAGGTCTGTTGCGCCGCGCACGGCGGGGGCGTAGTCGTCCTTGATCTGCCAGCCCTTGACGGTCCACATACCGTTCATGTAGAACAGCAGCTGCATACCGGAATCCTCCAGCAGAGCGCTGTACACGGCGTCCGCAAAGGCCGTGCTCGAGGTATCCACCGTTCCGAAGCTCAGCGAGATGAACTCCTTGACGCGGTCATACTCGGTCAGATTCGCGTAGTAGCTGCGCAGCGCCTCGGCCAGGTCGGTGTCCTTTGTCACCTTGGAACCGACGACGACGGAGTCGAGGTCCGCCCGCAGGTCCCCGTTGCTGAAGCGGCTCAGCGTGCCGTCATCGTCTTTATTAAAGGAAGCGCGCATCGCCTCGGCGTAGCCCGCAGCATCGCCGGCCTGGCCGTAATACTGCCTGGCCAGCTCCTCACAGTCACCGCCCCAGCTGCCCGTGATGGGTATGCCGTTGTAGACAAGGTTCATCGACGCCAGCAGGTGCCCAAAGTCGATGCTCTCTCCGTTGGGCAGGACGACGGTGTTCATATTCTGCAGCGACGCCAGCTCGGGGTCGCTGCTGTTGACGTAGCTCTCAAACCCGGCGTCGCGCACACCGGCGGTCAGCTGCCAGATCGTGGAGTTGTACTCCCCCGTGCGGGTGTAGGCCAGCGTCAGCTCGATCGGGTCGGGCGTGTCGGCCTGACTGGCCGAGTACTCCCGCGCCAGCGCCTGCAGGCGGGACAGGCGGTCCAGCACCGTGTCGTAGTCCTCCGCATGGGCAGGCAGTGCCGCCGCGCAGAACAGCCCCAGCAGCACAAACAGCATAGCCAGCAGGCGGGGGATACGGTTTGCTATAGAATTCGTAGTCAAGCACCTCCGGTAAAACAGGACAAAAGCCGGGGCAAGGCTGCGCCTGCGCCCCGGGTCTGACTTTTTAACCAATTTGTAATCTTTAGTATACCACATCCGCCCCGGGTTTGTCACCTGTTTTTTTGTGTGTATTCTGTGCGTCTTGACTTTTTGCCCCGCATAGGCTTTAATAGAGGCATTACGGAGGTAATTCTATGCACAAACAAACGCATAAACGCGCTTTTTATACCCTTGCAGGCTGCATTGCCGCGCTGGCGCTCTGCGTGGCGGCATCGCTTTTTCTGCTGACGCCCGCACCGAAAGCGCAGGACGTCACCATACCCGGCACGCGCGGGGACATTTACGCCACGGTACAGCTGCCCGGCAAGCTGGCCCGCGGGGAGGAGCTGCCGCTCGTCGTGCTCTGCCACGGCTTTACCGGCAGCCGCAGCGGCGACGGCCACTTTGCGCCGCTGGCCGACGATCTGGCCGCCCAGGGCATTGCGACGGTGCGGCTGGATTTTCCCGGCTGCGGCAACAGCACCGAGCCGTTCACGGCCTACACGCTGTCCAACATGACCGACGACGTCGAGAGCGCCATCACCTACATGCAGCAGACCTACGGCACGGGCCGCACAGCGCTGGTGGGCCACAGCATGGGCGGACGGCTGGCCAGCCTCTACCCGCAGCGCAGAGGCAGCATCACGGCGCTGGCGCTGTGGAGCCCCGCCAACGGCGCGGGCCTGCGCGGCATGGAATTTTTGAACATCGACGACTTTTCCGCCGTGGAAGCGCTGGCCGCTGAGGCCGAGGCGAGCGGCAGCATCAGCACCTGGGGCGTCGATGTCAGCGGAACGCTGTTCACCGAGATGCGCGATTCCGACCCGAACGCCGCCCTGCGGGAGAGCGCCCTGCCGACACTTTTGACCTACACCGGCCATGAGGGCATTTTGAGCGACACGACCCAGGCCGAGACGATAGCCGCCGTCGAGAGCCTGCCCGACGGCAGGGTCGTGCTGGAGCCGTTTGCCGAGGGGAACCACAACTATCTATCCGAGGACGCCGCCACCGCCGCCGCGCTGGACAAAGCCCTGCGGGAGACGACAGTGGCGTTTTTGGTGGAGTATTTAAAATAACACCTGAGCCGCACAAACATGCTCCCTATACAGCTTTCCGTATTTTATTCACGGTTTGCTGTATAGGGAGCATGTCATTTTCGCCCCCGGATACGGGGACTTTTTGTAGTTTTCAATCGCGCTGCTGCTTAAAATAATACACTGCGCCGACAAGCCCGGCGTCGTTCTGGAGGGCGGCGGCCTTCAGTTCCAACCCCTCGGCGAAGGCGGGCATGATGCTTTTGCGCACCTGCGCGGCCAGCGGGTCGATCAGAAGCGCCTGCTGTGCGCTGACGCCGCCGCCGATCAGGATCAGCTGCGGGTTGAAGATGTGTACAAGGCCCGCAAGGCCCTGGGCGATCTCGTTGATCCAGCCGTTGAGCACAGCCAGCGTGCGGGCGTCGCCCGCGGCGGCAGCCTCAAAAATCGCACGCCCGTCGGGCGCGTCCAGCCCGGCCTTCTGGGCGCTGCGGACCAGCGCCGTTGTGGCGGCGTAGCGCTCATAGCAGCCGATGGCCCCGCAGGTGCAGGCCACGCCGTCCAGCGCGTGCAGACGGAAATGCCCCAGCTCGCCGCCAAGGCCGCGCGCACCCTCCAGCAGACGTCCGCCGGTCAGGATGCCGCCGCCGACGCCGGTGCCCAGCGTCACACCGATGACATCGGTATAGCCCTTAGCCGCACCGGCCCAGACCTCGCCCAGCAGCATACAGTTGGCGTCGTTGGCGACGGTGACGGGCAGGCCGAAGGCACGCTCCAGCGTACCTTTAATGTCCACGCCGATCCACCCCGGGAAATTGCCGCAGGTCCCCGCGACCACGCCGCGGCGGCTGTCGATCTGGCCCGTGGCGGACACAGCGATGCCCTCGAGCCCCGGCGCGTCCGCGGTCAGAAATTCGTGGATGGCCACCTGCACGGTATCCAGGATCGGCGTTTTGTAGCCGTCAAAGCTGACGCTGCGCTCGGCGCGGCGCAGCACCCTGCCGTTCTCATCGACGAGCCCCAGCTTGACCGCCGTGCCGCCGATGTCAACGCCCAGATAGGTTTTACTCATAGCGCACCTGCTTATTTGTGGTTGTTGATGGCCGCGGTGTAGCGGGCCGTGATCTCCGCCGGGCGGGTGATGGCACCGCCGACGACGAGGGCGAACGCACCGGCGTAGAGCGCCTGCACGGCCTGCTCCGGCGTGTGGATATGGCCCTCGGCGATGACCTTGGCCGGGCACTCCCGCGCGAGCTGGGCGATAAAGCCGAAGTCCACATCGTTGATGCCCGTCGTCTCGGGCGTGTAGCCGCGCATCGTCGTGCCGACAAAGTCCGCACCGGCCCCCGCGCAGGCCAGCGCGTTCTCAATGTTGTCGCAGTCGGCCATAACGAGCTGGTCGGGGTACTTCTCCTTGATGGCGCGGATGAACTCGGCGCTCGTCTGCCCGTTGGGGCGCAGGGCGCCGGTGCCCTGCACGGCCAGAATGTCCACGCCGCAGGCGACGAGCTCATCAACCTCCTGCATCGTGACGGTGATGTACATCGGCGTGCCGGGGTAATCCTTTTTAATAATGCCGATGACCGGCAGGTCCACGACCTGCTTGATCTGGGTGATGTCGCGCACCGTATTGGCGCGGATGCCGACAGCGCCGGACTGTGCCGCCGCCTTGGCCATCAGCGGCATGACGCCGCCCTCTTTTGTATACAGTGGCTCATGCTCCAGCGCCTGGCAGGAGACGATAAGGCCGCCTTGGATCTGGTTGAAGATTTGTTCGTGGGTCATGAGAAAGACTCCTTTTTTGTGAGGTCGCAGGGGTCGATGCTCGCCATCCGCCCCTGCAAATGGGAACGCAAAAAGGCTTCCCCCTCGGGGGGAAGCTGTCACCGAAGGTGACTGATGAGGGCGGAGCTTACGGCGGCAGCCCGTTTACGGGCAGCCTTCGATAGCTTACCCCTCATCCGGCCCTGCGGGGCCACCTTCCCCCAAGGGGGAAGGCTTGGGGAATGCAAATTATTTCATCAAAATCTTGACCACGGCTTTTCTTACGTGGTCGCAGCCGGGGGTCTTGCAGCTGGGCTTGTGCAGCTCACCGGGGAAGAACACGGCAAAGCGTCCCCCACCCAGCGTCATGCCGCAGTGCTCGGGGCCGGTCCGCAGACCGAAGTCGTTTTCCTCGTCAAACTCGCCCTGCTCCGTGCCCTCGGACGCCCAGCCCAGATGCTCGCTGCCGGTCAGGTCGATCTGCAGGTCGGCATAGCGGCGGTGGTACTCGAACGCAGCGCCGTCGGCATCGCGCAGGTCGGCGTCCATCACGTTGACAAAGACGTTCTCGCCGTCAATGATGGTCTTGCCGTTTTCCAGCGCGTCCAGCGTGTGGCTGTTCAGCCAGTCGATGGCCTTGTCCAGATTCGGGTGCAGACCCTTGTAGCAGGCAATGTAATCAAACGAATCTACGATCATTTCACACCTCTTACAGGGCCGCGACGGCGTCCTCGATCATCTTCTGCGCCTCGGTCAGGCCGAGGTTGCGATGCTTGACGACCTTAATGAAGTCATCCAGAAAGCCGATGAGGCCCGAGCCGAACGCGAGAAACAGCACCAGCATACCGGCCTGCAGCTGCGGCATACCAAGCACCTCCGGCAGCTTAGGGCTGTACATGACCCAGACGATGCCCAGTGTGGCCAGAATACCCAGAATAAAGCAGAGGCCGCCCATGGTGGGAGTGCCGTTTTTCTTGCTGTGCCATGTAGGGCCCTCCTCGCGGATGGTCTGGCCAAAGTGCAGCCGGTGCAGCGCCGGGATCATAAATTTGCCCGCCACCGCCGTGATGGCAAAGCCGCCGACGGCTGCCGCCGCCAACAGGGATGAGATTTGCTCCATGCCGTTGATTCCTCCAAACGTGTGTTGGGGTGCTTACCCCTGCGGCAATTCCTTATAGTATTCCTGCAGCAGCTGCTCCAGGCCCATGCTGTGGCTGGCCTTGACCAGCACAGCGTCACCGGGGCGCACGAATTGCCGTACATATTGTAGCACTTCTTCCGCCGTTTGGCAATGCACCGCCGCAACCCCGCGCGCATTTGCGGCCTCGGCCATGGCGGCGCTGCGCGGGCCGTAGGCGATGAGTGCATCAACGCCCGCGTCAGCAACCCACTCGCCGGTATGGCGGTGTCCCTCCTCGCTCGCACCGCCCAGCTCAAGCATATCGCCGAGCAGCGCGATCTTCCGGGAATTGGGCAGTGCCTTGAGGACAGAGAGCGCAGCCTTCATGCTGTCGGGGCTGGCGTTGTAGCAGTCCTCAATGAAGGTGATGCCGCCCTTTTCCACGATATGCTGGCGCATGCCCGTCGTCCGGTAGGTCGCCAGCGCGGCAGCGCAGCGGGCAGCGTCCAGACCCAAGCGGGTCGCGGCGGCGTAGGCGGCCAGCGCGTCATAGACCGTGTGGATGCCCGCTGTCGGGATGGCTGCATCGAACGTACCGTACTGCGTATCGATGATTTTGAAGGTCGTGCCATTTGCGCCGGTGACGACATCCACCGCGCGGACATCGGCATTCGCGGCGTCAATACCGAACCAGACCGGCCGCAGGCGGCTGGGGATGCTTGCCGTGGGCAGCAGGTCGTTGTCCGCGTTCAGGGCCAGCGGTGCGCCGTCGGGCAGGCCGGTGCAGATCTCCATCTTTGCCTTCAGTATATTCTCGCGCGTGCCGAGATTTTCCAGATGCGAAACACCGATCATCGTGATGATGCCCGCGCTGGGCCGGGCACAGCGGGTCAGACGCTCGATCTCGCCCGCGTGGTCCATGCCCATCTCGACAACGGCGTACTCGGTGTCGTCGGTCAGGCGGAACAGCGTGTTGGGCACGCCGATGTCATTGTTCTGGTTGCCCTCGGTCTTGAGGGTCTTGCCGAAGGCGGAGAGCACCGCGTAGCAGAACTCCTTCGTCGTCGTCTTGCCGACGCTGCCCGTGACGCCGATCATTCTGGGGTTGAACAGCATCCGGTAGTTGGACGCCATGCGGATCATGGCCTTGCCGCTGTCCGGCACAATGACCGTGCGGTCCGCAGGCACGCCCTCGACGGGGTGGTTGGCAACGATATATTCTGCGCCGCTCCGGTAGGCACCGGCGGCGTAGTCATGGCCGTCAACACGCTCGCCGGGGAAGCAGACAAAAACGCAGCCCGGCTCGACCTTGCGGCTGTCGGTAACAACAGCGTGGATGTCCGCCGGCTCGGCCAAAGTCAGGCCAGCCAGCAGTTCGTTGGCAGGAATGGTTTGCATGAAAAAGACCTCCTATACAAAAATGCAGCGTTTCGCAAAAGCCCGGGTGCCCCTGCGGGGATGCTTACCCCTCCTCGTTTGCCGGGTCAATTTCCTCGGTCACCGTCGGGGCATCATTGGTGGTATCCTCTCCCCTGTCCATCGTCAGC
>ERZ1106978.1908-NODE-1908-length-10881-cov-45.257343_pt1 | contig 10881 bp, 9 predicted proteins | sample MGYA00403689_ERZ1106978 | MGnify/ENA primary metagenome ERZ1106978 (study PRJEB35170, sample SAMEA104062434) | human gut metagenome | biome: human gut; feature: human-associated habitat; material: faeces | place: Denmark | collected 2012-08-02 ...
CGAAGGGGGAAGCAAGACGTTACGTAGCTAACGATTTCCTTAACTTAATAGCATTGCCTACGAGGGGGCGCTTGCGGGCGTCAATGCCTATGACCAGCCAGGGGTGGAGAGTTATAAGAAGATCCTCCATGCGGATCTGAAAGAGTATATCGTGAAGCATAAATAGGGACCGGGGATTCCGGGACTAGGAACAAGAAGGAGCTGTGAAGAAATGAATCCTCATTTCTTCACAGCTCCTTCTTTTAATTATTCTAGATGCTTACTTTATCTTGTGCTTAGGATATCCTGTTGTCCATGCTCTGCAAAGGTTCAAGTTTAGTAATGCGAGTCGCAATAAGTTACGAAGACTCTGTTTAGGCATTCTAATATTGATCTATTAACAAAATATTAGCTTGATTTTTTAGTAAAAAGTTGTACAATTAGAGAAACCTTATGCGCGATTTAACTGCGTTTAAAATGTATTTCGCAGATAAGGAAATGAATATCAGTTAGAGCAAGAGAGAGGAGCTCAAACATGAAAAAGGGAAAATTGTTAAGCGCTGCCATTGTTGCCATGTTGACAATTGGGGGGGAGGCAGCTTCATTCAAGCTGCCGAAAGTTATACACTGGACGGTATCATCGTAACAGGAGATAAGGAATATGACCGATTTGGGAATGTGATTACTGAACAGTCTTATTATCGAACTGGGGGCGATGTGGATGTGATCACGAGCCAGACATTAGAGAAGAGACATTATGCGCAGTTGGGAGATGCATTGAAATCTGTGCCAGGCGTGCAAGTACAGTCTCCTGGAGGATATAGAGGTGGGGAATATGGCTATACCCAGACACATAGCATCGTAACCATCAATGGGGATGCCAGAGTCGTTGTAATGATTGATGGACGGCGAATGGATAATAAAGCAGGGGGAGTCGTTGCAGGCAATTCAGGCTCTGGATCCAAAGCCATGGTCGATATTAACCAGATTACCAGTATGGATAATATTGATAAAATTGAAGTCATTAAAGGGCCAGGGGCATCCGTGTATGGGGCAGATGCCACAGGCGGTGTTATTAACATTATCACGAAAAAAGGGACTCAAAAAACATCAGGAAGTGTAGATTTTTCAGCAGGCTCATGGAAACGATATAACTACGGATTCTCTCTATCTGGCAGTAACACAGATGGAAAGCTGAAATATTTCATGTCCGGACGCAGAGAAATGAGTGGAGATTCACACTATAAAGATGGAGTGACTGGAGAGAATCATACCTGGGAACAGACAGGGTATAGAGATGATTCTTTTAATGCCCGTGTTGATTATGATTTCAATGATACCCATAAGTTGACCGTGGCTTATGCTCATCTGCAAGGTGACGATGATTATCCACTGACTGCGGCAGACTATAGATATATCAATCCTACTGACTGGGAAAGAATTAAGCAGAATTATGATAATGACATTACCGGTGATCCGTTGAATCCAGGCTACAGAAATATATGGTTGATGTGGCTTGGCGCCTATAATGCATACAACAAGAACAATTATGATGTAACCTATTCCTTTAAAAAGGATCACGGAATGGAAAGTTTTGTTCGTTTGTATGATCAAAGAGAAACTTATTGGGGCTCCTTTGGTGGCGGCGATGGTGATATGTCTGCTCCTGTTCCGTTTACCAAAGAATGGTATGAATGGGGAAAGACCCATTACAAGGGAAGAGAATATAAATCCTCGTTCCATCATTTAAAGAATAACGGTATCGAAATTCAGCTCGGTAAATCTTTTGGCAAACATGATGTGTTGTCATCCTGGACTTTTGACAAGTCTAAATACTTCAACACAAGTATAAGAACTAAACAGACATCGAGCGTAAAGAGAGATTCTGTTTTAGGCTATTTACAGGATAAGATCCATGTAACGGATCGTTGGGAAATCACTCCATCTTTAAGATATTCTTATTACAGTGATTTTGCGCAGGTTTCCAAAGCGGGAGAAAGCAGTAATACAGGCAGTTCGTCTTCAACAATTACGCCATCGATCAATACACAGTTTGCATTCAACGACTCTACAAGTACTTACTTAGGGTATAGTAAAATTTATAGACCTCTTCGTGTGGGAGATTATGACAGAACAAACGGCAAGGAATTGGCGGGTCTGGAAGATGAAAAGGGGGATGTATGGACCTGGGGGTTAAGAAAAAACATCTCTGACAAGACATCGGTATCTATCCATTATGACTACACGAATATGAGTAATGCTGTAGCAAGATATAGTGTATGGGATAAGAGCATCAAAGATTTCAAATTGAAATATGTCAATGCCAAAGAGGTCAAGAAATCGTTCAATATGAGCGTTTCCCATAAGATGGGTGAGCATTGGACATTGGATCTGAACTATTCTCATGCCAATGATGATTGGAAAGCCAAAAATGGAATGGTTTTCGATCCAGATCTGAAGTGGACAAATGGAAATGTAAACTCGGTCATCAATAAACTTCGTCCGCAGAACATTTACACTGCAAACTTGACCTACGAAAATGCAAAGTTCTCGGGTTCTCTGTTGACGAATTATTATACGGGTCTCAGCAGACAGGCGTATACTGACAACAGATTCCTTGTTATGGATTTGACGCTCAACTATGATTATTCCAAAAACATTTCGTTATATGGAACTGTTACAAACTTGACAAACGAAGCATGGGAAAATACTTATACCAGTTACCTTGGCATGGGGGCATGGCCACAGCCTGGTCGCGCTTTCATGTTTGGGGCAAAGTATAAATTTTAATTCTGAGATTTAATTGTGCGAAACAAGTTGGGGAATATCCTCAGCTTGTTTTTGCATATTCACAGGATGAAACTATGAAGAAAATAGCAGGTATAAGCGTTCTGGTCATTATAATGATACTGTTAACTGGAGCCATACTGGGCAATCGTCAAGAAAGGGTGCAAGTGCCAGACAAAACGGTTTCCCACACTAGTGATCATTATCCAACAACGGTAAAAACTTATGATTCAGAGAACCATCCGATATCAATGACTTTCACAGAAAAACCTCAGCGTGTCGTGGTAAATGAACTAAACACCCTGGAAACGCTTTTGGTATTGGGCTTAGGTGATAGGGTTGTAGGAACATCTGTAACACCTGGCAGTATGAGTTATAAAAGGCTTATGCAAAAATACCCGGATCAAATGCAAAAGATTATGATCCGAAATATGCAGGAGCTGAATACGGAATCCGTATTGGCATCTTATCCAGATGTCATCATCGGATGGAAATCGACATTTACAGCTGCCTTAAAGCGGAATACACAATGGTGGAATGATCGAGGCGTCAAAACCTATGTGGCAGCTACGTCCAATCATATATTGAATTATGGAACCATAGAAGATGAGTGCCAATACCTCGCGGATATGGGAAACATTTTTGATATGGAAGATAAGACCAATCAGTTGATCGATGAAATACATCAGGAGATTCAAGCAACTAGGGAAGCCGTAAAAGGTAAGCCCAAACAAAAAGTCATGGTCATAGAGATGAGCGGCCGCGGTGCTTTTATGAACTATGATGAGGGCTGGCTGGTTGGTGACATGGTCACATCTCTTGGTGGTTATATGCCAGTCAAAGAACGGCGTGTTGGTTTCGAAGAGCTATTGGAGCAAAACCCAGAAGTCATTTTTGTGGTGTATTTCAATGAATCACAAAAAGATAACATTCGACAGTTACTAAGGCAGCCACAATTCAGTTCATTACAGGCTGTCCGAAAAAACAGAATTTGTCTTTTGCCTTTTGATTGCATGTACACATCTGAAATAAAAACGATTCAGGGAATCAGGCTCATTAAAGAAGGATTGTATCCGGAACTGAAAGAAAGCGGGGAAACGGTATGAAAAACTATTTGGAAGAAATTGGTTTTGTGTTAGTGCTGTTGTTCCTTGCTTTGCTGCTCGTATTCTCCCTGTTTTGGGCACTCAGTATTGGGACAGTGAAGCTGCCGGTTCGTGAAATTTACGAGACGGTGCTCGCGCAGTTTACCAGCGGAGAGCCTATCACGGCGCCAGGACAGGGGCCTGTCCATGATATCGTCTGGCTGCTTCGTCTGCCGCGCGTGATCTTGGCGTCCCTTGTTGGCTGCGGGCTGGCAGTGTGCGGGGTCATCATGCAGGCGATCGTGAAGAATCCATTGGCGGACCCCTATATATTAGGCATTTCTTCCGGCGCATCACTGGGAGCGACGTCGGCGATTCTCTTGGGCATCGGCGTTTCGCTGGGGACGAATTTTGTGGGGATCGCGGCATTTATCGGCGCCTTTGCGATTTCACTGGCGGTGCTTTTCATATCGAATCTGGGCGGACGCTCGAACTCGATGAAGCTGCTTCTTGCCGGCATGGCGCTTTCGGCGGTGTGCGGGGCATTTTCCAGCTTTATCGTGTACTTTGCGAATAATAAAGAAGGCATGCAGACTATCGCGTACTGGATGATGGGGAGTCTTGCGGGAGCCAAGTGGGGAGAGCTTGCGATCATTGCACCGATCATCATGGCTTCGGTTATTTTTTTCTGGACACAGAGCCGCGTGCTGAATTTAATGCTTCTTGGGGATGAATCGGCCATTACCATGGGGACAGACCTTCATGCCTATCGCCAGTGGTATCTTTTGATCTCCTCACTCATTGTCGGCTTTGCGGTATACGCGGCGGGCATGATCGGCTTTGTGGGACTCATCATCCCTCATGTCATTCGTATGTTCACGGGGCCGGATCATAAGCGGCTGATCCCCGTATCGGCGCTGACGGGGGCGATTTTCCTCGTCATCTGCGATGGCTTGTGCCGCATCATCATCCCGCATACCGAGCTTCCTATCGGCATTCTGATTTCTATGATCGGCGCGCCGAGCTTTATCTATCTGATGATCAAGAAAACGTATGGCTTTGGAGGGAATGACTGATGGAGATACTGGCAGAGGCAGTGAAATATTTCATCGGCAAAAAGGAGATCCTAAAGGGCATCGACCTGCACCTTTCGCCGAAAGAATTCCTGGGAATCATCGGACCCAATGGCAGCGGGAAAAGTACTTTTCTGAAGTGCGTCTATCGCGTGCAGAAACCGACCGAGGGGAAGATCCTCTTTGACGGGAAAGCGCTGGATGAGCTGTCGTATCGGCAGTCGGCGCTGATGCTTGCGGTCGTGGCGCAGCACAATTACTACAATTTTGATTTCTCCGTGCTCGATGTCGTCCTTATGGGGCGTTCGCCGCATAAGAAGATGATGGAGCGGGATAACGAAGAGGACTACCGCCTGGCGCATGAGGCGCTGGATATCGTGGGGCTCCATGGCTTCGAAGAAAGAAATTTCTCGACGCTCTCCGGCGGCGAGCAGCAGCGCGTCATCCTGGCGCGTGCGCTGACGCAGGGATCAGAGTGCCTCGTACTGGATGAACCGACGAATCATCTCGATATCAAGTACCAGCTCCAGATCATGGATATCGTGAAGAGCCTCGGTCATACCGTGGTCGCGGCTGTGCATGACCTGAATATCGCAGCGATGTATTGTGATAGACTGATCGCGATACAGGGCGGGAAGGTGGTTGGCGCAGGGACGCCGAAGGCGCTTCTGACACCGGATTTTATCAAGAAGCTCTATGATGTGGACTGTGAGATCCACTATGGGGCGGATGAAAGGATGAATATCGTCTATATCCCGCAGCATTGGAAGAAGTAAAGAATGCGTGCGATGATGATTCAAGCTGCAATCAAAAAAGCAGGACGTCAGTGACGTGCCTGCTTTTTTGATTTGTGATGCTATTTCGGTGTAAAGCAGCTTTACTTTTAAGAGTCAATTCGAATCATGGTGGTCATGATCCATCGACTTTGCCCTGTCATCCAATACTGACTCAAGGGAAATACCATGAAGTGATCATCGGCTTTCATATGATTCCGCTCGATAAAATCAAGCAGAGTACGTTTTGTTTCTGTATCAATGACACCATAATGACCATATCCATGGACTTTGAGATAGATACCCGGCTTCATGGTGTATACGGCTTGCTCTTTTATACCAGGTATGTGCGGGATGTAATGTGTCAAGAAGGAGTAGGTTGTGACGGGCTGTTTCTCGTGCAGGGACGACGATGGTAAAATGAAGCCGAGAATGCTGTCTCGAAAGCAGTTCTCATCTTGCAGATAGGGACGGAGAGCCGCAGCCATATGTGAGACGCGATCCTTTACTGGTGCAGACATATCTATATCCCAGCGATAATATCGACGTTCTTTCTCCAGCTCGGTGATAAATATCCGGTTCAAAATGAGATGGGGCTGACGTTCCATAGACTGGATGCGTTTTTCGAGGATCTGGCTTTTCTTTTGCAGCTGCTTCATTTGCTCCTGGTACTCGGATAGCTTCCGCTTATAGATACTAAGAAGAAATTCGTCGTTTCCATGCTGCAAGTATTGATAGATTTCTTCCAGCGGGATGTCCATTTTTCTCAGGGTGATGAGTATCTTTAGCTGGAAATACTTGGAGAGCAGATAATACCGATAGCCGTTGCTTCCTGTCGCGGTAGCGGTGAAGAAGTTCTTTTTGTCATAGAAGATCAGAAGCTGCTTGGATAGACCGGTGAGCCGGGCCAATTCGCCTGTGGTAAAGTAAAATTCTTTATTTTCCATATTTTCCCCTTGACAATAAAGTCGTTGTACTTGCTAGATTAAAGAAGGATAAATTTCACGTGAATGATAAAAAGCGAAAAGTGAATACTTTTTATATTATATCATTCGGTTTGTTGAGGAGGAAAGCAATGAAATTGAAAGGGAAAATCATCATCGGAGCGATGGTTTTGACAGCGATCTCGGGGATGCAGAGTATGGCGCAGAATGTATATGAATTGACTCCAGTTCTTGTTACCGCGAATAGATATAGCACACCGGATTTAAAGATTCCGGCAGCTACGGAAGTATTCACGCAGGAAAAGATTAAACAACTGGGTGCCCAGACGGTCATGGATGTAGTGAAGAATATTCCAGGATTTTCATTTACAGCATCGCCTACAGGAAATCAATATGTCGGGTTCAGAGGATTAGGACGAAATTATACGGCAATTCTTGTTAATGGTATTCCGCTTGGGCAGGATGCTAATTATGACTTGGACGCTATTTCTACAGACACTATTGAGCGTATCGAAGTTGTCAAAGGTGGTTCTACGGTGCAGTATGGCTCTAGTGCAATGGCTGGTGTTATTAATATCATTACAAAAAAAGAAAGTAGTACATCTAAAGTCGTTGTCGGTGGTGGAGATCAGCATAAATTAACGGGATCTGTGGATTTAGGGCTGAATAAATTAGCTATCAGCTATAATCATAGCCAGCAGCGGGATTTTGGTAAAGTTTACACCATGAATACCCGCGAGGGATTTGGCGGATATATTGGAGATAAACAGAAAAAGGACAGTCTGAATGTGCAGTATGCACTGAATGAAGATTGGACTTTCCAGTATATGTACACGGAAAGGACGACGGATTGCAGTAAGTTTTTAGCCTCAACAGGAGCTATCAGTCCGGGTTTCCATAGTGTAATCAAATACAATTTTGCGCAGATGCATTATGCTAAAGATAATGTCTTGGGGGCTGTTTATTATCGCAATCGTGATTGGAAATATAATACAAGCACGCATCAGAAAGGTAACAACTATGGATTTAACCTGCAGAATCGCTGGGATATGGAAGATACGAAGCTGACGGCGGGTGTAGAATATGAGAGAGAAAGCACCAAAAACAATACCAATGTAGAAGCGGGAAAGCGTAACAGCGCGGCTGTCTTTGTGATGACAGATAATAAGATTAATGAACATCTGAATGTTTTGGTGGGAGCTAGAGAGGCTTATGTAGAGAAATCTGGAAGCAAGCTTTGTCCGCAGTTTCAGATCTTGTGGACTCCGGCAGAACGGGATTCCTATTATGTCAATATTAACCGTTCTATGCGTGCACCTAATGTATACGAACAGTGGGGTTCTCCAACACAACTTATGAATCCGGATTTAAAAGCGGAGAGCGGCTGGAACTATGAGATGGGTTGGAAAAAACTTTTTAGTCAGGGAGATTATTTTAAAGTCGATCTTTTCCATATGAAAATTGATGATAGAATTTCAAGTCGACGGGTAGGAGGATTGACACAATACTATAATGTTGATGCGTACAAAAATACAGGGGTAGAGGTGTCCTATGAAAGCAACCCGTCCTCGCATTTTATGTATAATGTAGGGATGTCCTATGCCAATCCGAAGCAGAAAAAGAAAGGCTTATGGGAAAGAACAGAATATAAGCTAGGAGCTAACTGGGGACTGGGTTATAAAGATGATGTCACACAGGCCAATTTGACATTCAATTACTATGGCAAACGCAGCAACGATGTGGATCGTATGCTGAATCTGGATTTGTCGGCCAGCAGAAAACTTTCTGCTAATGATACAGTTCATTTCTATGTGTACAACTTGCTGGGGCGGGATGATATACGTTCAACAGGGGCAACTTCCAACACTGGTTCGTTGCTTCCGGAGCGAAACTGGCTCATGACGTTTGAACACAAATTTTAATAGGTAAGGTGAAAGCGGGGAATTTCAATCAACTGAAATTCCCTTTTCTTTCTATAAAGGAGAGAAGTATGCTGAAGAAACTGCTGGGGGTCTTTCTGGCGGCGATCTGTGCGATCGCGCTAGGCGGGTGCATGAGTGATGCGCCGCAGTCAGGGGACGGGTACACGGTGACAGATGCCCGTGGGAAGACGCTGCACATAAAGGAGAAACCGAAACGTATCATTTCCACGTATATCTTTGCAGATGAGATCTTACTCGATCTGGTATCGCATGACCGTATCGTGGCCATGGACAAATGGATCCACGACCCGGGTCTATCTATGGCAGTCGAGAGTGCAAAGGATGTCACGACAGAGGTCGATAACAGTCCTGAGCACATGATATCGCTGCGCCCGGATCTGGTGGTGGTGGGTGAGAGTCAGATCAAGATGGTGCAGTCATTGGAAAGTGCGGGGCTTCCAGTCTTTGTTTATAAGGATGCCAAGTTGATCAAGGATATACCGGATGAGATCCGCTCGCTGGGGAGAGCGGTGGGAGAGAATGACAGGGCAGAGATGCTGATCGCAGAGATGGAAAGCCGCTTGCGGGACATAGATAAGAAGGTGGCGGTCATTCCGGAAAACCAGAAGAAGCGGGTGATGCTGGTGCTTCGCTTTGGTCCTATCGGCGGGGAAGGAAATATATTTCATGATGTGTTGACCCGCGCAGGGACGATAGATGTCTATAATGATGTGCGTCCGCCGGCACTTTCTGGGAATGGGACATCCATGATTTTAAGCAAGGAGGAATTCGTACAGTCAGATCCGGATATGCTTATCATGGGGAACTGGTCACAAGGGGGCGCTTTTAAAGACAGCGAGCAGCAGCTGCAGGAGATGTATGAGAATCCGGCCTATTCCTCTATGAGAGCGATACGGGACAAGCAGGTCGTCATCCTGCCGCAGCGGAATGTGAATTGTCTCTCACATCATGTGACGGAAGGGATCGAGACCGTGTATCAGGCAGTCTATGAAGGAAAGGGGAGTGCGTCATGATTTTCACGCCGGGAAAGCAGAGAAAGATCATTCACTGTAATCTCATGCAGGCTGCCTTGGGGGCTGTACAAAATCCAAGATGTGCGGTGGTTATCCATAATGTCAGATCCTGCTCCAAGGTGGTGTGGGATGCGTTCCGCTCGTTGGGAGAAAAATGCAGAGAAATCACTGGGAACAGAAAAATGGATGGCTTTCTTTTCTGTACGGGCTTGACCGATCAGGATGCTGTATTTGGCGGCAATGAAAAGCTCAGATGTTGTCTGGAAGATATCTGTGATGAGATTCATCCCGAAGTGATTTTAGTCGTTTGCGGATGTGTGCCGGGTGTCATTGGGGATGATACCGAGGCGCTGTGTCAGGAGGTAGAAGCGGAAACCGGCACGACCGTCGTTCTGCTGCCTGGGCACGGCTTTATGGTGCCGGGCCTGATGGATACTGTGATTTCCATGGCGCGGCTGCTGTTTGATACATGGACTCTTCCGCAGGTGAAGGCAGAAAAAGACCGGGAGATCTGCCTGGTGTCCGGCTTGTCACCGGCTTATAGTTCACCGGAAGAATATCATGAGCTCATGGAGGTGCTGCGCCTTTTGGGGTTCACACGCATTCTGTGTCCGCCCGTGGGTGTCAGCAGGAACGATTATATAGACATGGGGCGTGCGTCACAGGTCGTATCATTCACCAGGGGGGCTTTTCAGGAACAGGCATCGACAGAGAATGCTCTGTATATGGCACATAGACTGGATGTACCCATGGTGAATTGGACCCATGTCCGCACGCCTGCAGAAAGCCGATGTGCTTTTATGGAGATGGCTTCTTTGCGAGAGAAAGAAGAGGTCATGGAAATGTATTGCCGGAAGCAGGAAAGCCGTCTGGTGAAATTGCTGCAGAAGGGGAAACGTGCTGTTCGTGGGAAAAGCTGCCGGATGCAGCTGGGAATTACCCGGCAGGCAGAGGGGCTGAGGCAGCCGGTGGCATTTCTTCGGGCGATGGGGATCGAAGATATCACCATCGTCTTGGCGGCGATGATCCCGCAAGAGGATGAAGCGTCGATACGCTCTGTCGTGGAAACAGAGTGCGGGGCATTGAAATGGAGCAGGCAGGAGGTATCAGCGGATGTACGGCTGTCTACCGTTTCTTTTGATCTGCGGCAAAGTCATGAGATCCTGATTCCGTCATGTCTGGGGTATGCGGGATGGATTTCCTTTATCACGCAGATCGTAAAAACCTATGGAGGCTGTGATGAGTAAGCTGGATCGATGGCGGGTGTGCAAAGAAGAAACGGCC
>ERZ1106978.1910-NODE-1910-length-10873-cov-2.541967_pt1 | contig 10873 bp, 4 predicted proteins | sample MGYA00403689_ERZ1106978 | MGnify/ENA primary metagenome ERZ1106978 (study PRJEB35170, sample SAMEA104062434) | human gut metagenome | biome: human gut; feature: human-associated habitat; material: faeces | place: Denmark | collected 2012-08-02 ...
TTCCTGCTGTGGTCGCTGGAGGACATCGACAGCGAGGGCCATTACAGGGGCAAGACGGATATGTTCACGAAGCGGACCATCCGCCCGGCACAGGTGGTTGACCATGTGGATACCGCCGATGAAGCGCTGGTGCTGAGCCTGACCGAGAAAGCCCGTGTGGACCTTGCCTACATGGCACAGGTCACGGGAAAATCGCAGGAGGAAATCATCCACGATTTGACCGGCGTTATCTTCCGCGACCCGGAGCAATCCGAGCCGGTTTATCTGCCGGCTGACGAATATCTTTCCGGCAATGTGCGGCAAAAGCTGGCTGTTGCCCGGCTGGCCGCCACGTCCAATCCGGACTATCAGGTCAATGTGAAGGCGCTGGAGCAGGTACAGCCGAAGGACCTCGACGCCAGTGAAATTGCGGTGCGGCTGGGTGCTACCTGGATACCGCCTGAATACATTCAGGATTTTCTCATGGAGCTTTTGGAGCCGCCATTGTCTACACGGCTCTCCGTGAAGGTGCTGTTTGCGTCGTTCACCGGTGAGTGGAATATCACGAACAAGCGCTACGGCAACGGCAGCATCAAGGCAACCGTCACCTACGGCACAAACCGGAAGAATGCCTATGAAATCACAGAGGCGGCGCTGAACCTGCGGCCTGTGCAGGTGTTTGATACAGTTACCGACGCAGAGGGAAACAAAAAAAGCGTACTGAACCACGCCGCCACCGAGGCTGCCTACGCCAAGCAGTGTTTGATCAAGGACAAGTTTGAGGAATGGATTTTCAAGGAACCGCAGCGGCGGCAGGCGCTGGTAAGCCTGTACAACAGCAAATTCAACTGCATCCGCCCGCGGGAATACGACGGCAGCAATCTGCGCTTTCCCGGCATGAACCCGGAAATTACGCTGCGGCCCCATCAGCGCAACGCCATTGCCCACGTGCTGTACGGCAACAACGTACTGCTGGCACACGAGGTGGGGGCTGGAAAGACGTTCGAGATGGTCGCCAGCGCTATGGAGAAGAAGCGTCTGGGTCTTTGCAACAAGACCTTGATCGTAGTACCCAACCATTTGACCGAACAGATGGCGTCCGAGGCACTGTTGCTTTACCCCAATGCGGAAATTCTGGTGGCGCGCAAAACAGATTTTGAAAAAGCCAATCGCAAAAAGTTCTGTGCCCGCATTGCTACCGGCAATTTTGACATTATTGTGATCGGGCACAGTCAGTTTGAAAAGATACCGCTTTCCGATGAACGGCAGAAAATGTACCTGCAAAAGCAAATCGACGATGTAGTGGCACAGACCGCTGCGCTGAAGGCCCAGCGCGCCGAGAATTTTACCATCAAGCAGATGGAGCGCATGAAAAAGCAGCTGCAACGGAAGCTGGACAAGCTCAACGACCAGAGCCGCAAGGATGACGTCATCACCTTTGAGGAGCTGGGCGTGGACAGCCTGATGGTGGACGAGGCGCACTACTTCAAAAATGCAATGGTTACCACTAAGATGACCCGTGTGTCCGGTATTTCCCAGACCGAAAGCCAAAAGGCCAGCGACATGTATATGAAGTGCATGTACATGGACGAGCTGACCGGCGGACACGGCATTGTCTTTGCCACCGGCACACCGATTTCCAACTCGATGACCGAGATGTACATCATGATGCGGTATCTGCAATATGGGCTTTTGGAGCAGGAAGGCCTGCTGAACTTTGATGCGTGGGCCTCTACGTTTGGCGAGAGCGTTACCGCGATTGAGCTGGCCCCCGAGGGCAACGGCTACCGCTCCAAAACGCGGTTTGCCAAATTCTACAATCTGCCCGAGCTTATGAATATGTTCAAGCAGTGTGCCGACATTCAGACCGCCGATATGCTGAAGCTGCCTGTCCCGGAAATCACAGGCGGCAAGCCCACGATTGTAAAGTTGCCGCCCAGTGAGCTGCAGCGGCAGATGGTGGCGGCGCTGGGTGAGCGGGCTGAGGCGGTGCGGAACCGCCTGGTAGCCCCGAATGAGGACAACATGCTGCGCATCACGAATGATGGCCGCAAGCTGGCGCTGGATCAGCGCCTGATGAATCCACTTCTGCCCAATGCCCCCGACAGCAAGGCGAATTCCTGCGTGGAGCGGGTCTTTACCATTTGGGAAAGAACAAAGGCGCAGCGCTCCACGCAGATGATTTTCTGCGATTTGAGCACGCCCCGCGCGGACAGCTTTGATGTGTACAACGATATTCGGGACAAGCTGGTGGCGCGTGGCATTCCCAAAGAGGAGGTACAGTTCATCCATGATGCCGATACGGAAGCTAAGAAGGCTGAGCTGTTCGGCAAAGTCCGCAGCGGTGCGGTTCGCGTGCTGATGGGCAGCACCCAGAAGATGGGCGCTGGCACCAACGTACAGACGCGGCTGTGTGCACTCCATCACCTTGATTGCCCATGGCGGCCAGCCGATATTGCCCAGCGCAATGGACGCATGGTGCGGCAGGGTAACATGAACAAAGAGGTTTCTATCTTTATTTATATAACCGAAGCCACATTTGACGCCTACAGCTATCAGTTGGTCGAAAACAAACAGAAGTTTATTTCGCAAATCATGACGTCGAAATCCCCTGCCCGAAGCTGTGAGGATTTAGACGAGGCTGCTCTCTCCTACGCTGAGGTAAAGGCGCTGGCTGCCGGAAACCCGATGATCAAAGAAAAGATGGACCTTGATATTCAGGTTGCGCGGCTTCGCACGCTGAAGGCCGCCTACAACAGCCAGCACTACCGACTGGAGGACGCCGTGACCGGCATCTTTCTGCGAGAGATCCGCGGCACCGAATGCCGGATTCAGGCGTTTGAGAAGGATATGCAGACAGCCAAGGACAGTCAGAGCTATGACAAGGACGGCAAGCTGGTTTTCAGCATTGAGCTGGACGGCACGTCCTACGACAAGCGCGAGGATGCCGGTAAGGCACTGCTCGGGCTGGTGGGTGCTGCCATGCGGGCCGACCATCCTGTTTTGGTGGGGCACTATGCGGGCTTTGAAGTCACGGTTGCCTATGTGCCGCTTTCCAAGGTGTTTGTGGCACATCTGGTCGGGCAGGCCACCCATACCACAGAGCTGGGCAGCGACGCTGCCGGCAATATGGTCCGCCTGCAAAACGTTGTTGCTGCCCTGCCGCAGGAGGTCAGCGGTCTGCGCAACAATCTACAGCAGCTGCGCGTCCAGTTGGACAGCGCCAAAGAGGAACTGCAGCAGCCTTTTCTGCAGGAACAGGAGCTTAACGACAAGAGCGCGCGCCTGGCCGAGCTGGATGCCCTGCTGAATGTGGGCAATGATGCCCCGGTGCTGGAGGGTGAGGCCGAGGTCGTAAACGAGGACGATTCTGTGCGAACGCCTAGAGAGGAAAACGAACTGGAACGCTGAAATCGACAGCCTTGCATTATTTCGCAGACCATGTATCATAGAGGTAGGAGGTGGCCATTATGCCCATTCAACGTAAAAATCTGTTCCTTACCTGGGGTATCCGCATTAGTCTCGTGCCTGTCATTCTGGTACTTCTTACACTGGGCCTGATTGCAATCGTGCTGTTTGCTATCTGCGGAGTTTGCGGCAGGTTTTTGGCGGCACTGGGCGGTCTGGCTGCTCTGTTGGCGCTATTCGATAAGTGCTACCAAGAGGCGGCAGTATCCGCCATCGTGGCATTCTTGCTCAGTCCTTACGGCACGCCGCAGGTGCTGTTCTGGCTAGGCAGAAAGCTGCTCGAGTTTGCTGGTAGGCTGTATGATTTATACTACTGATTGGAGAAATTTATAATATGAAAAAATGTCTGTTATCCATCCTTTTAGCTACGGTGTTACTCTGCGCCTGCGCACAGCAGACCGATAACACCTTGCAAACGCCGGAAAGCAGTACGCTAGTAGAACTTACCGTCGCTACTGAAGAAACTGCCGTTGAAACACCTGCGCCGCTTGCCACGGAAAGCCCGGCACCTGCGCCTACAAAGACTCCAGAGCCGATTGCCACACCGGCACCGACTGAAATTCCCATACCGGAGCCTACTGCAGCGCCTGCCGAAGCGCCCGCTACGGAACCCGTTGCCGCGGAGAGTCAGCCTGCACAGGTCAGCATGAGCCACGGTGCTGTCCCCTTTGACCTGGCGGCGGGCAGTGAGGAGTGGTGGAGCATCGACAGCTCGGACAGTGCCTACTGGGCTGTGCAGGAAAACATCAATGCTATGCGCGCAGCAGCTGGTCTGTCCCCTTTGACGATGGACAGTGGCCTGAGTGCTGCCGCCGATGCACGCTGTGAGAGCTTTGTGGCGGGCGGGCCGTTCGACCACAGCGGCATGACGACCCGCAGTGAGATCTGCGCCGCAGGTCCGATTGGCTCGGCCAGCAGCGTTTGCACCTACTGGCAGGGCAGCCCTGCCCACTATGCCAATATTATGGAGCCCAGCTTCACCAGCATGGGCGTGGGTTGCTGGTTTTGCAGCACCGCCGAGGGCCAGTACACCTACTGGACCGTAACCTTTCAGTGATTGGAGAATGGATATGAAAAAGCAAAACTCCCTGTATCGGATGACTACATCCGAAATGCAGATCATGACCTACCTTTGGAATTCCAAGGAGCCTGCAATCGCCAGCCAAATCGTTTCCGATTTGATCCCGACCCAGAACTGCACCTGGAAGCCACGTTCTGTCTTTACCATCCTGAAAAGCCTTTCGGAAAAGGACCTGATCCACGATGTTGGGTACGTGAGAACCGGCAAGACCTACTCCCGCAAGTTTGCCCCCAAGGTGAGCCGCGCAGAATACCTGGCCATGCAGGTCATGAACGAGCTGCCAGACCAGGAGCTGCCGGAGTTTTTGGAGTTCTTTCAGGGGAAGGTCGGTTGAGCGTTACAGGTAAATCAAACTCTCAAGTGTCTGCTGTTTTTTCGGCAGGCACTTTTTTATATAGATAAAATTTTACAACGGAAGGAAAAGTGTGTAATGAATCAAAGGTTCAATCTCAAGCAGCGCGTGGCGGCCTTGTGTATGGCGACTATGATGTGCTGCTCAATGTTCCCGGTTGGGGCGTTTGCGGAGGCTCCGCTGCCCGATGCAGATGGTACGCCTATCGTGGTGCAGGACAACGAAAACGTCACACCGGATGCACCGCAAACTGATGAAAGCAATCCAGACCCAGGTAAAACTACCCCCGAGGACAACGAAACTCCTATAGTTACCCAAAGCGCCGACGAGGATGCGCCGGTGGAGACATCCACCGACTATACCTTCGACGGCGCTGTTTTGTACACAGACTTACCGGATGCGCCGACTGGTTCCTATATGGGCAGCCAGGGCTTGCCCGTTGCCACGGGTGAAACAAAAATCGGCATTTCTGCCTGGCCGAATGACCAGTTGGAAGAAAGCGCGGACAGTTACCTGAGTGCGGACACCCTGAACGGCGACGACCTGACGATGATGGCTCCGTTGCTGGAGGGCACCGGCTATGCCGTTGCGCCCATTCTGGCACAGGTGGAGTACCCTGCAGACGGCAGTAGTCTGGATGTGGTGCTTCCCAACGAGGTGACGGTGCTGGACTTCTACGGCGTCCCCGCCGATGAGACTACGCACAGCAGCCTTGTGCACAGTGAGTATTCCGAAACATCCGCCGCGGTCATGGGGCTGTATGTACAGTCAGATGCCGACTTTTCCGCGCAGCTTGTCTACACTGCTCCGGATGGCAGCACGCTGACGAAAGCGCTTCACGTTGTAATTGACCGCAGCCGCACCATGGCCGCACCGTTCGCAGAAACTACAGACGTCGCCGCCTACGCCGAGCGCCCCACGCCTGCCGTTACCAGCGGCAAAATCACCAAGGTCGAGAAGGTCAACGGCACATGGCTGATCTGGTTCAATGGCGAGGAAGCCTACTGCTGCACCCACGGTGCCAACGGCCAGCCAAAAGGCTGTCCGCCGTACACTTATACGAACACTTCTCTGGTCAGCGCGGACCAGTGCATTCCCGGTGACCACTACGGCAACCAGTACCGCATCTGGGGCGGTCTAGACCAGCTGTCTATGGAATTGCTGCCCGATACGCCCGCCGTTTTTTCTGCAGAAGATACTGAAGAAATCTCTCTTTTGGATTTCTGCTACACGATTTACGATGACACCCAGCTGTGGCTGATTGAGAATTATCCCGAGAGCACCGCTGCAAAAATCTATCTGGAATCCGCGCAGGCCCTGCTGGACGGCGCTGTTGCCTATGCAAAGCCCCGCGGCTACTACACCTACATTTATACCCCTGCACGCAGCGGTTGGCAGACCGTTGCCCTGATTGGCCCTGAAATCAGTGAGGAGGAAACGGAAGAGCCGAAGCCTGTCGTACAGGAGTATTATGCCAGTTGGGAAGCCCCTGCACAGTCCGCCAGCGGCACCGTAGATCTGACCTATGGTATCACCACAGATAAGATCCAGCTGAAAACGCTGGAGAAGGTGGACGGTGCCACGATTGAAATCGAGCCTATCACCAAATCCGGCACGATTGACGGCGGTAGCTGGAGCATTTCCCCTGCCGGTGTGCAGACTGTCACCACAAGCGGCCACACCAACGATGACAATTACCAGAATAACGGCGGTGCAGCATCTGCCAGCTGGTCTGTGCATTACACTGTATCCAAGACCGTAGATGGCCGCAGTGGCAGCGTCGGCCCCTATACTACGAAAGAAGCTGCAGACGCAGCCGCCAACAGCGAGCGAGATTCTGCGGTTGCCGCCATTCAGGCAGAAGCACAGAGCGCTGTAAATAATGCTATTGCCAGCGCACAGGCACAGCTTGCATCTTTACAGTTCCGTTATGACGAAGTCACCATCCCCTACGGTTTTGAATCCTACTGGGGCAGCAACGGCAGTCACCAGACCATTACAGTGCCGGCCAACTCCAACAATGCCTACGAGATGCGCAACACCGAATGGTCGCTGCAGATCAACATCAAAAAGACCGACAGCGAGACCGGCAGCCAGATTGCAGGCGATGCCCGGTATGAAATCTACCAGTGGGACGTCGTGACCGGCAAATACCAGCCCACGGGTGGGTACAACACCTACAGCGTTCAGCGCCAGGGTGACGGCACCTATGCCGTCATCAACAACGCCGCCTACGCCACAAACGACACGATGTACCATACACTGTACTACACGCAGCGCAATGAGGGCAGGTTCATCCTTGTGGAGACGAAGACCCCCGCGGGGTATTTCGGCGACTGGACAGACGTTGACCACCCCGGCACGGCGGGCACGCCGCTGGGCAAGCGCCTACTATGTGGAAATTACCGCTGACAACAACAATTCCGTCCTGTGGCTGGGCAATGGTGACTACAATGCCGACATTGCCACTGGCGATAAGGGCGGCACAAAGCTGGTGACCAGCGGCGGCGTAGAAACCACAGTCACCATCTATGACTCCCCCAAGGACGCCTCCCGGAGCTATACCACCGATGCCAGCGGCAAGGCTGCCAATGAGGACGGCTACACCACCACGGCTGCGGACGGCATCATGAAGAATGACCGCACGCTGGGCGAAATCAGCATCTCGAAGGTTGATTTGGATGCACAGCGGTATGTGACAGGCGACGCTGCTCACAGCAATGCCGTGCTGGACGGCGCAGTGTACGACCTGTATGCCGCCGAGGATATTACCCACCCTGATGGTGTGACCGGCGTTGTGGATTATTCCAAAATCGTAGATGCCAATGGCAAACCCATCTGGCACACTACGATTCGTGACAATAGTGGGCAGTGGATCAGCGATTATCTACCCGTGCTGAAAAAGGACAATCTCGTAGCCAGTGCAAAAATCGAGGACGGCTGGCTGACCTTCGCAAACCTGTACCTCGGAAAATATTATGTAGTAGAGCGCTCCACCGGCACGGTCATTCCGCTGCGTGAGGGCGCTCTTGCTGTTTCCGGCACCTATCCTACGGTGGACAGCCGCACCAAGGCAGCTACCGGGCAGGTTGCCGCGCTGGCAGCCAGCAACGGGCAGTATACAGATTGGGTATACAAGAACCAGTTCAGCACCATCTCCAAGAGCAAGGCTCTGGACGGCACCTGGACCTACGATGCCTATTACCTGTCCTATGCGCCCGGGTATCTCTGCGACGAGCACAACTACTACATCACGCCCAGCTATGCAGACGAGGGCTGGTATGTGGAGAAAACAACCTTTGCCAGTGATACCGCGGCCTACAACGGCAACTACCACATCCATAAGGACAGCGGCCTGACCGAAAGTCAGGATCAGATCGCCAAGGGCAACGTGGAAATCAGCAAGGTCGTCTCCTCCAGCGGGCAGTCCAATGGGCTGGAGCTGGAAGGCGCTGGGTTCACCTTCTATCTTGTGTCCGACTTGTCCAAGGTCGAGCAGTTTGACCAGACCCGCACCGGAAACTACACACTGCAAAGCATTCTGGATGCCTACATCAACAAGGAATACGACAACGATCACCCCAAGTGGGATTTCTCCGGTGAGACGCAGGCAATTGCCAAGACCTACGAGGTCAACGCCGATGAAATTGCCACCTATAACAGGACGCTGACCGCGTCAGGTGACAACAAGAACGGCAAGGGTGATGGCTGGCAGCCCACGGAGCGTGCCAATGAGTATCAGCTGGCCGAAATCTTCAGCAATGATTCCGGCAACATTCGCGTGCAGGGACTTCCCTACGGCACCTATCTGGTAGTGGAGACGACCACCCCGCACGATTTGTTCCAGGCAGAGCCGTTCCTGGTCAGCATCGACCCCGAGCAGGACAACAACCCCTGGGGCGCTATGGCTACGCCGAAGGACAGCGTGATAAAAGCATCGGATTCCTATCAGAAATTTACGGTACTGGATGAGGAGATTGAAGTGTATTTAAAAATCACGAAACTCGATACGGAAACCGGCAAACCGGTCCTGCTGCCGAACACAGCCTTCCAGATCTACTGGCTGGATGACAACGGCAACCATCGGCTGGAAAACGGGAAGCCCAAGCTGGTCACGATGACGGACACGGTAAACGGGCATCTGACCAAGAACGTGGATACCTTCTACACCAACGAGGAAGGTATCCTGACCCTGCCTGAAAAGCTGCCTCTGGGCAAATACCGCATTGTGGAGACTGTCGGCCCGGACGGCTTCTACAACGAATGGGCTGACAGCGGCAACTACTATGTCGATTTCGATATTTCCACGGACCGCATCTACAAGGCCACCGGTGATGACAATGAAAACGGCATGGACACGCTGGTCATTGGTGAGGACTACTGGAATGAGGAAACGCTGGGCAAGCTGACCATCCGTAAGACAGGCAATGCCTTGACAGGAAAGATCGAAACCTACGATTTGATTGACCCCTGGATGACCGGCGAGGCCGACTCCGACTTTGCCTATACGCTGCGCCCGCTGGCCGGTGCGGAATACACCATTACGGCTGCCGATGACATTTACACACAGGACCGCCAGCTGGATGCCAACGGCAGCCGCACGCTCTGGTATGCCAAGGGCGATGTGGTGGCAGTTGTTACCACCGGTGACGGCAGTGCAGACACTGCTGTGTTTGCGCCATCCCGCACCAAGGCAACCTATGATTTTCTGTCGGTCATCCACGACGGCACGCTCGGCGAGGTCAGTATTACCCTGCCGCTGGGCAGCTACCATGTGGAGGAAACCAAACCGCCCTATGGGTATGTCGGCACGACAGACAGCTACGATGTGACATTTGTCTGGGATAATCAGCTGAACGATGTAGTCATGGCAAAGAGCATCGTTAAAAATGGAGATGATGAGCAGCATTTTGATGTTGTGCGCGCATCGGAAGTCTCTGCGGAACTGGCTGAACAGCAGACGCTTGGTTTCTACAATGACCGTGAACATGCCCGCGTGGGTGTGTACAAGATCAATCAGGAAACCGGCAAATATCTGGCCGGTGCTGTGTTCAACCTGTACACCCGTGATGACATCTACGACGTGGACGGTAACAAGCTGTTCTCTGCCGGTGATTTGATTTCCACCAGTCCCGAGACTGTTGCGGATGGCTACACCTATTTCAACTGCGATGTTCCCATCCGCGGCGAGTGGTACGGCCAGAGTGACCGGCTGGATGCCTCGACCAACAGCGGCAATTACTTTATCCGCGAGCTGCGCGCACCGCTAGGCTATTATCTCAACGATGCAGAGATGGATGTTACCTTCACCTATGACGGCAAAATCCTGCAGGTGCTGGACAGCACCTGCGCCAACAAGCCTACTGAAATGTGGGTGAGTAAGCGAGATTTGACAAACGACGAAGAGCTGCCCGGTGCTACGCTGATCATCAAGGATGCGAAGGACAACATTGTTGACACCTGGGTATCTACCAATACGCCGCACCGTGTGACGGGGCTGCATTTTGACGAAGAATACACGCTAACGGAAATGCGGCCTGCTGATGGGTATGCCGTTACAGACGATATTGTGTTCCGCCTGGAACGCAAAGCAGATGCTGACAGCCACGAACTGGACGAGGCAGACGTGTACTACCTAAAGGATAAAAAGAATCTTTGGATCATCCCCTGGGAGAAATGGGAGCTGCTGGACGATGCTACGGTGATCATGCGTGATGACATTACCAAAGTACAAATCTCCAAGGTTGACATTGCCACAGGTAAAGAGCTGCCCGGCGCGGAGCTGGCCATCAAGGATAAGGACGGCAACATGGTTGCACAGTGGGTTTCCGAGGACAAGCCCCACTATATTGAAAAGCTGCCTGCCGGAGAGTACACGCTGACCGAGATCACCGCCCCCAATGGCTATCAGCTTGCGGGAAGCATTGCCTTTACTGTGCTGCCCACCGGTGAGCTTCAGACTGTCGTTATGAAGGATGCACGCATCCCCGAGG
>ERZ1106978.1912-NODE-1912-length-10859-cov-2.779804_pt1 | contig 10859 bp, 9 predicted proteins | sample MGYA00403689_ERZ1106978 | MGnify/ENA primary metagenome ERZ1106978 (study PRJEB35170, sample SAMEA104062434) | human gut metagenome | biome: human gut; feature: human-associated habitat; material: faeces | place: Denmark | collected 2012-08-02 ...
AACCTTTTTGATGAAGCGGGAATTGAATATTTCTACACACTGATCGATGATGCGGTAGCCCGTGTAATGAAGTCAGAGGGTGGTTATATCTGGGCATGTAAGAATTATGACGGGGATGTGATGAGTGATATGGTTTCCTCAGCATTTGGTTCACTTGCCATGATGACATCTGTACTGGTATCACCGGAAGGCTTTTATGAATATGAAGCTGCACATGGAACAGTACAGCGTCATTATTATAAACACCTGAAAGGGGAAGAGACTTCAACAAACTCTGTTGCAACAATTTTTGCATGGACAGGAGCTTTGCGCAAGAGAGGAGAACTGGATGGGAACCAGGAACTGATGGATTTTGCAGACCGTTTGGAAAAAGCAACGATTGATACGATTGAAGAGGGTTATATGACAAAGGATCTGGCAATGATCACAACTCTTCCGGAGGTACATGTACTGAACAGTGAAGGGTTTATTAAAGCGATTGCAGAAAGATTATAAAAAGAGCAGGGAATGCATGAAGGGCGTATCTCTGACAGGAAAATGGGAAGAACTGGCTTATTCAGCCAGTTCTTCCCATTTTTCATAGAGTTCTTCGAGTTCTGCTTCGTTTGCTGCTTTTTCTTTTGCCAGTTCCTGGCATTTAACAGAATTCGTATAGACTTCTTCCTGCATCATCAGTTCATCGATTTTGCCATTACGTGTTTCCAGAACACCGATACGTTCTTCTGTTTTCTTCAGGTCGTTCTGCCTTTTACGGAGACGTGCCTGTTCTTCTTTCTGTTCCTGCCAGCTTAGTTTGGATTCGGAAACCTGCGCCGGTGCGTCTTCGGAAGCAGCTGTGGAAACAGCCGGGGTCAGAAGATCTTTTTTCTCCAGATAATAATCATAGTTGCCGATATAATTTACAAAGGTATTGCCGGTCAGTTCCAGAATACGGGTGGCAGTCTGGTTGATGAAATAACGGTCGTGGGATACATAAAGTATCGTACCGGTATAATCGTTCAGAGCCCGCTCAAGAATTTCCTTGGAAGTGATGTCCAGATGATTGGTTGGCTCATCGAGGATCAGAAAATTTGCATTGGAGAGCATCAGCTTTGCCAGAGATACACGTCCCCTTTCACCACCACTTAAATCACCGATCAGCTTGAAAACATCATCTCCGGTAAAAAGAAAAGCCGCAAGCATGTTCCGGATCTGTGTGTTGGTAAGTGTCGGATAATCATCGGAAATTTCTTCAAAGATCGTCTTATCCATATGAAGGACGTGGTGTTCCTGATCGTAGTAACCAATCTCCACATTGGCACCCAGTGTAAAGGAACCGCTGTCTGCCTGGATCACATTGTTCAGAATCTTGAGAAGCGTAGTTTTTCCGGTTCCGTTGTCGCCAATGATGGCTATATGTTCCCCACGCTTGATCTCGAAACTGATATCGGTGAAAAGTGTCTGTGGCGGAAAGGCTTTGCTTAATCCTTTGACAGAAAGGACATCATTGCCACTGACACGGGAAGGCTCCAGCTTCAGATGGATGTCAGTGTTGATCTCCATCGGTTTGTCTACAAGCGTCATCTTGTCCAACATTTTTTCCCGACTTTCGGCACGCTTGATGGATTTCTCACGGTTAAATGAACGGAGCTTTTCAATCACGGCTTCTTGATGTTTGATCTCACGCTGCTGATTCAAGTATTCTTTTAATCTGGCTTCTCTGAGCTGTTCTTTTTTGACAGCAAAATCAGAATAATTGCCCATATAAGTATGAAGCTGTCCCTGCTCGACTTCAATCACCTTTGTAACCACACGGTTCAGGAAATAGCGGTCGTGGGATACGATAAGAACAGCACCCGGATAATTCAGAAGATAGGTTTCCAGCCATGCGATGGAGTTCATATCCAGGTGGTTTGTTGGTTCATCCAGAAGCAGGACGTCAGGCTTGGTAAGAAGGAGTTTGCCAAGAGATACACGGGTCTTCTGACCACCGGATAAAGAATCTACGGGTTTAGTAAATTCTTCTTCTGTAAATCCGAGACCTTTTAGAACGCCGGTAAGCTCACTTTTATAAGCGTAACCGTCTGCGTGCTCAAATGCAGAAGTCAGTCTCTGATAAGTGGCAAGACGTGCTTCAAGAGCATCTCCGGAAAGAGACGGAAGCTCTATCTCGATTGTACGGATCTGCTTTTCCATCTCAATGACTTCGGCTTTTGCCGTGCGGACTTCTTCATAAATGGTATTGCCGCTTTCCATCTCCTGATGCTGTGCAAGGTAGCCGAGAGTTTTGCCTTTGGTAAGAACAACCGTCCCTGCATCGGGAGAAAGCTGTCCTACGATCATCTTGAGGATCGTGGATTTGCCGGCTCCGTTAAGACCTACAAGAGCAGCTTTTTCATGGTTCTCTATATGAAAGGATCCGTCTTTTACGATGACCTGATCCCCAAAACTTTTTGACAGATTATGACATGCCAGTATCATTTTTATATCCTCCTGTTAAAGTGGCAATTATGTTACTGCTCACAGTAACATAATTATAGCTGAAATACGACAAAAAACAACTATAAAATTTGACTTTTTCACTAGATTCTTATATAATTAAAAATAATGAGTCAAAAAATAGGAAGGTGGAAGTGAAAGTGGCATCAAGAGAAATATCTCAGGCAGTAATAAGGAGACTTCCGCGGTATTATCGTTATTTAGGGGAACTACTGGAGAGCGGAGTCGAACGGATATCATCCAATGAATTAAGTAAAAGAATGAAAGTAACTGCTTCACAGATCCGTCAGGATCTGAATAATTTTGGTGGATTTGGACAGCAGGGATATGGCTATAATGTAAAGTATCTTTATACAGAGATAGGTAAGATCCTTGGACTGAACGAGAAACATAAATTCGTTATCATTGGAGCAGGAAATCTTGGACAGGCACTGGCGAACTATGCAGCATTTGAAAATCGGGGATTTGTTTTAAAAGGGCTGTTTGACGTAAACCCAAGGCTTGCCGGATTGACGATCCGTGGAGTTGAGATCCGTATGATGGATGAATTGAAGGATTTTGTGAAAGAAAACGATATTGAGATCGGGGTTCTTACGATTCCGAAGACAAAAGCAGTAGAGGTTGCCAATCTCCTGGTAGATAATGGAGTTAAGGCTATCTGGAATTTTGCGCATACAGATCTGAATCTGCCGGATAATATTATTGTTGAGAATGTTCATTTGTCTGAAAGTCTGATGAGATTATCTTATAATATCACCAGATACAATGAAGAACATGAAGGAAAGTAGGCAAAGCAGACCAGAAGGCAGAGGTGCAGGAAAATTTTTTCCTGCACCTTTTTGAAAATTAAATGTATGGGAGACCGGATATGAAAGAAATACTGACAGCAGATCAGATGAGAAGATCGGATCAGAGAATGATACAGAAGATGCAGGTCCCGTCCCTTGTCCTGATGGAACGGGCGGCACTTCAGTGTGTGGCTGCGATGAAAGCAGAAGACATAGATTTGTCGAAAGCATTGGTCGTGTGTGGAAGTGGCAATAACGGTGGTGACGGATTCGCAATTGCAAGGATGCTCGTAGAAGAAGGAAATCATCCAGATGTAGTATTGGTCGGAAATTATGACCATCGTAGTGAAGAAACAAAAATCCAGATGAAAATTCTGGAAAATCTGGGAATATCTGTAGGAAACAGTTTGCCACAGAAAGAATATAGTGTTATTATAGATGCCGTATTCGGTATTGGCCTATCCCGTGAAATAAAAGGCAGATACGCAGAGGTGATTGATCAGATGAATCGGATGACTGCCTGTAAGGTGGCAGTCGACACTCCTTCAGGGATCCGTTCGGATGATGGAAAAGTGCTTGGAACGGCATTTAAAGCAGATCTTACAGTGACCTTTGCGTTTCAGAAGATGGGACAGATCCTATATCCGGGATGTGAGTATACAGGAAAGCTTGTTACAGCGCCGATCGGAATTACCAGACCGGAGTTTTTTGCGGAAGAAGAAATCTGCATGGCACTTGAAAAATCCGATGTGCCGGCAATGCTGCCGCAAAGGAAACCGGATTCTAATAAAGGGACTTATGGAAAGGTTCTGATGATTACCGGAAGCAAAGGAATGTCTGGTGCAGCATATTTAAGTGCCAGGGCAGCATATCTTTCGGGAGCAGGTCTTGTCCGGATTTATACGGAGGAAAGTAACCGGGCAATCTTACAGGAACTTTTACCGGAGGCGGTAATGACGACCTATTCTCTGGATGAGACAGAATCATTTGAAGAACTTCCGGATTTGCTGGAATGGGCGGATGTGCTCTGTATTGGATGCGGACTCGGTATGGGACCGCATTCGGAGGAATTACTGAAAAAGGTGCTTGAAAATAATAAAACCCCGGCTGTTATTGATGCGGACGGACTGAACCTTCTGGCAAAGACCGATGAGTGGGGGATCGAACAGATTCGGATGAATCCTTCCGGATATGTACTTACTCCACATATGAAAGAAATGTCCAGACTGACCGGATACAGCGTACAGGAATTAAAAGACAACAGAAGAAAGCTATTAAGGAAATATACAGAAAAAGTCCATGCTGTCTGTGTACTGAAAGACAGCAGGACACTTGTGAAAGCGCCAGAGGGAAGGCTTATGATCAATACCACCGGTAATGCGGCAATGGCAAAGGCCGGATCGGGAGATGTGCTTGCAGGAATGATCACCGGACTTATGGCACAGCATATGAGACCGGATGATGCCGCTGTGCTTGGCGTTTATCTGCATGGCCTGTGCGGAGATCATGCCAGAAAAGAACTTGGCTCTTACAGTGTGCTTGCGGGTGATCTCTTGAAAATGCTCGGCAGAACACTTAAGGAATTGGAGGATATGACAGAATGAAGAAATACAGCAGACTGCGTGCGGTGATCGATCTGGATGCGGTGATGTATAACATGGAAATGATGCATGCAAATATAGAAAAAGGAACCAAGATGGTCGTGGTCATCAAGACAGATGGTTATGGTCATGGAGCGGTGCCGATTTCAAGAATGCTGGAAGATGTGGACTATGTCTGGGGCTATGCGGTCGCAACTCTGGATGAAGGTGTTGTACTCAGAAAAGCCGGCATTCAGAAGCCGATTCTTTGCCTGGGATGTATTTTCCCGGACCAGATGGAAGAGATGATCCGTCATGAGATCCGCATGACAACCTACAGCTATGAGCTTGCGAAGCTTGCGGATGAGACCGCATACCGTATGGGGAAGAAGGCATATCTGCACATTAAGATCGATACAGGAATGTCAAGACTTGGCTTTCCGGTAGCGAAAGAAAGTGTAGAGGAGATCCTTAAGATCGGCAGACTTGTTTATACGGATTGCGAAGGAATGTTTACCCATTTTTCAAAGGCAGATGAGACGGATAAGACCACGACACTGGAACAGATCCGTGCTTTTCTGTGGATGAAAGAACATCTTGCAGCAGAAGGTATGGAATTTACTTATTATCACTGTGCAAACAGTGCAAGTATCATTGATATGCCAAAGCTTGGAATGAATCTGGAGAGAGCCGGGATTTCTACCTATGGACTGTATCCGTCAGATGAAGTCAATAAGGAGGCAGTTCCGCTCCGGCCGGCAATGGAGCTGATCGCGCATGTGACTTATGTGAAATGGATTGAAAAGGGTACGGAAGTCAGCTACGGAGGCACCTTTGTTGCCCCGAAAAGGATGCAGATCGCCACGATCCCGACGGGATATGGAGACGGATACCCAAGAAGTCTTTCCAACAAAGGATATGTTCTGATCCATGGTCAGAAGGCGCCGATCCTTGGCAGAGTCTGTATGGATCAGTTTATGGTAGATGTGACCGGAATTCCGGATGTGAAATTTGGTGACAGGGCAACACTGGTCGGCCACGATGGGGATGCTTATCTTTCAATAGATGAACTTGCCAACCTGAGCGGTAGATTTAACTATGAATTTATCTGTGATATCAATAAACGTGTTCCGAGGGAATATCTGCGTGACGGAAAAGTTGTAGAGCAGGTCGATTATTTCTAAAATGCGGGGATGCACTTCGAAAGAGATATGAATACAGCAGGAGAAAGCTGGCAATAATGAAAGTATCTTGATAAGCGGAGTGTGAAAGAAGTGCAGATCAGGCGTGGAGATATTTATTATGCGGATTTAAGTCCGGTAGTCGGTTCGGAGCAGGGCGGTGTGCGTCCGGTTCTTGTCATCCAGAATGATGTCGGGAACCGGCACAGTCCGACCGTTATCTGTGCCGCGATCACTTCAAGGATGAATAAAGCGAAGCTGCCGACACATGTGGAAATCGATGCAAAAAGGTACAGAATCGTCAAGGATTCTGTTGTCCTTCTGGAGCAGATTCGGACGATCGATAAACAGAGACTGAAGGATTACGTGTGCCGGGTAGACAAAGAGCTTATGAGAAAAGTCGATGAAGCGCTGTGCGTCAGCCTGATGCTTCATACATAAAAGAGGAGAAGTATGGAAAGCAATGGAAACGGAAGGTAATTTACTTCAGAAAATGAAAAATGTATTTTCTGACAATGAAGATAAAGAGAAAATTGCAGAAGAAATCATTGAAAAAGTACTGGAAGGCTATGAAAAAGGTGTTCTGACAAGACGTGAGATGAAGATGATCACCAACATTTTTGAATATATGGATTCGGATGCAAAAGATATCATGACGCACCGGAAAAATATCGTAGCACTGGATGGAGAGGAATCTCTGGAAAAAGCACTTACCTTTATGCTGGAGGAGAACAAATCCAGATTCCCGGTTTATGAAGAAGATATTGACAACATTGTGGGGATTCTTCATATCCGGGATGCGATGCAGAGCTACCTGGACGGTCCGGCAAGGAAAAAACCGGTGCATGATCTGAAGGATGCCATCCGTCCGGCAGGATTTATCCCGGAAACAAAGGCGATTGACAAACTGTTTCAACAGATGCAGCAGGACAAGAGCCATATGGTGATCGTGCTGGATGAGTATGGACAGACATCAGGGATCGTTACGATGGAAGATATTGTAGAAGAAATCGTTGGAAATATCCAGGATGAGTATGATGAGGAAGAAGAGCTGATCATCAAACAGGCAGATGGTACATATATCGTGGATGGTATGACACAGCTGGAGGATCTGGAAGAGCTTCTGGGAATCAGTTTCAACGAAGAAGATTACGATACGATCAATGGTTATCTGATCGACTGCCTGGACAGAATTCCTTCGGAAGATGAAGAATGTCAGGTGGAATTCGGAGGCTATCTGTTCCATGTATTGTCAGTTGATAATAATACAATACGCAAAGTCCTTGTCAGTAGGACAAAAAAGTGATAAAATAGTACAATTGAGAATAGTAAAAATACTGAAGAGAGGTAAAAAGTAATGTCAGGACATTCAAAATTTGCGAATATCAAGCATAAAAAAGAAAAAAACGACGCAGCAAAAGGAAAAGTATTCACGAAGATCGGTCGTGAAATCGCTGTAGCAGTCAAAGAAGGAGGCGGAGCTGATCCGGCTAACAACAGCAGACTCCGTGATGCGATTGCAAAGGCAAAAGCAAATAATATGCCAAATGACAATATTGACAGAAGTATCAAAAAAGCAGCCGGAGACGGAGATGCTAACAACTACGAACACATCGTATACGAAGGATACGGACCGAACGGAACTGCAATCATCGTTGATGCACTTACTGATAACCGTAACCGTACTGCTTCTAATGTAAGAAGCGCTTTCACAAAGGGAAAAGGAAATATCGGACTCGGATATTTCTGATTAGTTTTGGTTGTTCTATGGTTATAAATACAAACGTTGACAGAACGCTTCATGACTGAAGATGTGTTATTCGGCTATGTTACCAATTTGAAGCTGGAAGATTATTTGGATGCGGATAAGGTGGCTGCTGCACGGAAGCAAATCAGTGAAGCAAAAGAAACCATTGTAATCATAGGTACGGGTGCTGCTGTTGTTGCTCCACAGGACGCAATGGTGGTTTATGCGGATATGGCACGTTGGGAAATCCAACAACGTTTCCGCCGGCATGAGGTAAAAGCTTTAGGTATAGACAATCGGAACGATGCTGTTTCTTTGCAATACAAGAGAGGGTATTTCAACGATTGGAGAGTATGTGATAGGTATAAGGAAAGATTGTTTGACAGGGTAGAATTCTGGATTGACACCCATGTGGCCGGGACACCGAAGATGATTGATAAGGATACTTTCTTTAAAGGGGTAGAGGCAACGGTGAACACACCGTTCCGGGTAGTTCCTTTCTTCGATCCGGCTCCCTGGGGTGGTCAATGGATGAAAGAGGTTTGCGACCTGGATCGTGAACGTGAAAATTTCGGCTGGTGCTTTGACTGTGTACCTGAAGAGAACAGCCTTTATTTTGAAGTGAACGGAGTGCGCTTTGAACTGCCTTCGGTTGATTTGGTTTTGCTGAAAAGTAAAGAGTTGCTTGGTGAACCGGTGGAGGCACGCTTTGGAAAAGACTTCCCTATTCGTTTCGACTTTTTGGATACGATGGGCGGAGGTAATTTGAGTTTGCAGGTGCATCCTACTACTCAATTTATCCGCGACAGCTTCGGTATGTACTACACACAGGATGAAAGTTACTACATGGTGGATGCGGGAGAAGATGCCGTAGTTTATCTGGGAGTGAAGACAGGAGTGGACAAAGAAGCGATGATCGGCGATTTGCGTAAAGCACAAAAAGGTGAATTGGTGTTCGACGCAGAAAAGTATGTCAACAAGATTCCGACAAAGAAACACGATCACTTCCTGATTCCGGGAGGAACCGTTCATTGTTCCGGTGCCAACAGTATGGTGCTTGAAATCAGCTCGACTCCGAACCTCTTTACTTTCAAACTATGGGACTGGCAACGCCTGGGACTGGATGGAAAACCGCGTCCGATCAATGTGGAACGTGGTAAATGCGTTATCAACTGGAACCGGGATACGGAATATGTGAATGAACACCTTCGCAATCAGTTTAAGGAAGTTGCTTCCGGAGAAGGTTGGGTGGAAGAACGTACCGGACTGCATCCGAATGAATTTATCGAAACTCGTCGCCACCGTTTCTCATCACCGGTGTTGCATCACACAAACGATAGTGTAAATGTACTGAATCTGTTGGAGGGAGAAGAGGCCGTAGTTGAGAGTCCTACTCATGCTTTTGAACCTTTCGTGGTGCATTATGCTGAAACATTTATCATTCCTGCCGGGGTGAAAGAATATACCATTGCCCCGTATGGTAAATCTGCAGGAAAAGAATGTGTTACGATCAAAGCTTACGTACGCTTTTAATAATGAAATAAATCATCTAATATCTTGAAAACTATGTATGAACATGATGAACGAATCGTAATGACGCTCGATGCGGGAGGCACTAATTTCGTGTTTTCAGCGATACAAGGCTGTCGCGAAATAGTGGAACCTATTTGCCTTCCGGCAGCGTCCGACGACTTGGAGCGTTGCTTGTCTGTTCTTGTAGAAGGTTTCCTGGAAGTTGAAAAACGATTGCCGAAACTTCCGGTAGCTATCAGTTTTGCTTTCCCCGGGCCTGCTGACTATGAGCATGGAATTATTGGTGACTTGCCCAACTTCCCGGCCTTCAGGGGAGGAGTGGCACTTGGACCTTATTTGAGGGAACAGTTTGGTATTCCGGTTTTTATTAATAATGACGGTAATTTGTTTGCTTATGGCGAAGCCTTGGCAGGCACTTTGCCCGAAGTGAATAAACGCCTGAAAGAAGCAGGCAGCAGTAAGGTATATAAGAACCTGCTCGGAATAACGCTGGGTACCGGGTTTGGTGCCGGAGTGGTGATTGACAGCCGGTTACTGACCGGAGACAACGGTTGCGGCGGCGACGTCTGGATTATGCGGAATAAGAAATATCCCGAAATGATCGCGGAAGAAAGTGTCAGCATCAGGGCCGTCAGGCGAGTATATCAGGAATTGACCGGAAAGGATGCTTCTTCTTTGACTCCCAAAGATATATATGATATTGCCGAAGGGACTGCAGAGGGAGATCAGCAGGCTGCTGTCCGGAGTTTTAACGAACTGGGAGAGATGGCCGGTGATGCTATCATCCGTGCATTGAATATTGTTGATGGCTTGGTAGTGATTGGCGGAGGAGTGGCTGGAGCGGCTAAATACATACTTCCGGGAATTATGAATGAGATGAATCGGCAGATTGGCACGTTTGCAGGAGCTTCTTTCCCTTGTTTGCAGATGGAGGTGTTCAATCTGTCCGAAAAAGAGGCATTTGATAAATTTCTGGAAGAAAAAGACAAGATGGTGAAAATACCATTTTCGGAGAGAGAGGTGCATTATGCCTGTCACAAGAAAATAGGCATTGCTGTTTCTACATTAGGAGCAAGCAGGGCTGTTGCTTTAGGGGCTTATTCCTTTGCTTTGTCCCAACTTAATATCTTATAATATATGATAACTCTTCTATTAATTCAAATATAAAATGTTATGAAACAATCTAATCTATTGAACGCGCAATTTGCCCGCCGGCTTTTCAGAACGGCATTTTCGAGTTGGCAATTATTGGCTGTTATGTTGATTGTTTGTATGAATGTGGCTGTTGGTTCCAAACTGTATGCGCAATCTAATACAATCGCAGTGAAAGGTAAAGTAATGGCAGACGGGGAACCCGTGATTGGGGCTACCGTGCTGGTGAAAGGTGTATCTACGGGTACGGCTACGGATATGGATGGAAATTTTTCACTGAATGTTGCTTCAAAAGCGGTATTGGTAGTTTCCTCAATAGGATATGAAACACAGGAAGTTCCGGTGAACGGCCGCCAGTTTATCAATGTGGTGTTGAAGTCGGATGTGGTTGCTTTGAAAG
>ERZ1106978.1918-NODE-1918-length-10838-cov-3.079941_pt1 | contig 10838 bp, 13 predicted proteins | sample MGYA00403689_ERZ1106978 | MGnify/ENA primary metagenome ERZ1106978 (study PRJEB35170, sample SAMEA104062434) | human gut metagenome | biome: human gut; feature: human-associated habitat; material: faeces | place: Denmark | collected 2012-08-02 ...
TATTCGGCACAGAGGTAAGAAAAGAAACATCAAAAATTCCCTGATGTGTTTCACCATCATCACCGACTATACCTGCGCGGTCAACGCATATAACTGCATGACAACCTCCTATAGCCATATCATGGATAAGTTGGTCGTATGACCTTTGCAAAAACGATGAGTACACCGCAAAAACAGGTACATAGTTCATAGAAGCAAGCCCAGCACAGAAAGTAACTGCGTGTTCTTCGGCAATGCCTACATCAAAGAAGCGTTCAGGAAAACGCTTCGCAAAATACTGAAGCCCCGTGCCGTATTTCATTGCCGCAGTGACTGCACAAAGACGCTTATTCTTTTCGCCCATTTCACAAAGCTCTTTTCCCATTATAGAAGAAAAGCTGTCAGAAAGTACGACGTCGGGATTGCCCGTTTTTATCTCAAATGAGCCAACCCCGTGAAACTCTCCTGGGTTAGCTTCTGCAGGAGCATAGCCCTTGCCTTTTATAGTATTCACATGAACAAAAACAGGCTTGTTTACTGCCTTTGCAGCCATAAGTCCCTGTTCAAGTTCTTCAAGATTATGTCCGTCGATAGGTCCAATATAGTGAAAGCCAAGATCTTCAAACATGGTGCTGTGAAGTATCATGTTCTTGACCGCATTTTTGGAGTTACGAACGGCATTTTTCACAGGTTTACCTATAACAGGCGTCTTATCAAGCATTCTCTCTACTCTGCCCTTTGTGCGCTGATAGCTCTCTTTTGTACGCATGGAGGAAAGATATTTTGCCATTCCGCCAACATTTTTTGAGATAGACATTTCATTGTAGTTGAGGATAACGATGATATTTGTATCACTTTTGCCTGCATTGTTAAGTCCCTCGTAAAGCTCGCCACCTGTTGAAGCACCGTCACCGACTACAGCAATAGCATGGTGAGTTTTATCACCACTCAGCTTCATTGCTGTGGCGATCCCAAGCGCCGCAGAAACAGACGTAGAGCTGTGGCCACTTATAAAAGCATCATGCACTGACTCATCAGGTCTGCAAAAACCCGAAATACCGTTTTCCTGTCTGAGAGTTTTAAACTCTTTGAGTCTACCCGTAAGTATTTTATGTGTATATGCCTGATGACCAACGTCCCAGACGATTTTATCTTTAGGTGATTCAAAAACTCTGTGGATAGCCATTGTAAGCTCCACAGTACCAAGATTTGACGCAAGATGACCGCCGTTTTTTGAAACCGTATCTATAAGAATTTTCCTTATATCACCGCAAAGCTCCTCACACTGTGCAGTGGAAAGCTTTTTCAGGTCGGCAGGCAAATTCATTTTATAAATATCAGGCTTTTTTATTTCCGACATTATATCTAGATCTCCAATCTTTTTATCAACTTCTTCTTGTAAGCATATCAGATGTAAGCTCTGTGAGGAAAACGCTGTCCTCAAAATATTTAAGATGACCCAGTGCTTGAACTGTCAGTTGTTTTGCTATCTGTTCTGACTTGTCAAGTCCAAGGAGGGATACATATGTATTTTTATGCTGTTCGCTGTCACTGCCGATAGGCTTGCCAAGCTCCTCAAAAGTGCCTGTTACATCAAGGATATCGTCAACTATCTGAAATGCTCTGCCCATTGCCTGAGCATAGTCTGCCGCAAAGGGGATAGCATCAAGCTTATCTCCAAGTATAACGCCCATTACACAAGCGGCTTCAATAAGTGCGCCTGTTTTGCAGGTCTGCAAAATATTCAGTGTATCAACATCTATTTCTTTATTTTCATATTTAAGGTCTATCACCTGACCGCCTATCATGCCGTCAGTGCCTACTGCTCTTGCCAGAACAGAGATAAGCATAACAGCCTTGTCAGCAGATATAACGCCGTTCATGGCACTGTTGGCAATCACTTCAAAAGCAAGAGTGTTCAGTGCGTCGCCTGCAAGGAGAGCAATATTCTCAGGAAAAGCTTTATGACATGAGGGCTTTCCACGTCTGTAATCATCATCGTCCATACAGGGCAGATCGTCATGTATAAGAGAAAAAGTGTGTATAAGTTCAATAGAACAAGCTATCTCTGCATACTTCTCAGGCTGACGCTCGCCGCACATACGGCAAAATTCAAGCATAAGCACAGGTCTGAGCCTTTTGCCCCCTGCCTGCAAAGAATACTCCATAGCCTCAACTACCTGACCCTGAAGCTCAGGCTTTGAGTGGGTAAGCTCCAGCAGTTTATTATCTATAAGCTCCACATAATAATCAAGTGTGGCTTTGTTCATATCATTCATCGCTATTATCTCCGTTCATAGCCTTTACGGAAAGCTTTGCACTTTCAAGGCTTTTTTTGCAGTCGACCGACAGATCTATCCCCTCTTTATAAAGTGCCAAAGCTTTCTCAAGAGGAAGCTTGTCATTTTCAAGCTGACCAACTATATCATTAAGTCTTGTAAGATTTTCTTCAAAAGTCATTTTAAACAGCCTTTCATTTGACAAATGTTATTTTAGCAGATACACTGCCGTCTGACAGCTTTATGTCTACCTCGTCGCCAATGTTCAGCATTGTTACACTGTCGACAACGCTTTCGTCTTTCTGAACGATAGCATATCCCCTGCCCAGAATATTGAACGGACTAAGCATATTCAGAGAAGAAACATATCCGTCAAGCTTAACTGACAGCTTTTCAATCCTGCGTTCCATGATCTGTGATAGCCTTTTTTCAAGATCGCACACTGCTTTTTCGCTCTGCTCTAATTTCTTTTCAGGAGAATATAATTTCAAAAGCTTATCACAGCTTTCTATCTGTGACACAGCCTTATCAAGTTTAAGCTCCATAGCCTTGTCAAGCTTTTGCCTTAAAAGCCTCATAGCATTAAGTATATCCGCCTTGTCAGGGGTAGCAATCTCAGCCGCCGCTGACGGAGTTGGCGCACGCATATCTGCGGCATAGTCTGCAAGAGTGGTGTCAGTTTCGTGACCTACAGCCGATATCACAGGTGTGTTGCAGGCGTAAACAGACAGCGCCACCGCCTCGTCATTGAACACCATAAGATCCTCGCTAGAGCCACCGCCACGAGCTAAAATTATGGTATCCGCACCGCTTTTATCAGCCGCTGAAAGTGCTTTGCATATAGTTTGTGCTGCCGCCGTACCCTGCACCTGCGCAGGATAAACTTCGATATTGCACACAGGATAACGCCTTTCAGCTATATGGATTATATCCTGCAAAGCCGCCGCAGTAAGCGACGTAACAACAGCTATCTTCTTTGGAACAAGGGGTATTTTCTTTTTTTTGTTCACATCAAATACGCCCATTTTTTCAAGCTTTTTCTTGGTCTGTTCGAGCTGAACGTGCATAACGCCCACTCCAAGAGGTGCTATCTCCGTAGCTATTATCTGATAAACGCCGTCACGCTCATAGACCTCTATATTGCCCATAACAAGCACGCTCACGCCGTCCTCAGGCACGAATTTAAGCCTTGAAACACTGCTTGAAAACATAACAGCTTTAAGTGCAGAACTGCTGTCCTTTACTGTAAAATAGGCATGACCTGATTTGTAATGTATATTAAAATTGGATATCTCTCCCTTGACGGCAATGCCTTTCAGCTTAAGGTCAGACCGCAGTTTTGAAGCAAGATATCTGTTTAGCTGAGAAACAGTGATAACTGAACTCATATTTTGATCTTCCCTTTCCTGATCGCAGCATAGACCGCAACGCCCACTGCGTTATCACTTGAAAACTCAGGTTCAGCAAAGCTGCCGTACTTTTCAAGCTTGCTTTTTATAAAGCGATTAGACATCACACCGCCTGCGTATATAATAGGTATATCCTTATACTCATGGCGAAGATTAACTGTCATTTTCTCCACCGCAAGGCACACACAATCAATACAGTATGCCGCAACATCAGCAACGGAACAGCTCTCGTCTATAAGCTTCATGCACTGATTTTCTATTCCAGAAAGTGAGCAATAAAGCCCGTCAACTGATGCTTTTGGCTTTATTTTATGTTCACTTTCAGACGCAAGCCTTTCAAGCTCTTTACCACATGGAAAAGACAGCCCAAGCCTTACGCCTGTTCTGTCTATGGCTTGTCCGCCTTTAAGATCACGGCTTCCGCCGATCTGAGTTATATTTATAAGCGTAGCCTTGTCAGGCTCACACAAAAGAAGATCTGTAGTGCCACCACTGACGTGAAAAGCCGCAAAAGGCTTATCAGAACTGAGCATATCCAGCTTTCCGCAGGAATAAAGTGCCGCAAGTATATGTCCCACCTGATGCGAAGTCTTTTCAAGGTCAGCCCCACAGGCAAGTGACACAGCTTGTGCAACATTTTCGCCAACAAGAAAGCAAGGCATATACGACCCCTCTGCACACCTTGGTGCATAAGAATACCCAACTGCACTTAAGTCATACCTTTTATCAAAAAGCTGTTTCATAAGTTCTGGAAGCTGTTTCGTATGGTGAAACACAGCGTCGGATTGTCTTAGTCCTCGCTCTCCCTGCTTGACAGGAAGAAGCTTTTTGCATGACCTGACGCTCATATCCGCAGTATCAAGCAGTGCACATGAAGTGGTATAATTGCTTGTGTCTATTCCGAGTACAAAACTCACTGCTTTTCCTCTTGTTCCTTTGCAAATGAGCCAAGCACACCGTTTACAAATGAAACGTCAGGCTCGAGGGCATATTTTCCTGCAAGAGCCACAGCCTCGCTTATGGCAACGTTCACAGGAACGTTCTCCTCATATATTGCCTCGTAAATAGCAAGTCTGAGTATTGCAAGATTTATCTTAGGTATTCTTTCAACAGTTCTCTTGTTGCTGAACTTGCTGATTATGCTGTCGATCTCGTCCTGCTTTTCGCAAACATTTTCCACAAGCTTTTTAACTTCATCATTTACAATGATCTCGTTCACTTCCATGGCAGACATGAAAATATCGTCAAGCTCCTCGTCCTGTCTAAACATTTTCTCAAATATCAGCAAAAATGCTGATTCTCTTATTTCACGCCTTTTAATTGGCACAAAAACACTTCCTTCATCTTATATTTGTCTGAATCCTATTCCTTTTCTGAAAGGTCAACTCCGCATATGGTCACATTTACCTTTGCAACTGTAAGTCCAAGCATATTCTGAACTGCACTTTTTACTTTATCCTGTATCTCCTCGGCAACGGAAACCGCCTTAGCTCCACGGCAAAGTATTATACCTATAGACACTGACAGCACATCGTCAACAAGGCCTATCCTGATATTGCCGAAATTTTCCTGTCTAAACCAGAGCTGACGTGGAGTCTTCATAACAGGAGCGATACCATAAACGCCCTCTATCTCATTAACAGAGTTTGTAACGATCTGCGCTATAACGTCCTGACTTATGTGCAGGCTTTTTTCTACTTTCTTTGAAACATCATTCATATTTATCCAAGCCTCCCTTTTTAGATATAAAAAAGAAATCCTTCAATCTATACTTACAACCATTATATCATAAAAATCAATAGGTTACAAGTATTTTGAAGGACTTTTTTTATTTGCTGACAAATTTTATTCTACATCATAAATTCTGATGTTTTCATTTGCAACTGAAACTTCGCTAAGGAGGATATCTTTTATCTGTGCCGCTTCGCTTGCAACAAGCCCGTCGCTGTCGGTCTTTACAACGATATTTGCGTTGTCACCATCAAGATAAACAACACAGTCCTCAAAGCCTGCTGCTTTCACGAGTGTCTCTACCTTGCTCTCCGACTCCATGAGTCCTGTCATGGCTGAAGCTTCTTCTTCAGCGACTTTCTTTTCTTCCTCTGTGGAATCGCCGCCGTTCATTATATTCTTTAATGTTTCTACCGCCTCGTCCCTTGAATTCATTCTGTCTATTCTTGCCTGTGCAAAATAATCTGAAGTGCTGTCAGTGCTTACGAGCTGTGCGTCACCGTAATTCACGCTTTGACTTTTCACAACGTCCGTCGCCTTTATCTTGCCGTCTGAGGTCGATACTGCATAATTTATGTATACTGCAAGACCGAGTATCAGCGTCATTCCTGCAAGGATTATCTGCTTTTTGCCTATTATCATGGTCGGTTTTTTCATCTTTATTACCTCTTTCTGTTATTTTCTGCCCTCAACGCAGATCTTACTGCTTGATATACCTAGTACTGTCGAAACCGCTTTAAGCACACGTTCGTTTACTTTTATATCTCCACCTCCTTCGCAAACAATGACAACGCCGCATATCTGCGGTTTTATTATTTTTCTGACCAATGCCTCCTTTTTGCCGTCATTATCAGTTATTACTATCTCGTTTTCATACCTGTCGCTTGTTCTGTCACCATTATTGTCTGTGCTTTTGGTAAGATTTTCAGCATAAACATATTCGGTAGTTCCCTCAACTGTCACCATTACCTCGCACTCGCCAACTCCCCTGACTTGAGAAAGAACATCTTTAAGCTCTTTTTCTATCTGCTTTTTGTAGCTGTCTGTATCATCAGTGGCAACGCTTTCCGTGGGAATGCTCTTGCTCTCTGCCGTATTTTTAGCAGGAAACATCTCAGAAACAAATATAAGCAATATCCCTGCAAGACCTACGGCTATCACTATCTTCGTTTTCATAGGAAGCTTTTTAAGAGCCTTTATTTTCCCCTCAACTTTACTTTTCAGCAACATTTATTCCTCCTGCACGATAACTTGAGTATCAGGCAGATCTTCTGCAATAAGCTTTTCAACAAGCTCTCTGTCGCTTGTTTTAGTCAGATATACCCTTACCGCTGTTATCTCTATTTCATTATATTCATTTATATCTGTGGTTATGTCCACTCTGACGTTTTCTATGCCATTCTTATTCAGCTTATCCAAAAAATATTCTTCAAGCCTGCTTTCGGATTCGGACAGATAATAAAGTTTCGTCGCTGTTGAAACGCTGTCAAACTCAGGCAGATCTGCAAGCTCTGTATAGTCGCTTAAGGTGACTTTGAAGCCATGTCCCATTACAGGTGTTATGACCGCAAGCAAAAATATCACAGCAAGCACTGATCTAAGTTGTTTTTTCAAAGTTCCCTCAGGTGTGGCAATATCCGTCATAGAAGTTATCACGCCTATAATGCAGGCAATAAATATCACTGCTTTAACTGTATTCATTTTAAGCTCCTGTGTTCATGGCTGTCATTATTACAACTGATGTGGAAATAACGAACATTATAGAATAAGCCGCAAGGATGCTCACACCAATTGATAAAACCGAGTTTATGCTTTTAAGAAGTCCACCACTGTTGCTTATGCCAAAAATCGTTTATGGTAGCGCCTATCCACACTGCAAGTTTTACTGCAAGAAGTGTAAGCAAAGGTTTCGCAACTATCACAGACATTATTATAACGCCTATCACGCCGACGCTTGTTCTTATTACGCCTATACTTCCCTTTACCGCTGAATAAGCTTCAGAGACCGAGCCGCCTATGACAGGAATAAAGCTTGAAGCCGCAAATTTAACGGCTCTTGCGGAGAGATTATCAGCCGCCGCTCCTGCAAAGCTTTGAATAGATAACAGCCCTGTAAAAAGGGTCATCACAATGCCAAGCACCCATATGACCAGCTTTTTCACCGACTCTGCAAGGCTTCCAAGGTCAAGAGATGGGTTTATTGCAGAAACAAGGGTCACTGCAAGCACTGCCGACAAAAACGGCACAAGTATCGTATCTGCCAATATACCTGCGCTTTCACATATTATAAGCATAACGCCGTAATAGCCTGCTCCTGCCGCCGCACTACCGCCTGCTGTCGCCACGCTTGAAAATATGGGTATGTAGGACATCATGAATCTGTTCATTTGTTCCATGGAAGTCTTTACAGAATAAAGACTGTCGGTGACAGTATCGCTTATAACAAGCACTGTGGTAAGAACACATATGAGCGTGAATACCTTGTCCACTGTACCCTCAGCTGACATTGACCTTACCAACACGCAGAGCATAGTGGCGGCTGTTATTTTCCCGAGCATTATAAGAGGGCTTCGCAAAGCAGCGGTAAAGCTTTCAAATATATGCTTTATCACATCAGAAGCACTTATATTTGCGGCAGAGGACGGATCTTCAAGTACAGTTTTTACATCTTCATCACCCTCAAAAGAAAGTCCCTCGTTTATTTCGCTTATGAGCCTGTCATAATATTCATTGTTCTGTTCCTCACTGTCTGCATATACTCCCTGTGGTGTAAACATGACCGCAAGGACTATGATGACAGTGGCAATTATTTTTTTCATACGTTAATCCTATATAAGCAATGCTTTTACTATTTCTACAAACGCTTTGAAAAGCGGCAGCGATACCGAAAGCATTGCAAGCTTTCCTGCCAAAGTGACCTGTGAAGCAAGTGCGTTTTCTCCGCAGTCCTTACAATAGTCAGATGCAAGCTGTACGATATAGCATATGCCAAGTGACTTGAACAGTATGGTAAGATACATATTGTCGATTCCTGACAGAGTGAAAAGGTCCTCAAAAACTGAGATAAGGTCTTTCACAAATGCCACCGAATGAAAAAGCACCAGTGCCGCCGCCGCAAGCACAGCCGCATATTTTATTTCACGGCTGTCTTTCTCAATGGCTTTGCAGACTATGGTTGAGAAAATACAAAAGCACGCTATTGTAAATATTTTCATTAATACAATCCAAACACTTCTTTTATCGTTTCAAATAGATTTCCGATCTGCCTTACTATCATAAGCAGAACGACAATAAGCCCTGCAAGAGTTGTCATCATTGCCTGCTCGTCACGCTCCGCTCGTTTCAGCAAGAGATTTAACACGGCAACGATAATTCCTATGGCAGCGATTTTGAAAATAAGGTCTATGTCCATAAAATTTTGTTCCCTTCATTATGGTTATCCTTTGCTATGGCTATATTAGCATAATAGCGATAAAAGCCCCGCTGAGAACGCCCAAAGCTCTGCATAGCCGCACCTGTGAGGTGAAGTTCTCTGAAAATCTGCTTATCTGCTCATCAAGTTCGGCAAGGCTCATGGAAATGTATGCAAGCTGTCCATTTGTGTCTGTTGTACCGAGTTTTTCAAAAAAATCTATGGCGGTCTGCCTGATTTCATTGTCAAAAAGCTTTGACTTATATATATCCTCGGTTATTTTTCTGCGGACATCAGGCGAAGAGGTATCTTGCGACAAAAATGTAAAGTCAGAATAATCCTTCTGCAAGCTAAGCTTTAAGATAATTTCCCCGAAAGTCATTCCACCCTCAACCATTGCCCTTGTTTCAAATATCAACCGTCTGAGAAGCTTGAGATATTTCATTTGCCGTATCTTGTCCGTCGTCATTGCACATCCCATTTGTGTGCAGGCGGATATAATCAGCACACAGCCTATTAGCTTTATCATTTCATGCTCCTGTTTTTGTAAATGATACCAGCCTGCCACACATTGTTCCTGTGCCTAGTACCGCAAGTGCGTCGAAAGCCTTATCTTTTATGAGTTTTGAGATATAACGCCGCTTTTTAAGCTCATCAAGGCTTGAAGCATGGCATGAAGCAATAAGCTTCACTCCTGAGTTGAGCGCATACTGCAAAGCTTCGTTGTCCTCAGAAGAACCTATCTCGTCGCATATGAGTATTTGCGGTGACATGACCTTGACAGCCGTCATTATGCCCTCATATTTGTTGTAGGAATTAAACACGTCCGTCATTGCACCTATAAGATTTTGCGGCTCACCTGCCACTGTTGCGGCAAACTCGTTTCGCTCGTCTATAAGCGCAACACGCCAGCGTTCGCCAAGCTTTCTTGCAAGATCACGAAGCACTGTAGTTTTTCCGGTTGCCCGGATAGATGTATCGCCCGTCACACGCGTATTCATCGTTCGTCTTCCTCCCGAGGGCGGTGAAGCTATAAGCAGGCTCATTGGTTTGTCAGAAAAGCATTTTGCATATATCTCGTCTGAACTGCCTATCATTTCACGAGCTATCCTTATATTAAGAGAAGATATATTTTTTACCGACTCCACGGCATAACTCCTTGCAGGATCAAGAACGGCAGTTCCGCAGAAGCCTACTCTGCACCCTCCTGAAACTGTTATGTACCCTCTTGCTATCTCACGGTGAAAGCTGTGAAGAGAGTTCTGAAATGCTCGCTGATAGATAGTTTCAATATCATCTGTTGTAACTTGAACGCTATCCCCGATATTGTTCATTAGTCTGCCGTTATCATTAACGAAATACTCTTTCGAGAATATGGTAACAGACAGCCGTCTACCTCTGCGAAGCCTTATTTCCTGTATCCTGTCACGCTCTATTTCTGGCACTGACATAATTGCTCCCCTTATGCGAGGGGTGAGCAGTTCGTAAACGTATTTTATCTTGCTGACTTCTCTTATCATTTTTTCACGCTCCTTTTGACTTGTCCTATGAAATAACTATGCTGTGAGCCTGCATTTTAGTACAAGATATTTGTATTCTCCTACATACGCAGATATCCATTATTGTATTTAATTATCACGCAAAATGCTTGAAATACTGTTGTATTTGTGATATAATGTTAATGCAATATGCACAAATATTGTGAAGATAAAAGAAACATACAAAACAAAGGAGAAAATTATGAACAACAGCTTAACTGAAGAACAGGTAAAAGTACTGAATATGTCACAAAGCGTGATAAATGAGGTAAGAAAGGTCATTATCGGCAAGGACGAGATAATCATAAAAGTCCTGCTGTCCATACTTGCAGGCGGTCATATCCTTATTGAGGATATTCCAGGAGTGGGAAAAACCACTCTTGCCGTGGCTCTTTCAAAGGCGCTTTCACTTGACTATAAAAGACTACAATTCACCCCTGATGTTTTGCCAACAGACGTGACAGGTTTTACCATACAGATCGGAAGAGCG
>ERZ1106978.1920-NODE-1920-length-10827-cov-3.300130_pt1 | contig 10827 bp, 8 predicted proteins | sample MGYA00403689_ERZ1106978 | MGnify/ENA primary metagenome ERZ1106978 (study PRJEB35170, sample SAMEA104062434) | human gut metagenome | biome: human gut; feature: human-associated habitat; material: faeces | place: Denmark | collected 2012-08-02 ...
GTCATCGGCATGCCGGTCGCCTTTACGCTGAGCATTGCCGGTATCCTGGGAATCACCAATAGTTACGTTTCTAAGAATTATGGAGTTGGGACCAATCCATACTCTATTCTCGATTCTCACAGGACCGTAATGATTGGGATTACAAGCGAAGTCTGGATCACGATAATCATGCTGTAGCGTCCAGATGCTGACATTTGATGAGAGATTTACATTTTTCCCGATTTTAATACCAGCCCTTGCATCTAAAATCGCATTATCCCCGATGATGCTTCCTTTTCCAATGCATAGGCCGGATGGATTCCGTATTTCAGTTCCGGAATATATAACGACCTTTTTCTCAATTTGTATCTGATGTACATTCTTATAGAAAAATTTGCGTATTCGGTGTGAGTGGATGTTTCCGCACCAATAAAGGAACAAACGCTCAAACCACCAACAATACTTATCGGCAAGTTTTGTGTAAATAGATTTGTGCTTGGTACCTAATACGTTATGGTGCCTCGTTGCCCACGCCGTGATAGGCGATAGGCAAAACATGATTAAAACGCGATGAAAATAGATGAGAACAAATACACTGAAAAGTAAAATCATTTTTTCCATTTGTTTTTAATGAGATTGATAGTCCAGTTGTCTATTTCGTGGACAATTGGATTTTTAACAAGAAATTTTTCTACTGAATAAGTAGTAAATACCATGATGAGCGCGGAGAGTATTAATCTAATTAATACATGAATATCTGAAAATGTAATATGCATGAAATAGGAGCAAATTGAGATAATAAACAAAGGTATAAACCTTTGTTTTAGCAAATTAAAAGGTAAACTTATAGAGGTTTTATTATGTATAAAATAAATAGCGGATGACATAACCATGAGTTCTGATATCAACCAACAAACGGCTGCTCCTTTGCACAACATATGCGGTACAAGAAGAATGTTTAATATTATTCCTAAAACAGCCCCCCACGCAGTGCAAAGCATCACTTCTCTGTCTTTTTTTAAAGGTGTGAGAATTTGTATGATGAGAATTTGTTCTATACTGACGATTATGAGAATGGGCATGGTTATCATCATGGGCGCAATTGCTCCTTCATACCCTTTACCGGCAATGACACGAATAATATCAGTGGCAAAAAAAATGGCAAAAATTGCTAAAGGGATGGATACTGTTAAAATGATATTAAGGCTCTTGTTTACTCGTTGCTGAAACTCCTTAAAATGATTTTGGCTAACAAGTTGACTTAATCGGGGTAACATTACCGTGGTGAAAGAAGTTATAATAGAAAGGAAGATAGTGTATAATTTAGTTGCAGTGGAGTAATAACCAACTTGTTCGTCTGTAGAAACAAATCCCAAAAAAGATGTGCTGAAAGAATTGTACAACCACGCTAAGATAGAATAAGCACCTAATACAAGTATGGGGGATGCAATCCTTTTCATCTCTTGAAAATCAAAATCTAATCGGATGTGATGTCTTGAGTAAAGGAGGTTGATAATGGCATTTATTGTGATGGAAAAGACTATTAGGAAGTAATACAGGGTATAATCCTCTTTGTTTTTAACAAATAAAAATACTGATATTACAAAAAGTATTCTGATTATTAATGTGCGTTGGGTAATGAACTTGAAATCTTCTAATCCGCGATACAGCCAGTCTATGAGTAGAAATGTTGAAAGTAGCTTTAACCCACCTACGATGAGCAGGTCACGGTAGTCCGTGAATTTGGGGACAACGTATAGCAATATTAACAGTAGTATGATAGCAATAAAGGTGGATAAGGCGTTAAAAGCAAGTAAGGCCGTAAAAGATTTGTTTAATCGTTCTTGAGATGTCTTTGTTTGGGCTATTTCCCTCACGCCAACTGTGCCTATACCTAGCATTGACATGATGATAAGTATCTGTATTATGTTGTCTATGAAATTATACTTCCCAATAGAATCTGCACCTAATATGCGGGAAACGTAGGGAAAGGTTAATAATGGGAAAATGTAGTTTGCCAGTGTCAGGAAACTACTGTAAAAAAAGTTTTTTTTAATGCTCATGAAATATCTCTCTGATTTTGCTGCCTTCAAGAAGCAAAGGGGATTATTTGTTTTATTTTTTCCACTGTATTCCTGTTTTTAACATTTCCGTATTACGCCCGATAATACAGTTTTCTGTACTAATGCTTTTCGTTATCGTTGAATTTGCGGCAATCACATTGTTGTTGGCGATGGATACTCCTTTCAAAATGGTCGTCCTGCATCCAATCCATACATGTTTGCCAATATGTATGGGTTTCTCTTTATTTATTATTGTGTTATCTGAATTTAATATTTTATGAAAATCTGTATCCATCAATAATATATCCCAAGACAATAAACAATCATCATTTATCATAATATTTTTGTTACATATTATCGTTGTATTTCCTCCGGTCACCCAGATATTATTTCCCAAAAACAGAGATGCATGTTCTTTTACGGAGATTTTTATTTTTAATGGATTCTTGATACGCATCTTCAATCCCTCCTGAAAATATCCCTCGTATAAACCTTTTCCTCCACATCATCCAGGCAAGCATCATACCGATTGGCAATGATGGCATGGCTTTGGCTCTTGAAAGCATCCAAGTCATTCACCACTTTGCTGCCGAAGAACGTGCTGCCATCTTCTAACGTGGGTTCATAGATGACGATCTCCGCGCCTTTGGCTTTGATGCGCTTCATCACACCCTGGATGCTCGACTGGCGGAAGTTGTCCGAGTTCGATTTCATCGTCAGGCGATACACGCCGATGACACACTTCCGCTCCTCGGCAGGATTGAAGTCTCCACGGTTGTAGTAGTCGTAGTAACCGGCCGTGTGCAGTACGCGGTCGGCAATGAAATCCTTGCGCGTGCGGTTGCTTTCCACAATGGCCTCGATGAGGTTTTCAGGAACGTCTTGATAGTTGGCCAACAGTTGCTTGGTGTCTTTGGGCAGGCAGTAGCCACCGTAACCGAAAGAGGGGTTGTTGTAATGTCTTCCGATGCGCGGGTCGAGGCTTACCCCTTCGATGATGGCTTTCGTGTCCAACCCTTTCATTTCGGCATACGTGTCCAACTCGTTGAAGTAGGATACCCGCAAGGCCAGGTAGGTGTTGGCAAAGAGTTTCACGGCCTCGGCTTCGGTCAGACCCATGAACAGCGTGTCGATGTTTTCTTTGATGGCTCCTTCCTGCAGGAGGGCAGCAAAGTCGTGTGCGGCCTTGTCCAACCGGGCATCGCCTTCGGGACGGCCTACGATGATACGACTGGGGTAGAGGTTGTCGTACAAGGCTTTACTCTCGCGCAGGAATTCGGGCGAGAAGATGACGTTCTCCGTACCCAACTTTTTGCGTACGCTTTCCGTGTACCCCACGGGAATGGTGCTCTTGATGACCATTATCGCATGGGGATTGACTTTCTTCACTAATTCGATGACTTCTTCCACGTGACTGGTATCGAAGTAGTTCTTCACCGGGTCGTAGTTTGTCGGTGCGGCGATGACCACGAAGTCCGCATCGGCGTAGGCTTTGGCTCCGTCGAGCGTGGCAGTCAGGTTCAACTCTTTTTCGGCCAGATACTTCTCGATGTATTCGTCCTGAATGGGTGACTTCCGGCTGTTGATTAAATCCACTTTTTCGGGGATGACATCTACGGCGGTTACTTGGTGATGCTGACTTAAAAGTGTGGCAATACTTAAGCCGACATAGCCTGTACCGGCTACGGCTATTTTTATATCCTTGTTCATTTGATGAGTATAGATTTATTACCTTACTTTGCGAACAAGCAAAGTAAGGTTACAATGTTTCATTTATTCTTTTGGTTTCGGACAAACATGCCTCTTTCCTCCTCTACAAGGAGTTTTGTCGGGAAAAGGGTTCGCATCCTTCATACTTTTTGTATATCAGCGTATTAAGGTGAACCTTGTCATAAAAAAGCCTTCACAAGTCTTTCACTTCTGAAGCTTGCGTAAATGTTCCTATAGTCTATCATTCAATAGGTTAAGGTGAAAGTTCTTGCTTTCCATTCGGAAAGCACGTGTCATCGGCGGCTTATCCGATCATCCAATCCTTCAGGGTATGCCGTTCCATGTCAAAGTTAATGCCGACTTTCACCACGGGCAGGCCGCACAAGGCAAAGCGTTCGGGATAGTTTTTCAGGTCGATTTGCTGCATGGCGGCTTCGGCGGATTGGTTCAATTTCAGCTCCACGATGTAGAGTGTAGTAGCCGTGCGCATCACCATGTCCACCCGTCCCTTCGGGGTACGGACTTCCACGTCCACATACATGCCTAAGAGGCTGAAAATGATATAGAGCATCTGTTGGTAATGGCTTTCGTAGTCCGTATGGTCGCAATAAGGCACGGTGGAAAGGAAAGTCTGGAGGAGTTGCAACATGCCTTCCATGTCTCCTTTCACCAAGGCGCGGGCCAAATTGACGATTGTGGTCGTGGCCGTCAGCGTGTCGGGTGTGACATAATAGGGAAGGAGACTACGCATCAATCCTATGCGCACTTCCTTATTGGGAATGTCGAGCCTGTAGATACCGAAGTCCGTATCCGCGTCCTTGATGGTGACGTATCCGCTTTGGTAGAGCAGGGGAGTGATGCTTGCCATGCGCTCTGTGGGGGCATCGAACTCTTCCGCCATGGCCTCATTGCCTCCAATCTTGGAGGGCAACACGCCATATTTCCTTAGCATTTCGATGAGATACGTGGGCGTGCCGCTGCCGAACCAATAAGAATCCAACCGCCCGGTGACGAAGGCGTTCAGCAGGCTGAATGGGTTATAGATGTCCGGTGAAGGCCAGGTGAAATGGTAGCCGTCGTAATTGTACTTGAGTTTCTGTACGACCTCCTCGCGGCTTATGCCCATCCGTTTAGCTAAAATGCCCAAGTCTTCGTCCATTTGGGTGGCCATTTCCTCTTCCGTGATGCCACAGATGGCGGCGTATTCCGGCAACATGCTGATGTTTTGGATATTATTCAGTTCGCTGAAGATGCTGAGTTGCGAGAACTTAGTAATACCGGTGAGGAAGACGAAACGCAGGTAAGGGTCACAGGCTTTGAGCGGACTATAAAAGTTGCGCATGATGTCGCGGAGAACCGGGAGGTTCTTTTCTTCATGCACCACGTCGAGCAAGGGCGCATCGTATTCGTCGATGAGTACCACCGCTTGGCGGCCCGTCTGCTCGTAAACGTGACGGATAAGTTTTGTCAGCCGTATATTGGAATCGGGAGAGTCCGAATGTATGCCGTAATCTTCTTCTATTTGTTCCAGTTGGGACAACAGGTAACGTTCCAACTGTTCCTTTTCCATGTGCTTGCCCAAGCTCATGTCGAAATGCAGCACCGGATATTCCGTCCATTCCGTTTCCAAACGTTCCATGGCCAGTCCTTTGAACAAGTCCCTCCGTCCTTCGAAATAGGTTCTCAAAGTGCTTGTCAACAGCGACTTGCCGAACCGACGGGGACGGCTCAGGAACATGTATTTCGACGCGGAGTGTGTCATGTGGTACACATGCTCTGTTTTGTCGATATACAAATAATTCTTGTTTATTATTTCAGAGAATGTCTGTATCCCTATGGGATAAAGTTTGGTGGCTTGTGTCATACTCCGTTCCTCCATGTCATGATGTGCAATGGCAAAGATACAAAAATGAAGTGTGGCGTAAAAATTTTATTGCGGAATTTTTTCGCCTACAGGAGTTGTATGAATTCCGGTTCCACCTCCACGGCGGCGGCCAGCAACATCGGTAGTTCCACCAACAGGCGTTTCACGGTGGTGCCGCGTACGGAGACGAGGCTGCCCTCGTAGCCGTGGAGCGGGCCGCCGATGATGCGTATTCTGCGGTTGCGCATGGCCGGGGTGATTTCTTCGGGACGGTAGTATTTGGAAGAGACGGAAGAAGTCACGGCCAAGATAAAACGTTCCATGTCGGCCTCGCGTACGGTCATGGGTTCCATGAATCCACCGTATATATAGCGGTATTGCAGTTTGAGCCCGGGTCTCATAAAAGGGTCGAGCACGTCGCGTGTGCTGTGGGCGAAAAGTAAGTCGCGCATGTAAGGCACATCTTTCCAACCGTGTTTGCCCCTCCTTTCGATTGGTTTCTTTACCATCGGCGTGAAACATCTTACACCTCGTTCCGTCAGTTTTTCAAAAGCGGAACGTTTGGCGTTGGGACGGCTCAAATCACGTAGGACATACCATTGGGGTGTTTCGTCCATCTTTCTCAAAAGGGTACTTTTATTACTCCAGCTTGTCTTTGCATTTTCTTGTTAGACAAGCTGTTAAGCTGAAGGTTGAAAAATAATCGGTTTCCCGGATTGTCTGTCCACATCGTTTTTCTGCCGTGTGTTTGTTGTTCCGTTTTCCCTTTACGCTTTCGCGCTTTTTGCGGTATATCTCTTGGTAAGAGAGCAACCACGGTACAAAGTTATACAAAATATTACACAATATACTAATTTACAGTCGTTTTTTTCAGAAAGTTTTATTTCTCTTGTTTTGCAAAACAGCATTTGTATACCGTTTGCGAAACAAAAGCAAGCGGTTTCGGGCTTGTTTCATCCTGATCTATAACTATTTACTTTTCCATGATTGGATACGGTTGCTCTCTTACCAAGAGAACGACCACAATGCTTCCCCTGAATCCTATCATTCTTTTTGTCATTTTGCTTTCGTTCCAATCCTTTCTCTGACAGGATGAAAGTAAGGAGGCCGTTCTTGCAGGGATTGATTCTTTATCTGAAGTTTAAAACAAGAGCAATGGGGAGCTTTTTCAGATACATTTTTTTAGTTTTCACGGCTGTTTTTCGCTTTCGTTAACCCAAGGAGCACTTTTTTCTCAGGAGAAAAATTTTCCGTTCGGCTGAAAAAACATTTTTTTTTCTCCGCATCCCGTCCCGTCGCTCTCTGCACGGTGACGAAAAGCATGCCTGAAAACGTAAAAACGGGCTGCTGCCATTGCCCCTTTTTATGCTATTTGGACGGTTGGGCAATACAAAAGCGCGATGTCTTTTTGTAAGGCCGAATGCCTTGAAGCCTGCATAATTTATGCCTGCAAGAGCAGGATGCCGCCGTCCGGCAGACTTTTGGAAGGCATAACCTTGGAATGGCTGTCATCATGCTTTTTCCGGGACGTGCAAGAATCGCGTATTTGCGGACACGTCTTATGACGGCTGGAAATAAGCAAGTCTTGCGAGGATGAGATTAACGATTTGACAAAATGGCAATGAAGTACAAATAATTCTTCAATGTCTATGTAGGATATAATGAAAGGAGGACGACAAAAGAATAAGGCGTACCTTGCGGTACGCCTTATCCGTTGTTTGTTTGAAAGAAGTATTTAATAGAAGTTGTTTATGCTTCGGCAGGAGTTTCTGTAGTTTCCTCTGCGGGAGCATCAGCAGGAGCTTCTGCTTCAGCCTCTGCTTTTGCAGCAGCCTCGGCAGCTTTCTTCTCTGCTACTTTCTTAGCGATCTCTTCATTGACTTTCTTCTCAGCTTGCAGACGTGCTTCAGCGGCAGCCTTCTTCTCGGCGGCTTTCTTGGCCTCGAATGCTTCTAAGCCTTTCTGCTTGTCGTTCTTCCAAGCTTCGAATTTTGCTTGTGCGGCAGCTTCATCAAAAGCACCCTTCTTCACACCGCCACGGAGGTGTTTCATCATGTAGACACCTTCCTTGGACAAGATGTTGCGAACCGTGTCGGTAGGCTGTGCACCTACTTCCACCCAATAAAGAGCGCGATCGAATTTCAAATCTACAGTGGCGGGATTGGTGTTCGGGTTGTACGTACCAATCTTTTCTGTAAACTTACCATCACGTGGTGCTCTTACGTCTGCAATAACGATGCTGTAGAAGGCGTAGCCCTTACGTCCGTTACGCTGCAATCTAATTTTTGTTGCCATAATTAATGTTTTGTTTTTAATATAGGTTTGAAATATGCCATTAACTCGTAACGGCGGCGCAAAGTTACACTTTTTCTCCGACTTGCCAAAGGTTACCCCTTGTTTTTTAGGCGTTTTTTCTCTTCTCCGTCATTTCTTGATGCGCATGCTCGCCTTTATCATATATATAATAAGTAGAACATACATCAGCAGGGAGAGCCATTCGCTGGCCGGATTAGCCCACCAGGCGGAATAGTCGAACGAGATCCCTCCGAAACGCAGGGCTGCACTGACTACGCCCATCAAGGCTCCTCCGGCAATGAATCCGGAAGCGATGAGCGTACCTTTCTCGCCTCGTTCCTTGTTGACTTGCTCTTTGCTGCTCCGTGTGGTGACATACCAGTTGATAAGCCCGCCGACCAACAAGGGCAAGTTCAGTTCGAGCGGAATGAACATGCCTAAAGCGAAGGCAAGGGCCGAAACGTTGAAAAGGGTGAGAAGGATGGCAAGGGCCGCGCCGATACCGTAAAGCAACCAGGGGGCACCCGCACCGCTCATCAGCGGTTCGATGACGGCGGCCATGGCGTTGGCTTGAGGTGCGGCAAGTTGTCCGCTTGTGAATCCGTAAGTGTCGTTCAATATCATGATGACTCCGGCCACGGTGGCGGCTGATACAAGGGTACCCAGAAACTTGAACGTTTCTTGTTTCTTGGGCGTGCTGCCCAGCCAGTAGCCGATTTTCAAGTCGGTGATGAAACTTCCGGCCGTGGAGAGGGCGGTGCAGACTACTCCGCCCATAATCAGTGCGGCCACCATGCCAACCGGACCTTTCAGGCCGACGGCCACCATGATGACGGAAGCCAGGATGAGGGTCATCAGCGTCATTCCGGATACGGGGTTTGTGCCCACAATCGCAATGGCATTGGCTGCCACGGTGGTGAACAGGAAAGCGATACCTGCAACAAGCAGGATAGCTACAATGGTATGTGTCAAGTTGCCCTGCATCACATCGAAGTAGAAGAAGAGAACAACCAGCAGCAGCGTGATGATGGAACCGATGGCGATAATCTTCATGGAGATGTCCCGCTGTGTGCGTTTCACACTGGCTTCCACGTTGGACTTACCTCCCATTTCCTTGGCAGCCAGTCCTACGGCACTCTTGATGATGCCCCAAGACTTGATAATGCCGATGATACCTGCCATGGCAATGCCACCGATACCGATGCTCTTGGCATAGTATTTGAAGATTTCTTCCGGAGCCATAGCGCCTATGGTTGCCGTGATTTCGGGGTTCCATTGGTTCAGTACGGAATCTCCCCAAATCATGGACATACCGGGGATGATAATCCACCATACGGCCAGTGAGCCGGCACAGATGATGGACGCGTATTTCAGTCCCACAATATAACCCAGACCGAGCACGGCAGCACCCGTATTAACCTTGAATACCAGCTTGGCTTTCTCGGCCAGCATTTCGCCGAAGCCGCATACGCGGGTAGTGAAATTCTCGTTCCACCAGCCGAAGGTTGCCACGATGAAGTCGTATAGACCTCCGATAATACCAGCCATGAGTAATGGTTTTGCCTGGCTGCCGCCCTTTTCACCGGAGACGAGCACTTGTGTGGTGGCTGTCGCCTCGGGGAAGGGATACTTGCCGTGCATGTCGCTCACGAAATATTTGCGGAAGGGGATAAGGAAAAGAATACCCAGCACACCTCCCAGCAGGGAACTGATAAAGACTTGTGCAAAGGTGACGGTGATTTCTTTCGGATAGGTCTCTTGGAGAATATAGAGTGCCGGAAGGGTGAAGATGGCACCTGCCACGATGACGCCCGAGCTGGCACCGATAGACTGGATAATGACGTTTTCGCCCAATGCGTTTTTGCGTTTGGCGGCACCCGATACGCCGACGGCAATGATGGCGATGGGGATGGCGGCTTCGAATACTTGTCCCACCTTCAGCCCCAGATAGGCGGCTGCGGCCGAAAAGAGGATGGCCATCAGAATACCCCATGTCACCGACCAGGCATTTACTTCTGAATACTTCTTATCCGGGCTCATCAGAGGGTTGTACACTTCTCCCGGTTTCAATTCACGGAACGCATTTTCCGGTAGTCCGGTAATAGGTTCTTTTTCTTGTTTCATAGGTTTTGTAGTTTTATGTTTTTCTTTAATAGACTTCAAAGAAAGCAAAAAAAAAGGAGATTTAAAAAAATCTCCTTAATTCTGTATGGTAAAATGCTTATTTGGCATCTTTAGCGGTCATGTCCCCTTCGATAAACAATCGCATGATTTCCGTTTTGGCATTGGTGCGCAGGGTAATGGATTTCTTGAAGTGTCCGGGGTATCTTCCGGTTCCATTATAAGTTACTTTCACTGTTCCAGTCTTTCCCGGTGCTATCGGTTCTTGTGAATATTCGGGAACGGTACATCCGCAGGAAGCTACAGCCTGATGGATGACAAGCGGAGCATCGCCTACGTTCGTAAACTTAAAGGTGTAGCTGACCACAGGACTGTTTTCGGAGAATGTGCCGAAGTTGTGGGTGGTCTGTTCGAATTTGATGTCTGCCTTTCCTTGTGCATAGGCATAACCGATGCTCATAACCAGCAGCATCATATAAAAAACGACTTTCTTCATGTTCTTATCTTTTTTATATTTCAACGGCGCAAAGGTAACCCATTTTCATTAAAATAATGCCTATGGCGTGCGAAATTGTATTAAATCGGACTCAAAAGGTCTCTGTACGAATGATAAGCAGGGAAAAATAGGGGAAGCGGATGGTCGCTATCCGCTTGCTGTCATTGATATACTTCTCTTCCGGAGTGCCTACATTCTCAAAATAGTGATACCGGTATTCGGGATGCAGGCGGATGCAGCGGTGAATCTCATCGGTGCATCTGGACAACTTCATGATGACAACCGCACTGTTTTCGCTT
>ERZ1106978.1929-NODE-1929-length-10791-cov-3.487519_pt1 | contig 10791 bp, 7 predicted proteins | sample MGYA00403689_ERZ1106978 | MGnify/ENA primary metagenome ERZ1106978 (study PRJEB35170, sample SAMEA104062434) | human gut metagenome | biome: human gut; feature: human-associated habitat; material: faeces | place: Denmark | collected 2012-08-02 ...
GGAAGATTCTTAAAGATCTCCTCAACATATTTTAAATCAAAATCTTCAACGGTACGTCCGTAATATACGGTGCGTCCGCCGGTCTGACGGTAAAGCTGTAACAGCGTACGTCCGAATGTGGATTTTCCACATCCACTCTCACCTACCAGACCAAATGTCTCGCCTTCGTAAATATTTAAACTGATTCCATCATTTGCCTTTACAAATGACTGTGGTTTTCCCATCTTCTTTTTTCCGATCGGGAAATACTGTTTTAAATTCGAAACGCGCAGTAATACCTTGTTCTCGTCACTCATTAATTTCTTTCCCCTTTCTTCGGATAAAAGCAGCGTACCATATGTCCCGGTTCTACCTCGTTCAGTTCCGGTTCCATCTCACGGCACTTGTCCGTTGCATATTTGCAGCGCGGTGCAAATTTACATCCCTTCGGAAGATCAAGCGGATGCGGTACGGCACCCGGAATTGCCTCTAAACGGATTCCGGTCGGTGTATCGAGACGTGGGATAGAGTAAAGCAGTCCTTCCGTATACGGATGCAGGTAGGAGTTATCCCCAAAAATGCTGCGCACCGGAGCTTTTTCCACAACCTGACCACAGTACATAACAGCGACATCGTCTGCCATCTCGTTGATAACACCAAGATCATGTGTGATAAAGAGAATGGATGTTCCTTTCTCTTTCTTTAAATCATTCATTAATTTTAAGATCTGCGCCTGGATCGTTACATCAAGTGCAGTCGTCGGCTCATCGGCGATCAGCAGCTTCGGCTCACAGGCCAGCGCAATGGCGATCATGACGCGCTGGCGCATACCGCCGGACAGCTCGTGCGGGTACTGCTTCAGGCGGCGGTCCGGCTCGTTGATGCCGACCAGCTCCAGCAGCTCCCTAGCGCGGGCCCAGGCTTCCTGCTTGGTCTTTTTGGTGTGCAGCAGGATGACCTCGACGATCTGGTTGCCGATGGTGTACACCGGGTTCAGGCTCGTCATGGGGTCCTGGAAGATGATGGAGACCTCGTTGCCGCGAATTTTGCGGAACTCCTTCTCGGTCATTTTGTCGATCTGGTGGCCGTTGAACCACACCGTGCCGCCGACCAGACGTCCGGGGTAGGCGGTCAGGCCCATGATAGAGTAGGCCGTGACAGACTTGCCGGAGCCGGACTCGCCGACGATGCCCAGCACGTCGCCCTGGTTCATGCTGAAGGACACGCCGTTCAGCGCCTTGACCTCGCCCGCGGGGGTGAAGAAGGACAGGCGTTCGTCCTTGATTTCAAGAATTTTTTCGCTCATGTTGCTCCTCCTTCCCTCTTTAGCTCTTGAGCTTCGGGTCAAACGCATCGCGCAGACCGTCGCCGAACAGGTTGAAAACCAGGATCATGATGCTGATCATCAGCGCGGGGGCGATCAGCAGCACCGGATAGGTGTTCATGCCCTTGACGGCGTCAGTCGCCAGCGAGCCGAGGGACGGCATGGGGGCTGCAACGCCGAGGCCGAGGAAGCTCAGGTAGCTCTCGGTGAAGATGGAGGACGGGATCTGCAGGGTGGTGGTGACGATCAGGGTGCCCATGCAGTTCGTCAGCAGGTGCTTCTTGATGATGCGCCCGCCGGAGGCACCCAGCGCGCGGGCAGCGGTGACGTACTCGCTCTCCTTCAGCGTCAGGACCTGGGAGCGGACGATACGCGCCATGCCGACCCAGTACAGCAGGGCGAAGATGATGAAGATGGACACCATGTTGGGGCCGAGCTTCTGCATCCAGCCGAAGCCGGGCTTGGTGGCCAGGCCCTCCAGCGGTTCCTTGATGGCCATGGCCAGCAGGATGATGAGCAGGATGTCGGGGATGGTGTAGAGAATATCGGTAATACGCATCATGATATTATCGATCCAGCCGCCCGCAAATGCGGAGATGGCGCCGTAGGTCGCGCCGATGAGCAGGACCAGCACAGAGGCCAGCAGGCCGACAGACAGGGAGACGCGGGTGCCCATCATGACACGCACGGCAAAGTCACGGCCCATACGGTCGGTGCCCAGAATGTGGGGGAATACGCTCTCGCCCTGGTCGATGAGCTTCTGCTCCGCGGCAGAATACTCAAACGGAGCCAGGTTGTTGCTGCCCTTGATCTGCTGCTCGTAGCTGTAGGGCCAGAAGCTGGGCAGAACATAGGCCATGAAGGCGATCAGCAGGATGACGACCAGGCTGACCATGGCGATCTTGTTTTTGCGCAGACGGCGCATGCCGTCCTTCCAGAAGTTGACGCTCTCGCGCATGACGACAAGGCTTTTCTTCTCGTCGTTGGACGCGGGGGCAAAGTCCTCAACGTTGAGTTGCAGGCTCAACGGATTCTTTTTCAGATTTTCCATGTGTCTGCTCCTCCTTACTTCAGCTTGATGCGCGGGTCGATGATCTTATACAGGATGTCAACAACGACGTTCGCAACGATGACGAGGGTCGCCAGCAGGATCGTAGTGCCCATGATCATCATGTAGTCACGGTTCGTGATGGCGGACACGAAGTCGCGGCCCAGACCCGGGATGGAGAAGATCTTCTCCACGACGAAGGAACCGGTCATCAGGCCTGCCAGCATGGGGCCGACATACGTGATGACAGGCAGGATCGCGTTGCGCAGCGCGTGCTTGAAGAGGATCTTCACACTGGAAACACCCTTGGCGCGGGCGGTGCGCATGTAGTCCTGACCCATGACGTCCAGCAGGCTGGAGCGCATCAGGCGGGTGATGTAGGCGGTGGGATAAATCGCCAGCGCCGTCACGGGCATGATGTAGGCCGCCGGTTCATTCAGGCCGACGGTGGGCAGGAGCTTCAGGTTCATGCCGAAGGTGTACAAAAGCACAACGCTTGAGATAAAGCTCGGGATGGCGATGCCGCAGGTGGCAAACACGATGATCAGATTATCGGCCCACTTCCCTCGGTTATACGCGGACAGACAGCCCAGCGGAATGCCGACGCAGAGCGCGACGACCACAGCCAGACCGGCGGTGCGGGCCGAGACCGGCAGCTTGGAGAAGATGATCTGGTTGACGGTACGGCCGCGCTGTTTCAGGCTCAGGCCCATATCGCCATGGATCAGGCTGTTCATATAATTAAGGTACTGCACGCCGAGGGGCTTATCGAGGCCGTATTTTTCGGCCAGGGCCTGCTGGGCTGCTTTGCTGATGGACTTTTCCGCCACGAACGGGCCGCCGGGGACCAGGTTCATGATGAAAAAGGTAAGGGTCGCGACGATGAACACGCTGAAAATGCCCATTGCCACGCGCTTGACGATGTACTTCGCCATGGTTTTGTGCCACTCCGTTTCTTAATGGAATACAAATTGGGGTCGATTTCGGTTTATTCGTTTAACGCTCTGTACCGTGCGTACACGCTTGTGCGCAACAGGCGGACAGACAGGAGAATAAAAAAGCCGATGGCGGCTGCGATTGCAAACGCCATCGTTCGTAATCCGAAATCTACTCTATATTATAAAATGTTGCAAAGTATTTGTCAATTCGATGTTCGTTTTCAGACAACGGCAAAGAGCTAAAAACCCGCCCCGCAGGCTGCGGATTTTCGTGAAAGATGCCCATTTGCAGAATTTTTTGAGTTTTTTGAAAAAAACGCTTGACTTTCCGGGCGGTGGGCGCTATAATAAAACACGTTCTCCGGCGAGAACGTCAAGAGAATATGCGCCGGTAGCTCAGCTGGATAGAGTGTCTGACTACGAATCAGAAGGTCGGGGGTTCGAGTCCCTTCCGGCGCACCAAGGTCACTTGCGATTGCAAGTGACCTTTTTTGTTTATATGTTGCAGTCTTATGATACTGTTGTGCAACATGCATGTGTGTGATATAATTTTGTTAAAATCAAGTTCATGTGGGTAGGAGAACTTTTATGCTTAACAGCATCGAAATATGCGCAGGTTTTGGCGGTCAGGCCCTCGGATTGGAAATGGCCGGTTTCCACCATGTTGCGCTAGTCGAATATGAAAAAGACTACTGCGATCTGCTTGTCGAAAATCGACCTCACTGGAACGTCTTGTGTGAGGATGTCAAAAATTTTTCTGGTCTTCTTTTTCGTGGGCAGATTGATCTATTTGCCGGCGGCGTTCCATGCCCCCCCTTTTCCATTGCAGGGAAGCAGCTTGGAAGTGCTGATGAAAGAGATCTTTTTCCTGAGGCCATCCGACTAATTGGCGAAATACAGCCACGAGCCGTTATGCTCGAAAATGTTCGCGGCTTTTTAAGTCCCGGTTTTGACGAATATCGAAGCTCCATCTTATCTCAAATCGAAAATCTCGGCTATAACGTACAAATAAAACTGCTCAATGCCTGTGATTTCGGTGTTTCGCAACTTAGACCCCGTGTTGTTATTGTTGGCATCCGAAAAGATATCAAAAAGCCTTTTGTGTACCCTGTTGGCAACAAAGCCAACACCAAATCTGTCAGTGACACGCTTGCCGACTTAATGGGAGCCAACGGTTGGGTTGGCCTTGACGCCTGGAGACAGAAGGCCGATGATATTGCCCCCACAATCGTCGGCGGTTCAAAAAAGCACGGCGGTCCTGATTTAGGTCCGGCTCGTGCAAGAAAGGCCTGGGCCGAGTTAGGCATCAATGGCGCAGGTATCGCAGATTATCCCCCTGAAAAAGATTTTGTTGGAATGCCAAAATTGACCCCACGTATGGTAGCACGCATTCAGGGTTTCCCTGATGATTGGAAAATTGCAGAAAAGAAAACAAAGGCCTGCCGCATGATTGGAAACGCTTTTCCTCCTCCTGTTGCTAAAGCAGTTGGACTTGAAATCAGAAAGGTGCTTGAAGAAAATGAATGAAGCTCTACTTGCCGCCGCCCGTAAAAAATATCATCGTTCTCTACTGGAAAACGGCGTTTTAACTGTAGATGCTAAAGGAATCCCCAGCAACGCTGATTCTTCCTCCAAACTTTCTATTCGCATTGCCAAAGGTATCGCAGACAGTTTAATGGCTGAAACCCACGAAAAGGCTGTTGGGCAAACTTCTGGTGCAAAATTTGAACAGTTAAATATGCAATTTCTGACTGACACCTTTCCAAAGCTACAAGGTCTGCGCCCCGGTAGCTGGCACATCATAAAATTAGGAAATCGCAATTCAATCAAGACCAGCAGTTTTGCTCAGTACGAGCACTTAGAGTATCTAAACCAACTGACAGAGGCTGATGCCAAATTAGCCGCAAGTATGGGTAACGATTATATGGTTGCTCCTGATGTTGTTATTTATCGAGATTTAGTTCCAGATTCTGAAATCAATTCTCCCGTTGTAATCGTCGATGATACGGTTAGCAAAATGGCTGATATACGGCAAAAGAATGGGGGCTTACCCATTCTTCATGCCTCTATATCCGCAAAATGGACTATGCGCAGTGACCGCGCCCAAAACAGCCGCACTGAAGCTCTGGGCCTCATCCGAAATCGAAAGGGGCATCTTCCTCACATTGTAGTGGTTACTGGTGAACCCCTTCCCGGTAGGCTCGCCTCACTTGCTTTGGGCACAGGTGACATTGATTGTATGTATCACTTTGCATTGTATGAACTGATTGACGCAGTAAAAAACGCTGGTGCCGAGGACTCTCTTGAAATGCTGAATGTCTTAATTGACGGAAAGCGCTTAAAAGACATCAGTGATTTGCCCCTTGATCTTACTGTATAATTTTATGTCCTTTTTGCCATATTAACAAACGCCGCCTTCATTCGGGAGAATTCCGAATGAAGACGGCGTTGTTTCTGATATGTTATTTTACCCCTTCTCAAACTCCTTCGCCACATCCTGCAGCAGCTGTCTGATGGGCAGGTGCTGGGGGCAGACGCGCTCGCACTGGCCGCAGCGGATGCAGTCCGAGGCGCGGGAGCCTGGCCCGGTGTGGACATCCTCATAGTAGTAGTCCGCGTTCCAGTCGTGGTGGGTGTGCTTCGTGTTCATGATGGCGAACAGGTCGGGGATGGAGATATGCTTCGGGCAGCCGTCGGTGCAGTAGCGGCAGGACGTGCAGGGGATCAGATCCTGCTTGCGGAAGATCTCCACCACCTTGGAAACGGCGGTACGCTCGGCATCGTTCAGCGGCGTAAAGTCCTTCATGTAGCTCAGGTTGTCCTGCATCTGCTCCATGCTGCTCATGCCGGACAGCACCATCAGCATACCAGGGAAGCCCGCGGCAAACCGGATGGCATAGCTGGCGGGGCTGCCGCCGTGCAGGGCGTCCAGCACGGCTTTTGCGTCGTCGGGCAGGTTGACAAGGCTGCCGCCCTTGACCGGCTCCATGACCAGCACGGGCTTGCCATGCCTGCGGCAGACTTCATAGCACTTGCGGCTCTGGACGGCCACGTCGTCATAGTCCAGATAATTGAACTGGATCTGCACGACCTCGATGGCCGGATAGTCGGTCAGAATCTGCTCCAGCACGGCGGCGCGGTCATGGAACGAGATGCCCACATGGCGGACCTTGCCCTCGGCCTTGAGGGCGAAGGCCGTCTCATAGGCGCGGCAGTCCCTGTAGTGCTGGTAGTTTGTCGCGCTCTGGGAGTGCATTAAATAAAAGTCAAAGTAATCCACGCCGCAGGCTGCAAGCTGGCTCTCAAAAAACGGGCGGATGTCCTCTTCCTTTTTAAAATAGGACCCGCTCAGCTTGTTGGTCAGGACATAGTCCTCCCGCGGGTAACGGCTGGTCAGGCACTCCTTCAGGGCCAGCTCGCTCTTGCCCTGAAGGTAGCCGTGGGCCGTGTCAAAATAATTGAAGCCCTGCTCCAAAAAGCAGTCCACCATCTGTTTTGTCTGCTCCATATCGACGTCCTCGCCGATCATGGGCAGGCGCATACAGCCGAAGCCGAAATTCTTCCTGATCTTTTCCATTTGTAAATGCTCCTTTCGCAAGGTTTACCTTTCACGGGTCTCTCCGGGGGAGGTTCCGTTTTTCCGGGCACGGTATGGCGGGCGCATATAAAATGCGCCCCTACAGGGGAACGCGCGTTATAACGCAGGGGCAGATTCCGTATCCGCCCGCGGCTGCTTACGCCAGCTCAAACATCCCGTGATACAGCTGGTAATACTCGCCCTTTTTGGCCAGCAGCTCGTCGTGGGTGCCGCGCTCGATGATATGGCCATGCTCCAGCACGATGATGGCGTCCGCGTTGCGCACCGTGGAAAGCCGGTGCGCGATGACAAACACCGTGCGACCCTCCATCAGGCCGTCCATGCCCTTCTGGATCAGCGCCTCGGTGCGGGTGTCGATGCTCGACGTGGCCTCGTCCAGAATCAGCACCGGCGGGTCGGCGACGGCGGCGCGGGCGATGGCCAGCAGCTGGCGCTGCCCCTGGCTCAGGTTTGCGCCGTCACTCGTCACCATCGTGTTGTAGCCCTGCGGCAGGCGGCGGATGAAGGAGTCGGCATTCGCAATTTTGGCCGCCTTTTCAATTTCCGCCTGCGTCGCGTCCAGCTTGCCGAAGCGGATGTTGTCCGCCACCGTGCCGGTGAACAGGTGGGTGTCCTGCAAGACAACGCCCAGCGAGCGGCGCAGGTCGTTTTTCTTGATGAGCCGCACATCCATGCCGTCGTAGGTGATGGACCCGCCCGACACCTCATAAAAGCGGTTGATGAGGTTGGTAATCGTGGTCTTGCCCGCGCCCGTGGAGCCGACAAAGGCAATTTTTTGCCCCGGCTTGGCGTAGAGCGAGAGGTTCTGCAGAATCATCCGGTCCGGCGTATAGCCAAAGCTGACGTCGTGGAACCGCACGTCGCCGTGCAGCGGCTCGAGCGGGACGTCGGGGCGGCGGCGGTCACACCAGGCCCAGCGGCCCGTGTTCCCGGCGCACTCGGTCAGCGTACCGTCGCTGTTTTCCCGCACGCTGACCAGCTCCACCGTGCCCTCGTCGATCTCCGGCTTTTCCTCCATGACCGTGAAGATACGCTCCGCGCCCGCCAGCGCCGCCAGCAGGAAGTTGCCCTGCTGGGTCAACTGGTTGATGGGCAGCGTCGTCTGGCGCACAAAGACCAGATAGCTGGCCAGGCTGCCGAGGTCGGACCAGCCCCACATGACCATGAGGCCGCCGACCACCGCAATGACCGCGTAGTTCAGGTAGCCGATGCTGACGACGGCGGGAATCATCGTGGCGGCGTAGCTCTGTGCGCCGGTGCCGGCCTCGCGCAGCTTTTCGTTGCGGGCGGCAAAGGCGGCCATGTCGGCCTGCTGGTGGTTGAACACCTTGACGACCTTCTGCCCGGCGATCATCTCCTCCATGTAGGCGTCCAGCTCACCGAGGCTGGCCTGCTGGCGCGCATAAAAGGCGCGGCTGCGCTGTGTCGAGTAGTTGATATACCAGAACATGGCAATATAGCCAATGACCACCAACAGCGAGAGCCGCCAGTTGAGGATGAACAGCAAAAGCAGCGTGCCTGCGACCTGAATAAAGGTCTGGATGACCACCGCAAAGCTGTTGTTCAGCGCGTCCGAGATCGTGTCCACGTCGTTCGTGAACAGGCTCATCAGATCACCCTTGCGGTTCGTGTCAAAGTAGTGCAGCGGCAGCGTCTGCAGATGTGCGAACAGGTCGCGGCGGATGTCCTGCAAAATCTTCTGCGCGGCACGGACCATGAGCTGGGTGTAGCCCAAGGTAGACAGTGCGCCGACGATGTAGATGCCCGCGGTCAGCGCCACAACACCGGCCAGATAGGCGGCGCTGCCGTTTTCCAGCACGCCGTTGACGATGGGGCGGATCATGTAGGTGCCCAGCAGCGCGGCCAGCGCACTGACCGCCGCCAGCAGGCCGACGACGCCGAGCATGATTTTGTGGCGGCCCAGATAGTCCATGAAGCGGCGCAGCGTGTGCCGCAGGTCCTGCGGGCGCTTACCGCCGAATGGCTTCGCCATCTGCGTCGCCCCCTTTCATCTGGGAATGGTAAATTTCCTGATAGATCGTATCTTTTTCCAGCAGCTCGTCATGCGTGCCCACGGCATGCAGCCGCCCGTCGTCCAGAATGACGATGAGGTCGGCGCTCTGCACCGACGTGATGCGCTGGGCAATGATGAGCTTGGTCACGCTGCCCAGTCCGGCCAGCGCATGGCGGATGCCCGACTCCGTCGCCGTGTCCACGGCACTGGTGGAGTCGTCGAAAATCAGCACCTTCGGATGCTTGAGCAGCGTCCGCGCGATGCAGAGGCGCTGCTTCTGCCCGCCCGAGACGTTGCACCCGCCCTGGCCCAGGTCCGTGTCAAGGCCGTCGGGCATCCGGGATAAAAATTCGTCCGCACGGGCGGCGCGGCAGGCGGCCCAGAGGTCGTCGTCCGTCGCGTCGGGATCGCCCCATTTCAGGTTGTCGCGGATCGTGCCGGAGAACAGCAGGTTCTTTTGCAGCACGATGCCGACGGCGTCCCGCAGGGCGTTCACGTCGTAGCCGCGGACGTCGCGCCCGCCGACCCGGACCGTGCCCTCGGTGGCGTCGTACAGGCGCGGAATGAGCTGGACGAGCGTCGTTTTGGCCGCGCCCGTGCCGCCAATGATGCCCACCGTCGCACCTGCCGGGATGTGGAGCGTGATGTCGGAGAGGGCATTTTTCTCCGCTTTGGCGTTGTATTTGAAGCTGACGTGGTCAAAGTCGATTTGGCCGTCGGGGATGGTGTCCACCGGCGCGGCGGCATTTGCAAGGTCGGGCGTCTCGGTCAGGACCTCACGGATGCGGCGGGCGCTGGCCAGCGAGCGGGACATCTGCAGAAAGACGCCGGAGAACATCATGACCGAGTTGAGCACCTGCAAAACATAGCTCAAAAACGCCGTCAGCTGGCCGACGGACATCGTGCCGACGAGGATATAATTGCCGCCGAACCAAAGGATGCAGACGATGGCCGTATACATGACGGTCTGGAACGCAGGCAGGTTGAGGACGGCATAGCGGAAGGTTTCCGTCGAAGCATCGCTCAATTCCGTGTTGACGGTGTCGAACTGGGCGTTCTCGTAGTCGCCGCGGACGAACGCCTTGATGGCGCGGATGGCGGTCAGGGACTCTTGGATGCGGCCATTCAGGTGATCCACGGCGCTCTGCTGGCGGCCATAGAGCGGACCGACCTTTGTGACGATCCAGGCGAGGACGGCGGCCAGAATCGGCGTTGTGACGAGGAATACAATCGTCAGCCGCGGGCTGAGCACGCAGGCCATCGCCAGCCCCATGCAGAGCATGACCGGGCTGCGCACCAGCGGACGCAGACCTGCGTTGACGGCGTTGAGCATGACCGTGACGTCGGTGGTCATGCGGGTGACGAGGGACGCATCGGAGAAGCGGTCAAGGTTGGCGAAGTCGAATTTCTGCACGGCGGCATACTCCGCCATGCGCAGCTCCGCCGCGAACCCGTTTGCGAACCGCGCCGCGAACCGCGCATACAGCAGCCCCGTGATGAGCGCGAGCACCGCGCACAAAATCATCAGCCCGCCCTGCCGGAAGATGACGGCCATATTATGGGTGGGCACACCGTCATCCACGAGGGTGGACATCAGGACGGGGATGACCATTTCAAAGATACATTCAATAAAGATCAGCCCCACCGCCGCGAACAGATCGCGCCGGTACGGGCGGGCATAACGGAAGATTTTGCGCAGATCTTGCATGGGCGGCTCCTTGCGGTGGGGGTAGGATGGTTGTTAAGGAAGGGCGGCGGTGAATGTTGTAGGGGGCGGCGTCCCCGACGCCCCGCGGAATGAGCGGCGGCGCGAACAACCCGGGAGGGATGAATTCCTCCCCTACAGGCGGAACGTTGACGGGATTTGACGTGAAGTTACGGAGGGGTCAA
>ERZ1106978.1949-NODE-1949-length-10693-cov-4.092969_pt1 | contig 10693 bp, 6 predicted proteins | sample MGYA00403689_ERZ1106978 | MGnify/ENA primary metagenome ERZ1106978 (study PRJEB35170, sample SAMEA104062434) | human gut metagenome | biome: human gut; feature: human-associated habitat; material: faeces | place: Denmark | collected 2012-08-02 ...
TTAATCTTGGATGTTCCGGTTTCTTTTGCCGCTTCGCTGTCTTGTTTCGCCTTTTCTTCCGCCTTCGCCAATTCATTTTTCTGCGTTTTTCTGTAATCATTAAATGTATATGTTCCTGCTATTGCAATCGCTGCCACAAAACATAATACTGCTGCTACGGTAGCACGCCGTTTGGACATAGACGTTTTTTCGTTTTTCTTCATTTCATCACCACCTCTGACCATATTTTTGCCAGATTGTGATATAGTTATACACCTTTTACGATTTCTGTCACTTCTTTTATCTCCGTTCCATTAAAAAAATATTTTAAAATATTTTTATAGCTTTTTTTCTTCTTCGCCATCTCATTTGCCGTATACTGGCTCATTCCGATCCCATGTCCGGTTCCTCTTGTTGTCACCCGCAATTTGCCGTTATAACGCTGCAGGGTAAAACAGCTGGATGCCAGGTTATATTTATTTCGGAATTCTTCCCCGCTGATGGTATTATCTCCCACACGGATCTTTAATACATATCCTACAGAATCTGTTTCCACTACCTCCACATCCATCGTCCCTATATCTTTTTCTCCCAATACAACCGTCTGTATCTCATCTTCTGCATTCACATCCTCCGGGCATTCCACAATCTTCAGATAAGGATACTCCTCCTTTCCAAGAACCTCTTTCGCATCCCTGGTATATCCATTACTCAGATTAAAAAATGGTGTCATCGCCAGACCGTCTTCATAGAATAGCACTTGTCCTGCCGTGGATTCCAGCGCATTTTTTAACTTGCGGTAATTTTCTGCATATCGCATCCCCCACGCCGACTTCATCTGTTTCTCGGTCCAGAATTCTTTCTCAAGCTTCTGTCCTTCCCCCGCATCCCGGATTGCCCGGTAGACTTCTGTCCGCACCAGGATTGCCTGGGCCTTCAATGCTTCTTCTTCATATTCTGCCGGCATGTCCCTCGCCAATATTCCAATGCAATATTTTTCCACCGGCATCTTCCCACCGCCCTTTACATCTATTGTCATCTCATCCACTTTCGATGCAGTTACAATCTTTGGACCATTTACAAATACGGTTACAATATACGGCAATAATATTATGATAAGCGCCCAGCAGGCTGCCTTTTTTATTTTTTCTCTATAATAATACCTTCTGTTCCACATAAAAAAAGCCCTCCCATACCTCAATGTATGAGAGAGCTTCTCTTATTATTCATATACAAAAGAACTTGCCACTGACAACTTCTCTTAATATTCTAATTCATCCTCATCGATCACAACATGATCCAGATGCCAGATATCATCTACATATTCCTGGATTGTTCTGTCGGCAGAGAATTTACCACAACAAGCAGTGTTCTTAAGAGCCATCTTAGCCCATTTTTCTTTATCTTTGTAAGCTTCCATTGCACGAGCCTGAGCATCTGCATAAGAACGGAAGTCCTTTAAGATAAAGTACATATCTGCTCTTGACCCCCCCTGATTATTCAGAAGGCTGTTGTAAAGGTCACGATACATCTCTGTATCGCCGTTAGAATATGTTCCGTCTACCATCTGGTCTACCACTCTGTGGATATCCGGATCATTGTTGTAAATGTCATATGGATTATATCCGCCGTTCTGCTCGTAGTTGATAACTTCGTCGGCACTCAGTCCGAAGATAAATGCATTGTCGATTCCAACTTCGTCTACGATCTCTACGTTTGCTCCGTCCATTGTTCCGAGAGTCGGTGCACCGTTCATCATGAACTTCATGTTACCTGTTCCGGAAGCTTCTTTGGAAGCTGTAGAAATCTGCTCACTGATGTCTGCTGCCGCGAAGATAAGCTCTGCGTTGGATACGCGGTAATCTTCGATGAAGACAACTTTCAGTTTGCCGTTGATGCTGCGGTCATTGTTGATCACATCCGCAACAGAGTTGATCAGTTTGATAATCTCTTTAGCACGGATATATCCTGCAGAAGCCTTTGCTCCGAAGATATATGTCTTAGGATAGAAGGACATTTCCGGATGTTCTTTGATCTGGTTGTACAGATACATTACATGCAGGATGTTCAGTAACTGACGTTTGTACTCGTGCAGACGTTTTACCTGTACGTCGAAGATCGATCTTGGATCTACTTCTACACCGTTGTGCTCTTTGATGTAAGCTGCAAGACGCTCTTTGTTCTTGAACTTGATCGTCATGAATTCTTTCAGAGCCTCTTCGTCATCCAGCCATTCCTTTAATCCGCTCATCTTGGACAAGTCTGTAATCCACTCTTTTGTGCCGAGCTTCTCTGTTACCCAGTCAGCAAGCAGCGGGTTCGCATGCATGAGGAAACGTCTCTGTGTGATACCATTTGTCTTGTTGTTGAACTTCTCCGGCATCATCTGATAGAAATCTTTCAGTTCCTGATTCTTCAGAATCTCTGTATGCAGCTTTGCAACACCATTGACAGAATAACCTGCAACGATTGCAAGGTGTGCCATCTTCACCTGGCCGTCCATCAGGATTGCCATCTTCTTAACCTTTTCTTCATTACCAGGATACTGTGCTCTTACCTGCGCGATGAAACGGCGGTCGATTTCCTGGATGATCTGGTAAATACGCGGAAGCAGTCTTGAGAACAGGTCGATCGGCCATTTTTCAAGTGCTTCTGACATGATAGTATGGTTGGTATAAGCAACCGTCTTTGTTGTTACTTCCCATGCTTCATCCCATCCAAGACCTTCCTGGTCAATGAGCAGACGCATCAACTCTGCAACTGCTACAGTCGGGTGAGTATCGTTCATCTGGATCGTAACTTTTTCATACAGTTTGCGCACATCTTTGTGTTTCTTTTTATATTTATCAAGCATAACCTGAAGACTGGCAGATACAAAGAAATACTGCTGTTTCAGACGAAGCTCTTTTCCTGCATAGTGGTTGTCATTTGGATAAAGAACCTCTACGATCGTTTTTGCAAGGTTTTCCTGCTCGATCGCTTTATGGTATTCTCCTCTGTCAAATGCATCCAATTTAAAGTCTGTGATTGCCTGTGCATCCCAGATACGCAGTGTATTGACTACGTGGTTGCCATATCCTACGATCGGCATATCATATGGAATAGCAAGTACGGATTCATAATTTTCCTGGATGAAATCTTCTTTCTTGGTCTGTTCATTATACTGTACACGAATGGTACCACCAAAACGGACTTCCTTTGCATACTCGTCACGACGAATTTCAAACGGATTGCCATCTTTGAGCCAGTTATCCGGTACTTCTACCTGATAGCCATCTTTGATCTTCTGTTTGAACATACCGTAGCGGTAACGGATTCCACAGCCGTAAGCTGCGTATCCAAGAGATGCAAGTGAATCCAGGAAGCAAGCTGCAAGACGTCCAAGACCACCATTACCAAGTGCTGCATCTGGTTCCTGATCTTCTACCACATTCAGATCAATGCCCATCTCATCAAGGGCTTCTTTTACTTCTTTATATGCAGTCATGTTGATCAGGTTGTTGCCAAGTGCACGTCCCATAAGAAATTCCATTGACATATAATATACGGTCTTTGGATCTTCTTTTTCGTATGTTTTCTGTGTCGCAAGCCAGTCATCTACGATTGCTTCTTTTACTGCATAAGATACTGCCTGGAAAATCTGCTGCGGAGTTGCTTCTTCAATCTCTTTACGATACAGTGTCCGCACATTTTCTTTCACATCATTTTTAAAAGTTTCTTTTTCAAATCTTTTACTGTACATGCTTATATTCCCTTCTCATTTTGCGCAGCTGCAGGGATTATTCTCCCTGCTTTTCTACACCCATATTTACAGCTTCACCGTTGATCTTCCAGTCTTTCACATAGCCTGCAGGTTCAGCCTTTTCAACTGCTACCGCAAGTGTCTCCTGTCCGATCTGCTCTGCATACTCTGCAAATACTTTTTCTGCTTTTTCGCTTCCGTCGTAAGTTACCTTGATCTTGTCCATAACTTCAAATCCGGCTTCCTTACGCATAGTCTGGATCTTACTGATGATCTCACGTACAAATCCTTCTGTCAGAAGTTCTTCTGTCAGGTTTGTATCCAGTACAACGGTGATACCATAGTCACTCTCAGATACATATCCTTCCATCTGTGCCATGTCGATCAGAAGGTCTTCTTTTGTAAGTTCAATTTCCTGTCCATTTACCTGAAGCTTCAGAACACCTGTCGCATTCAGTTCGTCCATAGCAGCATTTCCGTCCAGATTGCTGAGTTCATTTTTGATTCCACCTAACAGTTTACCATATTTTGGTCCAACTGTCTTTAATTGTGGTTTAAATGTATAAGAAGTAAATGCACGAACATCATCTGTAAGTTCGATTTCTTTTACATTCAGCTCATCTGTCACGATATCCTGATAGAACTCCGGCAGATCGGAAGCACCTTTTACGAACATCTTTCCGATTGGCTGACGGTTCTTGATGTTGGCTGTATTACGGCATGCACGTCCCATTACAACGATCTTCAGAACTTCATCCATGTTCTCTTCCAGAGTCTTATCGATATAAGCTTCATTTGCAACCGGATAATCACAAAGGTGGATACTTTCCGGAGCGGTTTCATCTACGCTTCTTACCAGGTTCTGATAAATTTCTTCGGTCATGAACGGGATCATCGGTGCTGCAACCTTTGATACCGTAACGAGTGCTGTATAAAGAGTCATGTAAGCATTGATCTTATCCTGTTCCATTCCTTTTGCCCAGAAACGTTCGCGGCTTCGTCTTACATACCAGTTACTCATATCATCTACGAAGTCCTGAAGTGCTCTTGCAGCTTCCGGAATCTGGTAATTTGCAAGATGATTATCTACTGTCTTGATCAGTGTATTCAGTTTTGATAAGAGCCATTTATCCATTACAGATAATTTGTCATATTCAAGTGCATATTTTGTTGCATCAAAATCATCAATATTAGCATACAATACGAAGAATGCATAGGTGTTCCAGAGTGTTCCCATGAACTTTCTCTGTCCTTCCATAACCGCTTTTCCATGGAAACGGTTCGGCAGCCACGGTGCACTGTTTACATAGAAATACCAGCGGATCGCATCTGCACCGTATGTCTCCAGAGCATCAAACGGATCAACCGCATTTCCTTTGGATTTACTCATCTTCTGACCATTTTCATCCTGTACATGTCCGAGAACGATTACGTTCTGGTATGGTGCTTTGTTGAAGATCAGGGTTGAAATTGCCAACAGAGAATAGAACCATCCTCTTGTCTGGTCAACGGCTTCAGAAATGAACTGAGCCGGGAACTGCTGTTCAAATACTTCTTTATTTTCAAATGGATAGTGATGCTGTGCAAATGGCATGGATCCGCTGTCGAACCAGCAGTCGATAACTTCCGGTACACGGTGCATCTGTTTCCCACACTTCGGACACTTGATTGTTACATCGTCAATATATGGACGGTGAAGCTCGATATCATCCGGGCAGTTGTCTGACATGGATTTCAGTTCTTCAATGCTTCCGATCGAGTGCTGGCATCCGCATTCGCATTCCCAGATATTCAGTGGAGTTCCCCAGTAACGGTTACGGCTGATACCCCAGTCCTGGACATTTTCAAGCCAGTCACCAAAACGTCCTTTACCGATGCTTTCCGGAATCCAGTTGATAGTATTGTTATTTGCGATCAGGTCATCTTTAACTTCTGTCATCTTGATGAACCATGATTCTCTTGCATAGTAGATCAGTGGAGTATCACATCTCCAGCAGTGCGGATAACTGTGTTCAAACTTCGGAGCATCGAAGAGAAGTCCACGAGCATCCAGATCTTTAAGTACTTCCGGATCAGCCTTCTTTACAAAGAGTCCTGCAAATGGAGTTGTCTCACCCATATCACCTTTTTCGTCAACAAGCTGCACGAATGGAAGGTCATATTTACGTCCTACTTTTGCATCGTCTTCACCAAATGCTGGTGCCAGATGAACAACACCAGTACCATCTGTCAGAGTTACATAATCATCACAGGTAACAAAGAATGCTTTCTTTTTCTGTTTTGCTGCGCAGTCATATGCACACTGGTAAAGCGGTTCATATTCTTTGTATTCCAGATCTTTTCCTTTGTAAGTTTCCAGAACTTCGTATGCCGGTTTGTCTTCTTCTGCAAATTTCCCAAGAATGGTGTCAAGCAGAGCGCATGCCATATAATAAGTATATCCGTCTGCACATTTTACTTTTGCGTAATCTTCTTCCGGGTTTACGCAGAGTGCGATATTAGACGGAAGAGTCCAAGGTGTGGTTGTCCATGCAAGGATGTATGCATCTTCGTCTTTCACTTTGAAACGAACGATAGCAGAACGTTCTTTGACGTCCTTATATCCCTGTGCAACTTCCTGTGCTGAAAGTGGTGTTCCACAACGTGGGCAATACGGAACGATCTTAAATCCTTTGTAAAGGAGTCCCTTATCCCAGATTTTCTTCAGAGCCCACCATTCAGACTCGATAAAGTTATTATCATAAGTAACATATGGATTTTCCATATCTGCCCAGAAACCTACTGTAGAAGAGAAATCTTCCCACATTCCTTTGTATTTCCAGACACTTTCTTTACATTTATTGATAAATGGTTCTACACCATATTTTTCAATCTGATCTTTTCCGTCAAGGCCGAGCAGCTTTTCTACTTCCAGCTCTACCGGCAGTCCGTGAGTATCCCATCCTGCCTTACGCGGAACCATGTAGCCCTTCATTGTACGGTATCTCGGGATCATATCTTTGATTACACGGGTAAGAACGTGTCCGATATGCGGTTTTCCATTTGCTGTCGGAGGTCCATCGTAGAAAGTATAAGTTTCTCCTTCTTTACGGTTCTCCATACTTTTCTTGAAAATATCTTCTTCATTCCAGAATTTTTCAACTTCTTTTTCTCTGTCTACAAACTTCAGGTCTGTATCCACTTTTTTGTACTTAGCCATGATAAGCTCCTTTCTGAATCAATGACTTTGTATGCATTTTTTGGTATATAGAAAAATGTGCCCCGGCACGTAGTGCCCTTAATTTTGCAGGAAGTTTTTGGAATTTCCTGCAAAATTAAAAAAGACTTTCACCCGTAAAAGGACGAAAGTCTGTACATCGTTAACCACCTGTTACTGCATACCAGCATATGAGTTTCCTGTAACGGGGGAAATAACCGTCAGAACTTACTCGCCAGACTGCTTTCAGTTACTGCAACTCGGAAGTGATGTTCAGATCTACCCTACTTGCACCGGTCTTCCACCATCTCCGGTTCGCTTTACCTTTCAAATAAACCTTACTGTCTTCGTCAATGTCTTTTGATCTTTTTTCACCATTTCTAGGTTATTATAATAAAGAACCCCTTGCTTCGTCAAGGGGTTCTGCGGGATTTCGTGATTCTTTCCTTATATTTGACTGACCAGACGTTAATCTTTGTCAACTTCTCTTCTGCGCTTTCTGTTTGTTTCCACTTTCTTCTTTCTCAAGTGTTTCAGAACAGCCCTCCATACAATAATAAGAATGAGTACTGCTACAATCACACAGATTACAAGGATTACCTCTCGTGGTATTGTGCTCTGAACCTGCTTTTGTGTTTCACTGTCTGACTTATCGCCGGACACCTGTGCTTCATTTTCTGTGTTATCTTTCTGCAGATATTCATCACTTAATGTCACAGCTGCTTTTCCGACCGGGTTGCCCTGATAAGTATAAGTTACTGTTCCGGTGCTGCTGTTCGTGTCATCCTGCGTAATTTCGTAATCCAGGCTTTGGAAATTTACATTTTCCGGAAGTACAACATATGCATTCGGATCAATTTCTTTAAAATCTGCGGAGTCTTCATAATCCGCAATCGTATATTTTGCGAAATTATTAAATCCATACTCCAGTAAATTGATGGAGTCTGGGTATACATTTTTCCCATGTGTCTTCAAGACAACACTGATCAGCTCCAGATTATCATCCGCTGCACAGGATACCAACGTGTTGAGTGCTTCATCTGTATAACCGGTTTTTCCGGCTATTGTCTTTGGATAATAATAATCGTTTCCCTCGTAAAACATCATATCACTCTGCTGAAAGGTTCTCGCCTGATTTACCAGATTAGTTGCACCGATCGTATACTGCTGTGTCTGGGCAATCGTCTTGAATTCTTCATGATTTTCAAGCAGTTCCTGTGTAATAAGTGCCATATCACGTGCCGTCGTATAATGGTTCTGCGCATTCAGCCCATTCGGATTTTCAAAATCAGAATTTACTGCTCCCAGCTCTTTTGCGCGTTCATTCATCTTTGCAATAAAGCCATCATATCCTAAACCACCCACATTTTCAGCAATCGCATAAGCAACTTCATTTGCAGATGCCATCAGAAGTGCGTGAAGCGCATCATTTAAAGAAATTTCCTCCCCCGCGATCATTCCGATATAAGCATCCCCCTCTGCTACACAATCCACACTATTCTGTGTAATCGTGATCTTGTCATCAAGATTGCCGTTTTCCAATGCGACAAGTGCCGTTAAAATCTTTGTAATACTGGCAGGATAAGCCTTTCCGTCAATGTTTTTCGCATAAAGGATCGCACCGCTTTTTGCCTCCATGACAATCCCAGCCTCTCCATAAGTAGCCGGTCCTTCCGGCCAGTTCTCCAGCTCATTGCTGGCAATCTTCATATTATATGCCTGCTGTGTTACTTCATCGATTTTCTGCTGCTGCAGGGCTTTAATTTCTTCTTGATTTTTTCCGGAAGTTTCTTCCTCTGTCAGATTATAATTGCTGACCGTTGTATCAATTGGTTCATTTGCTGACGTATCTTCTGCAAATGCGGTCATTCCAAGACTTCCAACCATCACTGCCACCAGCGATGCACTTAAAATTTTCTTCCATCTCCTCACGGATCTTCTCCTCCAAATTCTTTAATCTTATCCAATAAATCCCCGATATCTGTTCAGACATGCATAAATATCCTGTTTACGGATCTGTGCCATTGATACAGAAAGATAACTACCTTTGCAAAGGGATGCCAGACCCTGCTTCTTAATCTGACTCCAGAGCTTTTCCACGCAAAGATCAACATCCTGTTCCTTCCGTTCCATTTCTTCCAGCAGATTCTTCAGGCAGTACGCTAATGCCGTTGTCTGTTCTACATCCAGGATTTGTTCTACATATTTCAGATCCACATTTTCTCTTCCAATAGAAAATGAATCTTTACCAAACTGTTTTATCTTCACCTGGTCTCTCTTCTTTTCCATTTTTCCGGCCTTTAAGCTTCTGTGATGATCTTTATCAAATAAGACAGCTACATCAACCGGAACCTTTTTCTCTCCGGTCTCACTTTTTTCACCAATCACCGTTTTCACTTTTTCTGTGATATCGTACGTTCGGTAATTATCCATCTGCAGCACATGATCAGCAATGTAAAAATAAGATCCAGAACTTCCGGCCACCAGAATAATAGAAATTCCCTGCTTTTGATACAGGTTACCTGCCTGAAGAGTAAATGGTGTAATCGGTTCCTGTTCGCCGGATACAACAGCCTGCATCAGCTCATCCCTGACCATAAAGTTCGTCGCACAGGTGTCTTCATCGATCAAAAGACATTTTGCACCTGACTGTACCGCTTCTACCACATTTGCAGCCTGCGAAGTCGAACCACTGGCATCCTCTGTGAAAAAATTTACTGTATCTTTCTTATTCGGCAGATCATTGATAAACGGTGAAATATTGATATGGGATACACATCTTCCATCCTCGGCCCGGATCTTCATCGCAGTATCCGAAGTAATCACGTATTCTCTTCCATCTCCGGCGACGTGACTGTAAATTCCCTGCTCGAGTGCCTTCAGAAGTGTTGATTTTCCATGATATCCTCCACCCACGATCAAAGTAATTCCTTCCGGGATTCCCATTCCTTTTATTTTACCCCGGTGTGGAAGTTCCATCTCTACTTCCATACTTTCCGGTGCTTCAAAAGCAATTGCACCTTTCATAGGCTTCTGTGATACACCGCTTTCTCTTGGCAGTATAGAACCATTTGCCACAAATGCAATAAGTCTCCGCTTTGTCAGTTCTCTTCTTATATAATGTTGATCTTCCGCAAGTTCTATACACTTTTTCACTTCCTGCTGATTCAGGTTCTTATAATATAAAGATCTGTCAGCTATTTCCGGAAGATACTCAAACAAAATCTTCCTCAGTTCAAATGCATTGATCGTCCGTCCATTTGCCGGAAATCCAACTTCAAACCGTACCAGAAGATCTCCATCCTTAATTTCAAATGCAGTCCTGTCCAGAACCTCCTGTCCACAGCGGCTTATCCCAATCAATCCACTTTTCCCGGAACCCTTTGCCTGGAAAATAAATTTGGAAACAGCTTTTCCGAATTGTCTTGTCAGATAATCCTGAAGCGCAATTCTTCTGTGTTCTTCTTTATAATATTCTTCTGGAAATCTCGCCTGGATTTTCTTCACCTGAATACTCAGCTTTGACGGAGAAGCAAATGGATCTCCTTGTACATGATCAATATTGAGCTGGTATCCCTGAAACTGATAGCTTCCTCTCAAATCTTTGTAAGCTGGATAGCTTCTTCGATTGATACTCATCAAATTTTTTTCTAATTCTGCTGCTGATTTCATATCCTGCTCCCTCTTATCAAATTCTATGATGTTGGGGTCAAGATGTCAAAAATCCTCTTGCAGGCAAGCTTGCATCGGCTTTCTGACCTTTTGACCCTGGTATC
>ERZ1106978.1954-NODE-1954-length-10673-cov-2.842720_pt1 | contig 10673 bp, 9 predicted proteins | sample MGYA00403689_ERZ1106978 | MGnify/ENA primary metagenome ERZ1106978 (study PRJEB35170, sample SAMEA104062434) | human gut metagenome | biome: human gut; feature: human-associated habitat; material: faeces | place: Denmark | collected 2012-08-02 ...
CATACGCTGAAAACGAGCGACGATATGATACGATACACTGGAAAACTCGGTCTGCTTCTCCCGGATCCTTCAACAGATACGGATCATACACACGCAGAAGCTGATGGGAGCCACACAAGCGGAGATGAATTACCAGCTGTTTCTGGATACATTCCTCACGGTCGGCATCGCTTTCCTGCTATCGTTGCTGATCGCCCACGACCTGATCCCCGTTTTCAACCGGATCATGTCCGGGAGGATCACCACCGGATTTTTCCTAAACAGGCAGGTGCTGCCTGTCATCTGCGGACTGATCCTGGTCCTGTCCGTTATCCCTGCTTGTTACATAAGCCGGAAAATCACCAACCTGACGGATAGCAACTACCGCCTGTTCTTCACCGGAAACAAAAAAAGAAAAATCGTCACCGCCCTCTCCGTCATGCAGTATATCATCTCCATCGGGCTGGTAATCGGGACACTCACCATCTACGCGCAATTGCGACTGACGCAGAAGAAAGGCGAATGCTACCGCAACCTGATCGAAATCGGAAGCTGGAAAGGCGGAAAACTGGATGTCAACACATTCGCAGCCGAACTGAAGAACAGGCCGGAAATAGTCTCCGTCACACGCGCCGGAGGTTCCATCCTCTTCGCCTGGCTCCAACAGATCGTTATCAAGAACAGGGACGGGTCGGAATCCTACTATTCGTTGGTCCAATATTTAGGGGAAGAAGATTTCCTTCAAACCTTGGAGCTGCAAATCCTTCAAGGACTGCCTCCCCGGGAAGCGATGCGGAAATACGGCCGGCCGGTCTACATCAACCGGAGATATGCGGACATCCTGATCCCGGCCGGTGAAAACCCCGTTGGTCAGCCGGTCAGCCAGTATGACAAATCCTTCCGGGACATCCTGCCCAGCGATCCTAAACAGACATGTACGATCTGTGGGATTGTCAGCGACCTCTATATCAATACGCTGGAAGAAGAAGCGATGCCATCCCTGATCTACCTCAACAACGCCGGTGACCAACATTACCGGACGCTTTATGTCAGGCTGAATGACAAACAGAAAAAGGAAGGGATGGAAACGCTGCAAGCTGTATGGAAGAAGGTAAACTCGAGCGAATATTTCACTTATATGGATGTATACGAAGTATTCATGCAACGCAACCGCAGGACGACCGATATGGCAAACTTACTGTTGATGTATTCCATCATCAGCATCTTCCTGACCTGCTTCGGCCTGTTCGGAATGGCTTTGTACGCGACTGAACAACGGACCAAAGAGATCGGCATCCGGAAGGTGAACGGAGCCAGCACACGGAGCATCATGTTCCTGCTGATCCGGCAATTCGTCAAATGGATAGCAGTGGCATTCGTGATCGCAACACCTCTTACCTGGCTGCTGCTGAACCGTTGGTTGGAAAGTTTTGCCAACCGGGTGAGCATTTCCCCGCTCTATTACTTGATGGGAGGAGGCATCGTCTTGGCTATCACGTTGCTAACGGTAGGATGGCACAGTTACCGGGCTGCCTCGAGTAACCCGGTAAAAAGCCTGAGGAGTGAATAAAGGGGAAGAAAACTATCCGTTCAAAACTCGAAGCGCACCCCGGCTCCGACACCTATCAATGTCATGTTCTCGGTGCGATAACTCACCGGCTGGTTGTTATTGAAATAATAAGAATAACGCGGCTCCAGGTACAAACTCCAATCCCGGTAGAAACGGTAAGAGACACCGACAGACAGGTTCAGCGACCATTGCAATCCGTCTATGCCGGAGCGATATGTGGCAGATTTATGCTCATCAAGGCCATATGCCTCCACATGATAGATGGAGCGCACTCCTTTCTCTATCATGCCCCCCCCGGAGACGTACACATTCCAATCCGGATTATCCCACAAATTAATCACCAGATTGACCGGAATACCTAAATAATGAAGTCCCAATGTTGCCCGACCGCTGATCATCCGGCTCTGGTTCAACTTCGTGTACAAATAAGTATAAACCAAGCCGCTCTCAAGGGCGATACGGTTATTCAAGGCCTTGCGTACGGTTATCCCGAATGATATAGGCGGTGCGCAGTCCGCCTGGGAGAAACTTGCCGGACCGCCTCCCATATCCAATTCCGGTTTGTCGTCCGTAGCAGGGGGAACGGGAGGAAGAGGCACATTTGGGTCCATCGGATCGTTACCTATATCATCCTGATTAGTGTCATCCAACCCCATATCTAATGATAAATGCCCGCCTGTTCCGATATTGGCTCCGATCTGCCAACCACCGCCTTTCGTCTTTGGTTTATCCGCCCTTACGAACAATTTTTGCGTCCGGTGCTTTTCTGGTTCCGGTCCCAAATGCCGTACGGCAGGTACTTTGATTGCCGGGTGCGTAACCTCCACATTTGGAGGAAGCTCGATCTCTTCTATAGCCTCTTCCCAAGCGATCGTATCAACAGGAATGAGGACGGCCGTCCTCTTTTGTACGACATGGGCGACTACCCGTTCCTCTGCTTGACACAGGATCGTAAAAGAACTGTCTCTATCCGGTTGCAGTTTTTCAGTATCCATTTTCTTAGGATTCATCTTTTCAGTGATCAGCCCTTCCTCCTGCGATCCCGCGTCAAGCACAGAAACGATCGGGTAGAGACGGATCAAGAGCAACAAGGCAAGAACAGCGGCGGTAACAGTTACCCAGCCACCGATCCTCCAGAGGGAAAAACGCGGATGCCCGGCCACCTTCGCCTCGATCTGTTCCCAGCCTTCCATATTGACGGGTAGCCGGTGATCTTCCAGTTTTTGCCTTATTTTCAAACTGAACAGGTCTAAATGCTCATTATGTTCTGTTTCTGCTGACATTGTCCTGCGCTATTAAAGATTGAACCATTTCCTGTAATGCTTTCCTTGCCCGCGCAAACTGAGAGCGGGAAGTGATCTCCTGTATATGAAGCATTGCCGCTATTTCCTTATGCGTATATCCTTCGATGGCATACAGGTTGAAGACAGTCCGGTAACCGGCGGGCAACCGGGAGATGCATTCCAGTAAATCGTCGGCCGACAGGCGGTCCAGCACGGAAGTATCCACATCTTCAACCTGTTCTCCATATTCATCAATCGGGGCGCTCGACCGGAGAGCATCATATTTACGGAGATATTCGAGTGCCGTCGTCACAAAAACTCTTCGTACCCAGGCGCCAAACGGACCTGTCGCCGAATAGGTCTGTATTTTGGTGAATACTTTGATAAATCCATCTTGAAGCAAGTCACGGGCCGTCTCCCTGTCACGGACGTAACGGACACACACACTCATCATGGCAGGTGCGTACAGTTCATATAATTCTTTACGAGCCAATGCTTCGCCACGCTTACATCCGTCGATTAACAGTTGTTCGTCCATAAATACTTGCTACTCTCTGATTATATGATGAAACAGGTTTCCGGATAGTTGCACCTATCTTCATTATTTATACACAAATATCTAAATTTATTTTTATCTTCGCAGAAATTAAATGAGTTGTTGTATGAAGCGGGGAATTAGTTTAATCATATTGTTATTGTGCGCATTATGTCTGCAAGCACAATCTGATCTGACCTGGATCAGAACAAAAGAAGGACGAATGGTGGCAGTGCCCAAACGGGCAGTTTTCGACTTGAACCTGCCCAAATTCACATACAAAAGTTTCACGCCATCAGACAGGCAACTGATCGAAGCCAAGTTGCGTGAATTCATTCCCGACCTTCCGGTCCAATCCGCATATGAACAGGAGCGCCCGATGGATATGATCATTTCATCTGCCGCCTATCAGCCATTCTTCAATCCGTACACACCGATGTTAAGACGCGTCTCGCCGATGGCATTGGATTTTCACGAAGTATCGGTCGTTCCCATCAGCGAACAAGTGGCCTTTATCACAAGCGGACAACAATATACATGGCCCGGTGTCGGCGGCCTTACCCGGATCAATACGGAACTGCTATGGACACACGACCGGTTCTCCCTGTCGGGAGGCGCTTTCGGCGGACGTTATTTCACACCGTTCAATCCTTCCCCCCAATTCATGGGCGGGTTCAATGCGATGGCCAGCTATGACGTAACCGACTGGATGACGGTGAGAGGATGGGGACAATATACATTTTATGATCACAACGAACGAAACAACCCGCATATGCTGATGAACCCGTTCTACAACCATACAAACGTAGGCGGTGCATTCGAATTCAAGGTGAACGACAGCGGCTTCAGAGTCGGCATAGGGATTAACTACGAATACAATCCGATCCACGGAAAGATGGAACGCCAGTTCATGTTTTATCCGGCAGGCAAGATCGGGACATTCCGGATCGGTAACTGAACATAAAGAAATAATAGACAAAAACACATACTGACATGAGAAAAAAAAGAATCAAAACAACATTTCTGTTGCTCCTACTGATGGTTTTCGGGCTGTCATCCTGCCATAAAACAGAGACATTCAAAGTATTACAATTTAATATCTGGCAAGAAGGGACAGTCGTGGAAGGCGGCTTTGAAGCACTGGCTGACGAAATCGTCCGCAGCAATGCAGACTTCGTCACCCTGAGTGAAGTCCGCAATTATCGTAACACCCGTTTTTGTGACCGGATCGTGGAAGCGCTGAAAAAGAGAGGAAAGACCTATTACTCTTTCTATACCGAAGACTCCGGCCTGCTAAGCCGTTATCCGATTTCGGACAGTACAACGGTCTATCCCCTGAATGACGACCGGGGAAGCATATACCGGCTTGTATCCCAAAAAGACGGCCAGGAATTTGCCGTTTACACGGCTCACCTGGATTACCGGAACTGCGCCTACTATGACGTACGCGGATACGACGGAAATACCTGGGAGAAGGAAGAACCGGTGACAAACATCGATTCTATCCTGATTCTGAACAAGGCTTCCGTACAATCGCCGACTTTTTAGCGGAAGCCCAAAAAGACCGTGAAGCCGGACGTATCATTATTTTGGGCGGTGATTTCAACGAACCTTCGCACCTCGATTGGACAGAAGCGACAAAAGACCTGTTCGACCACCACGGGGCTGTCGTCCCCTGGGACTGCTCCATGATGCTGGCCGAAGCCGGTTTCATTGACACTTACCGCAGCTTGTACCCGGACCCGGTCAAATATCCCGGATTCACTTGTCCGGCCGACTGCAAGGATATCGATCTCAAACGCTTGGTTTGGTCACCGGAAGCCGATGACCGCGACCGTATCGATTTCATCCTGTACGCACCCTTTGAAGGATTGTCGCTCACAGACGTAAGCATCATCGGTCCGAAAGGTGATATCCTCCGAGGCAAACGGGTAACAGAAGAGACCTTGGATCCGATTATCGAACCGATTGCCATCTGGCCAACCGATCATAAGGCAGTACTGGCTACTTTTACTCTGACTAAATAGCACCATTCAATCCAATCAAACATGAAACGACTTCATATACTCTATACCTTACTATTCATATTGCTATTGCCCGTAACAAGCAACGGGCAACCGGCGGGAAAAGAAAAACTGCGGATTATCTCCTACAACATCTGGAACGGTTTCGAACATAATGCTCACCGACGGGCCAACTTTATCGACTGGATAAAAGGACAGCAACCGGACATTCTGGCCATGACCGAACTGGTTGGATTTACAGAAAAGAATTTAGGACAACTAGCCTCCGAATACGGACATAAGTATTATGCCATCGTGAAAGAAGAAGGATACCCGGTCGGCATAACTTCCAATGAACCGATCACGGTCGTAAAGAAACAAGTAGAAGGTTTCTGGCACGGCATGCTGCACGTAAAAACGCATGGATTGGATATCATCGTCACCCATCTCAGCCCTCACGACTGGAAGTTCCGGCTGAAAGAAGCGCAGATGCTGACAAAATACATACAGGACAATCAGTTGGACAACTGTATGGTCATGGGAGATTTCAACGCCTATTCGCCTTTCGACGCCGATTGGGTGGAAACACACGCCCAACTCATCGAAAACATGCAGAAATGGGATGCCGAGCAAGAAACATACCGGAATATGCGTGACGGACGGCTTGATTATTCGGTTCTGTCCCAATTTCTGTCCATCGGGCTGACCGACATATGCCGCCTATATGTCCCGGCCGATAAACGGACGACATTCCCAGCCGCTTTCCTCTACGGATGGCAACATGGCGACACTCGTCTGCACGGGATAGGCGAACGGTTGGATTACATTCTGGTTTCTCCGTCCTTAGTTTCCCGTTGCCTCGATGCCCGCATCCACAACGGAATAGAGACGGAAGGGATTTCAGACCATTATCCGGTCAGCGTGGACCTGGTCAGTCACTTGTAAACTCTCTGAACTCCAAACAGCCGCCTCCTAAAATACCGGTCCCTCCTTCCACATTCGAGTAGATGCGGACCGGTTCGGCAAAGCCTATTTCCGCCAAGTCGCCTACAAAACCACTCTCATACAAATCATTCATAGTTTTCATATAGTTGTAGTAGGAACGGGAAATGGAATACAGATAACAACGATATTTGTACGGGTTATAATCAGTACTCAATGTATAGCTTAAGCTTATTTCCCAAGGAATCTTAAATCGATAACTTTTCCCATCAAACAACTCGTCTGAAAAAGCAAGCCCATTATAACCACCCACACCGTCATATCCGAAAATTTGATCTAAGGCTGAATTCTGAACGGCAAACACCGGTTCGCTTCCATAATCAGGCCTAAAAGAAAACCAAGAATAACGAAGGCTGTCTTTTTCACCCCACGCATCTCCCCGACGAAAATAGATCAGATAATAGTTTTCTTCACCTGGTTCGTCGTGAAGAGTAAAACATAAGGTATTTTTCTGGGATAAATGGATATAGTAATCATCCCACCATTCAGAAGTGTCTCTTACACTCTCCTGTTCAAACTCAAAATCGGAAACAGCACAAGGACGCGGGACTTCCGTCACAGCTTCTATGTTTTTAAAGCCCTTGCGTGAAGCAGTCAAGCGTATCCGATCGCCAGCAGCAGGCATATAAAAAGAAGATTTGTAAAGTACGGCATCAAAGTCCGGATTCTCATACTTCACAATCGTTTCGGCCAACGATTCCCGAAATACATCATTTACATAAAGCTTCACATCCGCATCGGAGACAAAAATATCCTGAACTTTGTTATCTGCATAAAACCAAGTTCGCGAAAGTTCCACAGAAAGTGTATCGCCTTGCACAGCCAGACAGTTCAATACCAATTTAGGGTTTGGACGCATATGTTCCAGATTTATTTCCTTCTCGCAACCAGACAAGACAAATGACAACAAAACCAATACACAAAGATTATATCTCATCCTTTTCCTCCTTTAAAATTTATAAGTATATGAAACCGAAGGTATGATCGGGAAAATGCCTATAGACTTGAATGCATTCCGATAGGTGACATTCGGATTCCCATAATCGTTTGTTCCAGCCTTCTCCTCGACATCCCCTTTATAAACCAAAATCGGATTCATCCGACTGTAGACATTATAAATACTGATATTCCAGATTCCCATACGTCCTTTCTTTTTGGGGCGATACACATTAATACCTAAATCCAAGCGATGATAAGCAGGAAGCTGGTAATTATTACGTTCATCATAATAATCCTCGTCAAGCCTCGTCCCGCTTCCCCAGGAAGGTCCTTCTCCCGGTTTGTGCAAATTGTCACCCGGATAATAATTTTCTAGTGACAATGTCGTATAATTGCCGGAAGAATAGGTCCAGGCCGCCGACAATTCAACTTTTTTGGATAATTTATGCATGACAACGATATTCAATTTATGACGATTGTCGTAACGAGAAGGATAGCGCCTACCTTCATTTATCTCGTCAAACCGGCGGTCAGCCCAGGCCAACGTATACCCTATCCATCCGGTAGTCCTTCCGGTTTGCTTGCGAACCATAAACTCCAGTCCGTAAGCACGCCCTTCACCGGAAGCCATCTTGTTCTCCCAAGAAACAGATGAAGGGATCAGACTATAGCCATCTTTATATTCCAGCAAATTGTCCATACGTTTATAATAACCTTCTACAGAAAAATCCAACAACCGGTTCCAATTGTAATAACCACCCAAAGAGACCTGGTCACAGACAAGCGGCTTCAACTTATTGGTCACCGGCATCCAAGAATCGGTCGGTAAGTCCATAAAACTGTTGCTGATCAGATGTACATACTGATTCATACGCGAATAAGAAGCCTTCAAACTGACATTCGGAGAAAGCAGCCAACGCAAGGAAACACGCGGCTCGATGCCCGTATAAGTCCTATCGTCAATATTGAACAGGCTAAACCGAAGTCCGGCATTCAAACGGAGAGCATCGGAGATCGACCAATCATCCTCTGCGTAGGCAGCAAGTTCATGCGCCCACAACCTATCATCGGAAAAAGTCTTGGCGATCTGCATGGAATCCGGCAGGCTATTGTCCAATGCCATCATCCTGTTATACTCCGGTCGAAAATAATGTATCAGATAATCGCCGCCGAAACGGATATGATGCGGCGCCACTGGCTGATAATCGAACGAAGTCCGGATACCGAAATCCGTAATTCCCGTCATATTCGTCGTCTCATCCAAAGAATGCTTATATCCGGAATCTCCGTCCTTACCTGAAATATCTTCTTCCCTGTAATTGATTTTAGAACGATAACGCGTATAAAAACCGGATAATTTTCCGAACAATTTATTACTGAACGCATAAGTCCAACCGGCAGACGCGACCAAATTTCCCCAACGCATATAAGCATCGAGCGTATTGCTAAACGAGGTTGCATATCCGTAAGACGAAAAGTCCTCACTCTCTATTTTCAACACATCGTTCCCGTTATAAAGGCTCAAGTACATCCGGCTCCGGTCGTTGAAACGATGATCGACACGGGCATTCAGATCATGGAAGGCATAGCGAATATTGACACGATCCCCATTCTTTTTATTTTTCTTATTTACAATCGCCAACACAGGAACCGTCAGCACATCCAACCACGTACGCCTAAGCGCTATATTGAAAGAAGTCCGGTCTTTCCAAATCGGCCCTTCCAGATTCAGATTACCGGAAACCAACCCTAAAGAGGCGGATCCATGAAATTCTTTCATATTCCCCTCCTTGGTATGCACATCTACCACCGAAGAAAGGCGTCCGCCGTAACGGGCCGGGAAACCGGCTTTGAAGAAATTCATGCTTTTAATCGCCTCATTGTTGAACGCAGAGAAAAAACCGCCGATATGATTCACCTGATAGACAGGATTACCATCGACCAGAAAAAGGTTCTCATCCGAATTTCCACCCCTGACATACAAACCAGAAATACCTTCCGTCCCGGCCGACACACCAGGTGTCAATTGCAAGGTCCGGATAATATCGGCCTCCCCCAACAAAGTCGGAGTCGCACGAATAGTAGCATGATTCACCTCCAATGTTCCCATTTGCGTACTACGGACCGTTTGGCGGGTTGTTTCCAAGGCTGTCACCAACACTTCTCCGATTGCGGCATTAGGCTGCAAATCGATTACCAAGACTGTGTCTTGCTTCAACACCGGAATTGTGAACAGATGACTCTCATAACCGATATAAGACGCTTGCAAACGAACGGGAGCACCATCACTGCCCGACGGTACAGGCAACGAAAGACTAAAGAATCCATAGGTATTGGCAGCCACACCGCTCAGGCTGTTCACTTCATACACAGAAGCCCCGACCAGGGATTCTGCGGAAGTTTTATCCCGCACAAAACCGCTGATCGTGACCTGTCTGGGTTTACGTTTCAGAACGACAATATTTCCTGTCCTCTTGTACACGAACGGATAGTCGGCAAAAAGTCGTGCCAGACAATCGTCCAATGCAGCATCGTTCACTTTGAAACTCGTTTTCTGAAACTCTTTCAACAAAGATGATTCATACGAAAAAGTCACTCCTGCCTGCTTCTCGATCTCTGTCAGAATCTCCTTCAAAGAAACGTTCCACATGTTCAATGTAATCGTTCGAACCTCATCTCCACCATTTACCTCTGCCGACAACTTCTCCGATATCAAAAAACAACTCAAACACACAAAAACACAGGTAAACCATCCTCTCGACATAAACTTCTTCATCTTATCTTTATTGACTTTTCATCCATAAGACAGGAATACAGGAAAAACCCCTACTCGATCCGGAAATTTTTTAGAATCAATCATAAACGGCAAACGGATTCCAAGAGGGTTCTTTATCACCGAAAGGCATTGTAAAACGGCGATGGGCCAGTTGGCAACCGGCAACAATTCCAAAACCACCTTCGACATTCGTATAAGTGGCGGTGGGTTCCACCAAACCATCTAAGTAAGCATCACCCAACGAGATAGAGAAATTACGGATTACAACCAGATACCGATAGTATTCTTCCGAAATAGCCATCAGACGAATATCATAATGCACCGTTGTCGTTACAGAATCACCCTTAAAGGAACTATCGACAGGCCAAAAAGAAGAGCGGACCGTATAGTCTTTGCCATCGAACATATCGTCCGTAAACGTGCCCCGGCAAGTCGTCCCATCTAACTGCTCAATAACCGGATTCGTCACTGTCGAACGAAATACCGGATCTTCATAAACTACACCCAACCAATCCGTATAATTAAGTTCTGACCGGTACATCGAACTACAGGTTATCACACTGTCTCCCTTCTGGAACTCTGTCTG
>ERZ1106978.1959-NODE-1959-length-10666-cov-19.008105_pt1 | contig 10666 bp, 10 predicted proteins | sample MGYA00403689_ERZ1106978 | MGnify/ENA primary metagenome ERZ1106978 (study PRJEB35170, sample SAMEA104062434) | human gut metagenome | biome: human gut; feature: human-associated habitat; material: faeces | place: Denmark | collected 2012-08-02 ...
ACGAGTGGCTCAAAATTTCGTTAGCATATGGCTCACTTTTTCATTGACATTCACAGCGTAATACAGCCAATTGAATAGATTATGCTAAACAATATCAGTATCATTATTTTTCTTAGGCGCATGATATTTCTCCTCGTATTCTTCATGACTTCTTACATCAATAAATTTACCGTAAAATTTCTTCAATAGTGATAGTGATCAATAATTAAGGTTCGAACGGTATCATGTTCTCCCGTACAGATATCAAAGTCGCCCGATGAGTAATTGATATTATGTACGTCATGTGTATTGCCATTATTTTTCTGCCATTGATTTACTTGGTAGTAAGTAGCATCGGTCGTATCGTACGTGCGTCTTCTTTTCGATGCTCCCATGGCTTTACCATAATTGTGCAAAGCTTTTTGATACAGTGGTGTAATCAATTTTGGATTTCCAGAGCGATAATAGATTCGAATCGATTTGACATATCCATCTGTAACGTTTACCAGAAATATCTCTTTTACCTGTTTCATATTAGCAGCACCACGAGCCAGCTGATATGTCACGAAATCATGTCTTGATGTTGAATTTGATCTCGATGTGAGTTCCCAGTCATTCTGTCCATCGACACCGCGCAGATTAGCCGCAACTTCGCTTTCCGGCATCCCGATGTAAATGGTATACATCAGTTCTGGATCCTGCGTAGCTTCATTAACGGCTCCTATCGCATCCTGCGCTGAAAAGGCCTCTGCTGATGGCACCTGCCACATAGCGGCTGAAAAAGCAAGCGACAATGCAACTGCTGTTTTGACCCCTGCAAAACGCATGACAAATCCTTCTTTCCCATTTGAACTGCCAGACTTTTCTAATCCCTTTTATAGATAATCATTCGACTGCCGAGATAAAAATCCTGCTATCGAATACACGCACCAGAAAACTTACCAGGAGAGAGTATCTATAATGGTACGAATGAAAATTTCAAATATTTACATATTATCAGACTAAAAATAAAAATTACAATAATTTGTCGAATTTGTTCGGATTATGTCGATAGTTTTGTATTATTTATACATAATTTATTTTTATTACATAGTACTACGGTACTGCGCAAAAGGAGTGTATGTCATGAAGATGAAAAAGAAAGCTTCTATCCTGGCGGCTTCGTTGGCCGTGATGATGCTCGGTGTCCAGTCTGTTTATGCGGCTCCGACTAAACCGGACGTCAAGATTCTCGCAACAGGCGGTACGATTGCCGGCAGTGCTGCGTCGGACACGCAGACCACGGGCTACAAGGCCGGTGCGCTCGGCATCGATGTGCTCATCAACGCTGTACCGGAAGTCAAGAACTACGCAGATGTCTCTGGCGAACAGATCTGCAGCATTGACAGCAAAGACATGTCGGATGATGTCTGGCTCAAACTCTCGAAGCGCATCAACGAGCTCACTGCACAGAAAGATGTGGCTGGCGTTGTCGTGACGCATGGCACGGACACGATGGAAGAGACCGCCTACTTCCTGAATCTCACGGTAAAGAGCGATAAGCCTGTCGTACTGACAGGCGCTATGCGTCCGGCAACAGCCATCAGTGCGGACGGCCCGATGAACCTCTTGAACGCGGTTCGCATTGCGGCTGACAAGGATGCCGCAGGCCACGGCGTCATGGTCGCACTCAATGACGAAATCGACGGCGCACGTGATGTCACGAAGACAAATACCACGTCAGTGAGCACGTTCAAATCGCCGACCGGCCCGCTCGGCTACGTCTATGATGGCACGCCGACGTTCTGCAATACGCCAATCCGCCTGCACACGGTCAAGAGTGAGTTCGATGTCAGCAAGCTGACCGCGCTGCCGAAGGTCTATGTCATCTACAGCACGGCTGGTGCCGACGGAGCGCTCGTCGATGCGGCTGTCGCTGCAGGCGCACAGGGCATCGTCTACGCGGGCACGGGCAATGGCTCGGTCCACAAGGCAGATGAAGCAGCACTCGCCAAGGCTACCAAGCAGGGAATTGTCGTCGTCCGCAGTTCCCGTGTTGGTACAGGAGCTGTCGTCCCGGCTGAACAATCCTACATCGATGAACACTTCATCGACGGTGACTCGCTGAACCCGCAGAAGGCACGTGTCCTGCTTCAGCTGGCGCTGACTAAGACACATGATCCTCAGGCTATCCAGGCAATGTTCCACAAATATTGATCGACGCTTTTCTCCAGCCATGCATGACGTACATCATGCATGGCTTTTTCTATATACAACAACGCTGGCAGCTGCTGCCGCCGCAGGAGTCGATGTCATCTCGGTCGGCGCGCTCACGTATAGCGTGAAAGCACTCGATATCAGCATGGATATCGGTAGGATCAAATAAATAAGCAGGGCCCCTCAAAACGAGAGGTCCTGCTTGTCTATGTCTTTAAGGTTTCGTAACGTAGCCAATGGAATTCCAAAGGCATAAGAGAATTCCTGCTAAGATAATATTTGAAAAAGTCCAGCGCTAGGCTTTTTGCTGCTTCACTCGACAATCGTAATGTAGATTTTCGTAGCCTTTTCCCAGCTTCCGTAGTTTGGGACGACGGTGAAGACGGCTTCCCCCGGGGCGTTGGCAGTGATGAGCATCTCCGTATTGGATCCCTTGAAGCCTTTCTTGCCGACACCTTTGACGCTGACGCAGTTAGTTGGCGAGACAATGCCCATTCCATCGCGTTTGCCATTCGTCATCAGACGCAAATCGCCAGCATCGCCGCTGTCATCGCCAGCCATCAGATGGAGCTGCTGTCCGACGTGCAGCTGGACATTGCTCTTGGAGAGCTGCAATACGGAAGTCTTGCCACCAGTATAGAGGACCTGAATGGTGTTATTGTTTGCCGTCTTGTCGGATTGCGCAGTCTTTGCCGGACTGTCGGGAATCCGGACACTGATGTAGGCGACGAGGTTCGTGTCGGGATTGATGGCGAAGCGCAGGATACCGGTCTTGCCATTGATGGTGGAAAAAGTATATTCATAGAGAGTTTTCCCATCATACGCCAGTGTGCTGGTGGGATTGCCATAGGCACTCACGACCTCATCGAGTGTTGAGCCTTGGTGGATACCGCGCTTTGTCTTGACTTCGTCGTTCTCGGAGACGAGCGATGTCAGCTTGTTGTCGACAGAGCCGACCTTGAGCCCCTCGTAGAAATAATACATGTGGTTCCCGTCCTGCTTTGAGGAACTCTCCTGCCCTAGGCGGTTATGCATCTCATCGAGCGTGATACCGAGGTCAAGCCCACCAAGCGAAAGATCACTGCTCATCTCCGGCTGCTTTTTCTCCGCAGCGACATCAGCCGACTGTTCTGCCGCAGGTGCAGCATCTTCCTTAGTTGTGAACTGCTTGCCTACGAAGAACCCTACTGCACCAATAAGCACGAGTGCTGCAATGCCCAGTGCGATATAGCGTTTCTTCGAGTGCTTCGGCCCATGTGGCTGACCCGCATCTCTCCCTGATGCTGCCATCTTTAACGGCATGCCATCGGTGTTTTGCTGTATCGTTGCCACATCATCCTTCTTTTCCGGCTCTAACGGCGTCCCGCAGTTCATGCAGAACTTCGATGTCTCATCTTGCTTCGCCCCACAATTCGGGCAGTATCTAGCCATTTGATCACCCCATCTTGTTTGATTCGTAGTTTCTTATTATAATTCGTCAGCCACTTTCCATAACCCTTTTTTGATGATTCGTCTAATTCCGGTATCATCCGCTTCAGTCGAAGGCTCGGTATCCTGTTTGTACATGGAAATCAGATTTCGTGACAATAGTGACAGAAATGGCCGCGGCAAATCCGTATACTGATAACTGTAACGAGAAAACAAAGCCGGAGTCTCGGGATAACAGATGAAAGATACAAGGAACAGAAGTCCCCCGAGCAAACGAAAGGAACGTGATCACCATGGCTGATAAGAATGCATTTGTCCTGCAGGATGACTGCAGCTATTGCGGCGCACAGGAGAAGGAAGAACAGAAGGAACTCTTATATGAGTGCAGCAATTGCGGTACGCTCTACTGCGACAGCTGCGGTGAAGACAAGGGCTGCCCGAACTGCGGCGCTCCGTTCAGTGACTCGCATCCGATTGAGCCAATGGGTGCTAGCAGCTGGAACCCGAATCAGGGCTGATTGGATGCGAGGTGGCATCTTTTCTTCTGCCACTCCAGCTCGTGGAAGACCACGCCGCTTTCTTTCAGCCACATGTAGACAGTAGGGCGTGAGGCATGGCAGATGCGCATGAGCTCGGAGACGGAGCGGATTTCGCGGTTCTGGTATTTCTTGACAAGCTCGTCCCAGTCGACGGGCTTTTTCTTTTTCTGCCGTCCCTTGTAGACGCCCTTGGCCTTGGCAACAGCGATACCCTCGGCCTGGCGCTGCAACATGATCTTGCGCTCAAAGGTGGCGATGGCGGCGAAGACGGTCATCGCGAGTTCACCGGCAGGCGTAGAGGTGTCAAAATTTTCTTTAAGTGAGATGACCTGCACCCCCTTCTCACGGAGGTCCTGGATGATGCTCAGCAGATCCTTCGTGCTGCGAGCCAAGCGCGAAAATTCAGACACATAGATGGTGTCACCTTCACGCGCAAAATCAATCATGGCTCTCAATTGCGGTCGCTCCGTATTTTTACCGGATAACTTATCTTTATAGATACGTTCTACATTTGCCTTCTCTTTGAGTTCGATGATCTGTCGTTCTTCATGCTGCTCGACAGTAGAGACTCTGACATAGCCTATTTTCATGAATATTCCCTCTATACTATAAAAGTCTCTCTTAACATTCTCTGATATATTGTTTATTATAGCATATTTTATAATTTGATTCGCGTCGTAAACGAATTTTGTATTTATAAAAATAGAGCATGCTTTAATTTGACAGTATAATAAAAGCAGAAATGATTTCTTAATATTTTAAATAATCAAATTAGATATTTTTATTATATAACTCAGTCTATAGCTAAATCAATGCCATGAATATTTCGTCAAATTAATTATGTGAATTTTCCATCTATTAATGCAAAAAACGTTCCTGGATGTGCTGCACTTCATCCAAGGTGACAAAATACGGATGGTTCTGGAAAGAGAGCGAAAAAGCGTCTCATGTTGCTAAGTGCAACAGAGACGCTCCTATATGATGATTCACTTGAGTCGAGAATGACGCATCGACCTGTCGGCTCTTCCCCAGCGGGCTCCGTCTATCACCTGTACGGAGCAATCTGGCAATGCCATCAGGTTCTGCGCAAGGTGGTCGTACATGCTCTCTCGGACCTGGATGCAATGTGTAATAAAATCATTGACCGGCTCCCGTTTCAAGCGACATGATGTTGCAAATGCATAATAAAGAGGTACCTCCTGGAACCTCAGTATGCGGCCAATCGATTCGCTTGAACAACGGCACCCCGGATGAAATCTTTATATTACAATAAGGGCTGATTCTGCGCAATATCGCCGCGTGAGTCCAAAATCTCTGACCAGTTTCTCCTGAGCTGGATGCCACCGCGTCCAGATTTAAGGGTGATCTCGCCCTCTTTCACAAGATCCTGGCAGATATGGCGAATCTGGCTTTCGGGGACATCCAGATTCCGCGCCAGAGAGCGTCGCCCTAAATGCTTGCCTATGCGCGCAGCGATGGCCAGTTCCTGCAAGACAGCCTTCTTCAGATTTTCTCCAGCCGTTTCTCCTCCCTGCCGATTCCGCATGGATGCGATAGTGGCAGTAAAGCTCGATGGAAGGTCATCCGGTCGCGGTCGTCCGTCGCAGACATTGGCCAGGTATTCAACAACGTTCTGCAATTCGCGGATATTGCCGGGCCAGCTGTATTGATGGAATACCGGCAGGATTTCTTTTATCCAATCGCGCATCTCAGAAGCGCCCATGTCCAGGAAGAAGGATTTGAGAAAGGCAGCTACCAGCACAGGGATGTCTTCTTTCCGTTCGGCAAGTGGTGGTAGTGTCAGCGGTAGCACGTTCAGGCGATAGTAAAGGTCTTCACGGAATCTCCCTTGGCGTATGAGGACCTTGAGGTCCTGGTTCGTCGCTGCAATGATGCGTACGTCAATATGGATCGGTACAGTGCTGCCTACGCGACGGATCTCGCGTTCCTGCAGGACACGTAGCAATTTCACCTGAAAGGAAAGCGACGCATCGCCAATCTCATCGAGAAAGATTGTCCCATGATTGGCCTGCTCAAACAGGCCAATCGCCCCATGGCGCGATGCGCCAGTGAAGGCGCCTTCGACGTAGCCGAAGAGCTCTGAATCGAGCAGCGTCTCAGTTATGGCTGCGAAATTGACTGCTACGAAGGGTCCATCTGCACGCTCAGACGCGTTGTGGATGCTCTGAGCCATGAGTTCCTTGCCTGTGCCACTCTGCGCCTGGATAAGTACGGTGGAATCTGAATCAGCAAAGCGCTTAGCAATGTGGATTGCAGACTGCAACGCGGGTGCGCTTCCTATGATATCATCAAAGTGGTAGACTGCCTGCAGGTTGACATCGGACGTCTTCTGGCTTCTAGATGCTTCCAACCGGCAGAGCTCCTGCTCCAGTTGTGCAGCCCGGTTCTTATAGCGCTGGTTCTTGTCGATAAGCTGGATGATATCACGGACATATTGCGCCGATAGGAAATCGGCATAGTACGTCAGGAGCCCGATGCGCGATAACATCTCTACCAATGAAGTGATATCCAAGAGTCTTGTCTTGATGTCGACTATCTTTTCGATGCTAGGCGGTACAAAGCGAGATTCGCCTGGCGTCACCGCTACCTTCGCCATTTTCGGATCATCCATACCAGGAGCATATGCATAGTAGTTGAGATGATCGATGCCAAGCGTCTGCAACAAGGATATGGTGTCGTTGGCACTCTGGATGCAGTCATTGACGAGCAGGACGTTTGTGCCGGCCGGTAGCTCGAATAGCTTATCGACCTCATGGTAGTTGATGGAACGCCGAGAAATCATATAGGGCAGGCCATCTGACAGATGCGTATGGGTCTTCTGATAGGCAAGGCGGCTCGTAAAAATGGCAAAATCCGCCTTGATCCGTTGGGGCAGATTGCCCTCTGCATAATAGTTGCTGATGTTGATGCGATTGCCCAGCAATCTGTGCAGCTGGTCACGGCAGAAGTAAGATGTTTTCTCTCCGAGAGCAATCAATGCGATGTGCTTCATGCCTGACTTCCTCCTCAGAAAAGGGTTTATTCCCATAAATTTCAATCCCATTTCCATTATTATACCATTTTATAGCATAAAGATGTATACATATTGGTTCAAAATAACAGATTTGTATCTAAAGAATAGACAAACGTTGCTTATTTAGCCTGCTTTTGTATGGCAATACATGTTTTTTCATAGGATTGTCCATCGAATAAGAGACTTGGCACGCATCTTGCAATATAAGTAGGTGTGGCCATATCTTAGGAAGTGTATCAATTGAATCATATCAACAAGGGAGAGATTCTTATGGAAGACAATAAGACGCCCAAGGACAAAACGCCGCAGATCAAGGTGGGCTGGGTAGGCTATGCTGCCTTTTTCTTTGCCATCATCATCTTCTCTGGTATCTTCTCGTCTTCGGATACCTGGCTCAAGGTATTCGACTTCAACGTATTGAACGGTAAATTCGGCACGATTCCACCGGGAGCTGAAAAAGCACTGGATTTCCGCGGCGCTGGCGGGACGGGTGCCCGCGACGGCTTCTTGTTTGCCATCGAGCTCATACCAGCTGTCATCCTGGCTCTTGGTATCGTCAATGTTATCGACGGTCTTGGCGGCCTGCGTGCAGCTCAGAAGCTCATGACGCCAATCCTGAAGCCGCTGCTCGGCATACCGGGCATCACGGCTCTTGCCAGCATCGCTAACATGCAGAGCACAGATGCCGCGGCTGGCATGGTCAAAGAGCTTTATGACCAAGGCGAGATCACCGACAATGAACGCTCCATTCTCATCGCCTATCAGACAAGTGCCTCAGCCTTCATCACGAACTACTTCTCATCTGGCGCAGCTGTCTTCAGTTTCATGCTGGCACCAATCATTGTTCCAATCATCGTCATGTTCGTCTTCAAGATTATCGGTGGCAATCTGATGCGCATCTACCTGAAAATGTTCTACCGGAAAGATACGACTGGAGGTAATGCAAATGGCAACGCCTGAAACTGCGAAAAAGAATATCCTTGATCTCTTTATCGATGGCGCACGCAATGGTTTCAAGATTGGCACGACGAGTCTTCTTCCGAACGTCATCATGGCCTTCGTCATCATCCGCATCCTCGATGTCACAGGTCTCCTGCATATCATCGGTGTGGTCTGTGCCCCCATCATGGCGCTCTGGGGATTGCCTGGTGAAGCGGCAACTGTTCTCGTCACTGCAATCATGAGCATGGGCGGCGGCATCGGTGTTGCGATGAGCCTCTTCACGAGCAACATCCTGGATCCCGCACAACTCACGATTCTCGTTCCTGCCATCTACCTGATTGGCAACCCGGTACAGAACGTCGGCCGTTGTTTGGGTATCTCCGGCGTCAATACCAAGCATTATGTTGCAATCATCAGCATCTGCTTCATCAATGCACTGCTCTCAATCTGGGCAATGCGCCTCATCCTGCTGTTCCTCTGAGATCAGCTCTTCTTCACATCGATGACATATCCAAAGTATATCCATCAAGTAATATATTAGGAAAGGATGATGACTTTATGTCGAACCAGCCATTTTTCACGATACTGCGCAATGCTCATCTCTATGCACCTGAAGATCAGGGAATCCAGGATCTTCTGATTGCCGGAGAAAAGATTGCCGGCATCGGCAAAGGCATTGAACCGCCGAAAGGCATCGAATGCCGTGAAATTGATCTCAAAGGCGCACGCGTGCTTCCAGGCTTTATCGACGGTCATGTCCACATGATTGGCGGTGGCGGTGAAGGCGGGTATCATACGCGCACACCGGAACTCCTGCTCTCTAAAGTGACGACATCTGGTGTCACGACAGTCTGCGGTCTGCTCGGAACGGATGGCACAACACGTCATGTCGAGAGCCTACTCGCCAAAGCGCGCGGACTGGAATATGAAGGTCTTTCTACCTACATCTACACGGGTGCTTATGAACTTCCCACACCGACCATTACAGGCAGCGTCCGCAAAGATATTGTCATGATTGATAAGATTATCGGAGCTGGCGAGATTGCCATGAGCGATCATCGTTCAGGCCAACCAACAGCTCAGGATTACCGTCGTCTCGCTGCTGAGACGCGTGTTGGCGGCATGATCAGCGGCAAGGCTGGTATCATCAACATGCACATGGGCGACGGACGCAATGGCTTGAAATATCTGTTCGAGATTACAGAAGACGGCGAGATTCCCAAGACACAGTTCCTGCCGACGCACGTCAATCGCAATAAGCGCCTATTTGCCGAGAGCATTGAATGGGCAAAGCAAGGCGGCTACATGGACATCACCTCAGGAATCGACCCGAGTCACCCCGGCTCCGAAAATGCTGTAAAACCGAGCAAGGCCGCCAAAGCAGCCCTCGATGCCGGCGTTCCGCTTTCTCACATCACCATGAGTTCCGACGGCAATGGCAGTATGCCAGTATTTGACGATGCCGGCAATCCGATTGGCGTCGGCGTTGGTGACCAGCATTCCATGTTTACGGAATTCCGCGATATGGTCGAAGAAGAAGACATTGCCATCGACCAGGCCATCCAGATTCTCAGCACTAACGTAGCCAAGGCGCTCCATATCCATCCGAAAAAGGGCATCCTAGCTCCACAGAGCGATGCAGACTTCATCGTCATCACGGATGACTTCGAGCTCCAGCGCGTCTGGGCAAGAGGCCAGCAGATGGTTGAGGACGGCCAGGCCATCGTCAAAGGAATGTTTGAAGCATAATCTCTATTCGATGCAGCTCCTTCATACACCTGCATCATCAAAAATTCACCGAATGAATATCCTTCATCACAGTAAAGGAAATTCACCCGGTGAATTTTTTCTTTATGGAAATTTCTAGTCAATACTTTTTATGAGATTTCCTTTGCTTCATCTACGTTAAAGCGCACCATCTACTGCAGGGTCTGCCAGGCGGCCTGCAGGCGCTCGATGATGGCTTCGCGCATGTCTGCCGGGGCGAGGACGGTGGCGGCGCCGAGGGAGAGAATCTGCTGCAGGATCTCGCGGCGATCGAAATCGTAGTAGTAGAGCTGTATGGTGTAGGTGTCTGCCTCCTCGTCGTAGCTGGCTTATTTGTCGTAGCTCGCGAACATCATGAAGCTGTGCTCGACGGCGTTGTTCTGACGCTCGATGCGCAAGGTCACGCTCTGGCGGCGGTCCGCGAGAAACTGATGGAAGGCTTCCTCTGTACTTGCGGGGATTGGCGCGTCAAGGCACTGGACCGACGCGAGATACCATCATCCCCTTCCAATAGCTGGCCAGTTTCAATCATTCCTTCCTATTCTAACATAGGTCAAGCAGCAACCGTTAGCCTGCAGCGAAAGTTAACAGTTTTTTTGACACGAAAGCCATCTGCATTTCTTCTACAATGAACATGTCAACGGAAAAGAAACCTGAAGAAAAGAAGGAAAGGGGACCTGCCTCATGGAACGTATGATGGAGCACAACGTTATATTTATTATAAAGACCAAATAATGATATTCGTATTTTTAATAAATTTCGCTGTTCACTCTTTCTCACA
>ERZ1106978.1969-NODE-1969-length-10621-cov-3.403275_pt1 | contig 10621 bp, 7 predicted proteins | sample MGYA00403689_ERZ1106978 | MGnify/ENA primary metagenome ERZ1106978 (study PRJEB35170, sample SAMEA104062434) | human gut metagenome | biome: human gut; feature: human-associated habitat; material: faeces | place: Denmark | collected 2012-08-02 ...
ATCTGCGAAGATGAAGACGGTAATCCGGCCATGCAGGTCGTAGTCGACAATATCCCCGAAGCAAATCGGATGAAGACCGGCAACGGGCATTATATGTGGGTGGTGGATACGGACAAGGACGACGTGTTCAACTATATCGACTGGAACACGTTCACCCTCCGCTGTTGGATACATAACGGCCTGTCGGATTTCTACGAAGATTATAACGGGAAGAGCACTTTCATGAAGATACACAGCACGACCGAACGTGTGAACGATGTCCGTATGAACTGGGAAAACCCTTTCCTGTTCTATGATCCCGACAATGATGGGCTGACAGAGATGGCGATCCGTTTCTGCGACTCTCCCAAGATCGTGAAAGAGAACGGACAGGCAAATTCCGTCCTCTCAGGTAATATCGACTGGGTTTCCGTTTCGATGGATACGGATAACGACAATGCGCCGGGCAATGAGTTCGATTTCGATATGACCATCCATTTTACAGGTCCCGGCTTCAACTACGAAAACCAGAAACATATCAACAAGAACCTGCGCGGACTTCCCGAAGCCGATACGTTCTTCCTCGATGCCCGTTGGCGTAAGCTTCCGGAACTGTTGTATCCGGATCATGATGCCGCCTGGGATCTGACATTCAAAGAAGGTAAATGGGATAAAGTTTGGTTTACTTACGATGAGGACGACGATTGCAATCGTTGGGAACGTGTGGAGTTGTATCAGCCGCGAGATCCGTTCAAGGTAGGAAAGAACCAAGGCGGAATAGACAATAACGGACAGGCCGATCCGGCGGGTGACCGGGGTGAATGGGATGAAGACAATTCCGGCCACGGCCAGTTGTATGTCAGCCCGATAGACGGCAAGATCCACCTGTACGGAGCCGAATGGGGTTGCTGGCGCATCGACCAGAATGCCCGTTACTATCAGGGAATGGGCGGAATCTATGACGGTTACGGCCCGAAACGTATCGAGACCGAGCCGACCGTGTTTCCGACTGTCAAATATACGGATACGGACAATAACGGCTTCTTCGACCTGATGGAATTCGACCTGGATGGCGACAAGGTGTTCGAACAACGCCTTTCCATGAAAGAGCTGGGGCTGGACGACCGTTGTCAGGTGATCAATACCGCTTCCATGAAGTACGAAGATTTTGTCGATCTCGAATCGAAAGTTTCCGACACCATGTGGAAGAATGCCGAGAAAGCGGTCGAAGTGGCAAAAACCAAAAAACTGAATACCAAATGGTATGCTTTGATATTGCAGCCGAAATCCATTCGCGAACGCTATCATTATGGTTTTTGGTTGCAGTTCTATCTGTACAATGACCTGAAAGATTTGGCCGAACGGACAAACGACAAGGCGTTGGCAAGCGTAATCGACAAGGCTTATTTGCAAGGCAAATGGGAGCTGATTAAATAATTTATTAACTTAAGAACAAGAATAGTATGAAAAACATTTCGAGAAGAACCGCCATTAAGACGGTGTTGGCAGGAAGCGCAGCGATGGCTGTATCCGGTATGGAAGCAGCGGCTCCCGCAAAGAAGAAGAAAGTGGAGAAACCGGAGCCGCTGAAAGGCAATATCCGCCATTCTGTAAGTAAGTGGTGCTTCGGCAGTTATCCGTTGGATGAATTCTGTGAGATTTGTAAAAACATAGGAATCGAATCGATAGAACTGCTCGACCCGAAAGACTGGCCTGTCGTGCAGAAACATGGTTTAACCGTTGCGATGGCGCAGGGTGCGGGCTTAGGTATCGACAGGGGGTTCAATGATCCCAAGTTGCATGACGAGCTGGTTGCCAGTTATGAACAAGTCATTCCGATGGTGGCCGAGGCCGGGCTGACGAACCTGATCTGTTTTTCCGGTCGCCGGAATGGTGTAACTGATTTGCAGGGTTGGGAAAACTGTGAAAAAGGGTTGAAGCGTCTGATGCCGATAGCCGAAAAGTATAATGTCGTCCTCACGATGGAGCTTCTGAACAGTATAGGGCATAAGGATTACTTGTGCGACCATACCGTTTGGGGAGCGGAACTGTGCCGCCGTATCGGTTCGCCGAACTTCAAGCTGTTGTATGATATCTACCATATGCAGATCATGGAAGGAAACGTGATCGAGCATATCCGGAAATATCACCAGTATTTCTCTCATATCCATACCGGAGGCGTTCCCGGCCGTGCGGAGATCGACGAAACGCAGGAACTCTACTATCCGGCTATCATGAAAGCGATTGTGGAAACCGGCTATAAAGGGTTTGTCGGACAGGAATTTGTCCCGAAGCAGGAAGACAAGATCGCCTCGCTTGAGAAATGTATCCGTATCTGCGATGTATAAACAGCCAAGTATGAAACGAATTGCTATTTATCCTCTGCTGTTGCTCTTCGCTTTGTGCGGATGTAAAGGGAAAACCGGGACTTCACAGGCCGGGAATGTTTTTAAACCCGGTGAAATTTGGCCGGACAATAACGGCGTGCACATCAATGCTCATGGCGGCGGTATGTTGCAGCAGGGCGATACCTATTATTGGTTCGGCGAGCATAAGACGGAAGGCGAAGGGGGAAATGTAGCCCAGGTCGGCGTTCATTGCTATTCTTCCAAAGACTTATATAACTGGAAAGACGAAGGAATCGCTTTGTCTGTTTCGGATGACGAGTCGAGTCCGATCGTGAAAGGTTGCATTCTGGAGCGGCCGAAGGTTATTTTCAATAAAAAGACGGGTAGGTACGTGATGTGGTTCCATCTTGAACCGAAAGGCGCCGGTTATACGGGAGCCAAAAGTGGTGTGGCTGTCAGCGAAAAGGTTACAGGACCGTACAAGTTGTTGTCTGCCGATCGTCCGAACGCCGGTTTCTGGCCGAAGAATGTGTTGGATATCCATAAAGGTCCGGTTCCCGAAGAATCGAAGAAAGGTTTCGGTGGAGGTGGTCTGCCTGCCCATCCTGACACGTTGAACCTGCTGGGACGCGATTTTGAGAGCGGGCAGATGGCACGTGACATGAACCTGTTTGTCGACGACGATGGAAAGGCTTATCATATTTATGCTTCGGAGGATAACAGCACGTTGCATATTTCCGAGCTGACGGACGATTATACAGCTTGTTCCGGAAATTACGCCCGTTTCTTTGTCGGTCGTTTCATGGAAGCGCCTGCCATGTTCAAGAAAGACGGCAAGTATTATCTGATCATGTCCGGTTGTACCGGTTGGGCCCCGAATCCAGGCCGTTCCGCAGTTGCCTCTTCTATCTGGGGGCCGTGGAAAGAGTTGGCGAACCCGTTTGTGGGAGCCGATTCGGAAACCTCTTTCCACTCGCAGAGCACTTATGTGCTGCCTGTTCCTGGCAAGCCTGACCGGTTCATCTATATGGGAGACCGTTGGACACCGGAGAACGCCATAGACGGCCGTTATATCTGGCTGCCTATCCGTTTCGAAGGCGAACAGCCGGTTATCGAGTGGCTGGACGAATGGGGAATTGAGAATTGACAATGGATAACTGCCAATCGGGAAGGGAATGATATTTAATTGTCAATTCTCAATTCTCAATTGTCAATTGTTTTGTACTTTTGCAGCCGCATAAAACAAACGAAGAATGAAACCAACATTGTCAATGAACTCTAACCATGTAATGGTCAGAGAATTAAAGGACTACCTGATGATCGCCTTAGGTATGATCTTTTATGGAATCGGGTGGACTGTTTTCCTGTTGCCAAACGATTTGCCTTCCGGGGCGGTTCCGGGTATTGCCTCTATTGTCTATTGGGGAACGGGCTTGCCTGTACAATACACTTATTTTGCCATTAATGCTTTGCTATTACTGCTCTCGCTGAAGATTTTGGGTTGGAAGTTCAGTATGAAGACGGTGTATGCCGTTTTCGTCCTGACGTTTTTCCTTTCCGTGATACAGCGTTTGACATCCGGGCTTCAATTGTTGCACGACCAACCGTTTATGGCTTGTATCCTGGGGGCTATCTTTTGCGGTAGCGGTATCGGTTTCGCTTTCACTGCGAACGGGAGTACGGGAGGTACGGATATTATTGCAGCGATTGTCAACAAATACAGGGATGTCAGCTTGGGGCGTATGATTATGTTCTGCGATATGATTATCATCGCGTCCAGCTATTTTGTGCTACACGATTTGGAGAAGGTTGTTTACGGGTATGTGACGCTGTTTGTCACAGGGTATATGATTGACCAGGTGGTTAACAGCTCTCGCCAGTCGGTCCAGTTCTTCATTATTTCCAGTAAATATGAGGAGATCGGTAGGGAGATTAATGCTTTGCACAGAGGTGTGACTGTGATCGACGGGACCGGGCTTTATACGGGAAAGCAAGTGAAAATGATGTTTGTCTTGGCAAAAAAGAGCCAGTCCAATACGATTTTCCAAATCATCAATGATATTGATCCGAGGGCTTTCGTTTCGCAAAGTGCCGTTATCGGTGTATACGGGGAAGGATTCGATCATTTCAAAGTGAAGAAGAAAACTAATTGACGCTTTGTTCAGAGTGCTTCTATGTCCATGTCCATACTCTTTTTTCGAGATCCTCTGTCACTCTATCACTAACAGCTTTGCAAGCATTGGTAAACATGATACACAGGAGTGATACATGCCGGATTCATGTATCACTCCTGTGTACTTATGTATCACACCTTACCCATGCTTTGTAAAACATACAGTCTTTTTTTTCTTAGCAAGTATCTTGATTACAACAGATTGGTATGTAGTCTTCCCAAACATCCGGGTGTCGGAGCCATGAACATCCGGATGTCGAGGGCGGCAACATCCGGGTGTATGAAGCCTGAAGATGGGCGTGTTCCTGTACATTTCCGCTTGCTTTTCACTTTTTTCCTGCTTGTTTTCTGTAAAAATGTACCTTATGTAGGCGTAATAACTTCTGCAAGGCGGTTACGGCTCCATTACCACTTCGATCTGGTTGCCCTGTCCTAACAACTTTTTGGCAAAAGCTTGAATCTTGGCTGGCGTGATGCCTTTTATCGTTTCTTCGTATGCTGTCTCGCCGTTGAACCCGCGGAAGTAATAATTATCCAAAGTCGTCAGCCAGTAAACATTCTCTTGCAGGTTCTCTGTGTGGCGTTTCAGGATATTGTCCTGGCTCTTCTTGAAATCTTCGTCGCGCGGGCCGGATTTGACGATGTTATCCAGTTCTGTCCGGACGATAGCGTTCATCTTCTCCCGTTTGGCCGGATCTGTATCGAAATAGGCTTGCAGGAATGTCTGCCCTTCAGGGAAGGAAGAAATCTGTGCGGAAGTCTGTACTCCATATGTCCCGCCTTCGTCCTCGCGTACCTTTTCCATGTAGACCAGATCGAGAATCTGCTTTAACATAGTGGCGGTGAGGATGTTTTCAAGGTTATATTCCATCTTGCCGGACCAGAAGTTGACAACCGACGCTTTCGGTGTTTCCAGAGCGCGTTTGAAGATATTCGTGTATTCGCCCTTGCGGATAGCCGGTACTTCGGCGGGATTGGCTTTTTCGGCACGTCCTTTGACCGGGAGTGTCGCCAGATATTGTTCTACAAAAGGACGGATACTGTCTGTGTCGATATTTCCGACGAACGTAAAGATAAAGTCTGAAGCGTCGGCAAACCGTTCTTTGTACATCTCCATGATGCGTGGGTAGCTGATCTGCTTGAAGTTGTCGGCCGTGATGCGGGCGGCACGCGGGTTATTGTCGTAAATCGCCTTTGTCAGTGTGTCGCTGAACGCCACCATCGGGTTCAATTCCAGGTTTTTCAACTGTGCGATCATACGGTTCTCGAAGGATGTATAAGCCTCTTCGTCCATGCGCGGAGCCGTGAAATAGAGATAAACCAGCTCAAACAATGTCTTCAGGTCGGCGGGAGCGGCATAACCGTTTACGTTTTCCGTATTCAGGCCGATGGAAGGAGAGCAGGAGACTTTCTTTCCTGCCAATACCTTGTTCAGATCGGTTGCCGAGAAATTGCCGGCTCCGCCAAGCGTAATGACATCGTTGAATACTTTCAGGTTGTCGATATCTTTCGCTCCGAACAAGGTGCTGCCACCGGGGCTGGTGGCCGTCATCAGGATCTCGTCTTTCTTGAAGTCCGTATGTTTCAGTACGACCTTGATACCGTTGTCGAGTGTCAGGACCGTCGCGCCGAACAGCGGGTCCGTTTTCATCTCCCTGATCTTTCCCGGAGCGGGCAGTTCGGGGATCAGCGGTTCGTTGGAAACAGTCTCTTCATAGGGTTTGACCGGTAATTGTTGCGCCTTGATAAAGTCTTCCAATAATTGGACCTCGGTCGGATATTTTATGTCTGCCTTGTCAGGGCCGGTCAAGCCGATTACGATATTCTTGTCGCCGATCAAGCTCTGGGCGTATTGGTTCACCTGCTCGATCGGGATTTGCGGTGCGATCTGGCTGATTAGCTGATATTCCGTTTCTATGCCTGGAATGTAACCACCGTTTGTAAAGTGGCGGACATATTCGTTCGTATAAGAGCGGTTCTTTTGTTTGTCGCGGTCGTTGAACAGCGATTCGTATTGTTTCAGGACATTGATACGGGCGCGGTCATATTCGGAAGCCGTGAAGCCGTACCGTTTCACCCGTTCCGTCTCCGTCACAAGCGCGTCGAGTGCCTTGTCGATCTCACCTTCCTTTACCAGGGCGGCAACCGTGAAAGCGCCTTTTGTCTTGGCAATCATGAAATCTCCATCCGAAGCCTGGGCGGCGACAAAGGGAGGATCCGCTTTTTGCATCATCTCGGCAAAGCGTTCGTTTATCATCGTTTCGACGACATTCTCCATATAGTCCTTCATCAACCCGGCGGCGGTGGCATACAACTCTTTCGGCATCTTGTCGTGCTTATAGAATATGGAAAGGACCATATTGGAAGCCTCCTTGTCCGTAGCAATGGAAACAAGCGGTTTATCATTGTCCGCCACTTCCGTATATTCCCGTTTGGCCGGATTTACCGGAGCCGGGATATCAGCAAAAATACGTTTTACGGCCGCTTCCACCTTGTCTACATCTATATCCCCTACAATGATAATGCCCTGCAAGTCGGGGCGATACCATTTTTTATAATAGTCGCGAAGCTCGTCCGGCTTGAAGTTGTTGATCACGTCGATCGTGCCGATCGGCATCCGGTATGCATATTTGTTGTCCGGAAACATTTTCGGGAGCTGCTGTTCCCAGATACGCGCCTGGGCATCCTGCCGCGTGCGCCATTCCTCCCGGATCACGCCCCGTTCCGATGGCCGTATCTGCGAGGGTGATGAAGCCCGACCAGTCGTGCAGGATCAGCAGGCAGGAGTCGACAATGCTCTCGCGAGTGACCGGAGCGTTCATGATCATGTAGACCGTTTCGTCGAAACTTGTATAAGCGTTGAAGTTCTCACCTCCGCGCATCCCGATGCTTTCGGTAAATTCATCCATGCCATGCCCTGGGAAGTTCTTTGTTCCGTCGAACGCCATGTGTTCAAGGAAATGGGCCAGTCCGCGCTGGTTTTCGTCTTCCAGGATCGATCCGACATTCTGGGCGATAAAGAAATCCGCACGGTCTTTCGGCTGTGCATTGTGTCGGATGTAATAAGTCAACCCGTTATTTAGCTGTCCGTATCTTATTTTCGGGTCTATGGGCAAGGGTTGTATTTCCGGTTGCTGCGCTGCCAAACGGAGGGAGGCTAGTATCCAAAGGAAACATCCGATGGATAGAATCTGTCTGATCTTCATATCACTTATATTCTTATTTAAAAGTCGACAAATGTATATAGTTTTTTGTTACAACACCCATAAACCGGAAAACGTTTGCTAAGATTTAGGAAAAAACTTCTGAGAAAGCTTTTATGTAAGAAAAAAATATCTATTTTTGTGAGGTTGTTGTTTTTATGTGCACGCAAACATTAATAATTTATCTAATATATTTACCATGAAATCTGAAGATATTTCACGTCGCTCGTTCCTGAAACGGGCAGCCGCCCTTTCAGCTGCGGCAGCAATTCCTTCTTTTTGGATTCCGTCTAAGGCCAATGCCATGCCGGGTGTTCCTTTTGTCAGTGCCAACGAAAAAGTGAGAATCGCTTTTATCGGTATCGGTAACCGTGGAGGCGAGATCGCACAGGAACTGTATAAAACCGGTTTGTGCGAAGTGGTTGCACTTTGTGATGTAGATATGGGTGCACCTCATACTCAGAAACTTATTTCCATGTTCCCGAAAGTTCCGCGTTTCCAGGATTTCCGCCAGATGTTCGACAAGATGGCCGACAAGATCGATGCTGTTACAGTCGGTGTACCTGATCACGCGCATTTCCCGATCACGATCGAGGCAATGGCTCATGGAAAACATGTATATGTGGAAAAACCGATGGCCCGCACCTTCCAGGAAATCGAAGTGATGATGCGTGCCGAAAAGAAATTCGGTGTCGTTACCCAGATGGGTAACCAGGGACATTCCGAAGCCAACTACTTCCAGTTCAAGGCATGGAAAGAAGCCGGTTTGATCAAAGACGTCACTGCTATAACAGCTCACATGAACTCTCCGCGCCGTTGGCATAACTGGAACCCGAACATCACGCACATGCCGATGGGTGAACCAGTTCCCGAAACATTGGATTGGGACACTTGGTTGGGTGTTCGTCCGTTCCACGAATATAATCATGACTACCATTTGGGACAGTGGCGTTGCTGGTACGATTTCGGTATGGGCGCATTGGGCGACTGGGGGGCTCACATCATCGATACCGCACACGAATTCCTGGATCTCGGTCTGCCGACGGAAGTAAACCCGTTGTATCTGAAAGATCATAACCCGTTCTTCTTCCCGATGTCTTCCCGTATCCTGTTCAGATTCCCGGAAAGAAAAGAAATGCCAGCTGTCGATATTACCTGGTATGACGGTCTGGATAATATTCCTCCTGTTCCTGAGAACTACGGTTCTTCCGATGTCGATCCGAATATCCCGACGGTTGCCGGTGGCAAACTTCAGTTGGCAAAATTGAACCCGGGTAAGGAAATCTATACGAAGACTTTGACATTCAAGGGTGGTTCTCATGGTAGCACCTTGTCTGTGATTCCTGATCAGGTAGCCAAGGATATGAATCCGAAGTTGCCGGAATATCAAAAGAGCCCGTCCAACCACTACGCAAACTTCCTATTGGCTTGCCAGGGCAAGGAAAAGACCCGTTCTCCGTTCTCTATCGCAGGTCCGTTGAGCCAGGTATTCTGTCTCGGCGTGTTGGCACAGCGCATGAACCGCAAGATCGTGTTCGACCGCGACACGAAGCAGATCGTGAACGATCCGGTTATGAACCAGATGCTGGTTGGCGAAATGCCGCGTAAAGGCTGGGAACAATACTACAATATTTAATGACGTCGGTAGGGGCGAGGTCTACTCGTCCTCTCATAAAGATAGTTTCTAAGATCGTTATTCATAACGGTTGATTGTTTGAGAAGGCAAGCTTGTCGGGTAAGCTTGCCTTTCTTTTTTGATTATCTTTGCACCTGTAATACGCAGGGAACATGAATATATTTGAAGGATATGTGGGCATTCGCTTATGGGACGGGCAGTTGGTGGATGATGTCATCTTCTCCCTGCTGTTATTCCTGTTTATTGTCTTTTCCTTTGTGTTCCGGACGAATTTCCAACTGTTTGTGAAGATGCTGAAAGATGCTTTTCTCGTGAAGGAAAGGCAGAATCTATTTGACGATGTAATAGGGAAGAGCATATTCTTTTTCCGCAATTTTATGACATTCCAAGTCTTGTTCCTTTCAAGTATCGCCCTGATTGCGGTCGGCAGGATATACGGATTTGTGAATTATGCGGAATGGCAGGCGGTTTTATCGGCGATCGGAACGTTTTTTTGTGTTTTATTCCTGTTTTATCAGTTTAAACAATGCTGTTATTACCTCCTGGGCAGCGTGTTTTCCGACCCAGATAAGTATAAGTTATGGAAGACGAGTTATAATGCTATTATGGGGATTTGGGGAGTCTCTTTATACGTTCCGGTGTTGTGGTTGGTGTTTGTCGGGACATACGTAACTATACCGATAGTAATGTTTTGTATTCTCTATATTTTGTGTCGTTTTGTAATAATTTATAAGACAATACGGATATTTCACAAGAAAAGCACTGGTTTATTGTATATAAGTTTGTACCTTTGCGGCCAAGAAATTTTACCTCTGGTATTTTTGTACGAAGGTATGGTTTATTTGTATAACTTTATCGAGACAAGTACTCTATGGCATTGAACATCAAAAAGTTGCTGGTATCACAACCGAAGCCTGCATCCGAGAAGTCCCCGTATTTCGACATTGCAGAGAAGTATGGAGTTGAGATTGACTTCCGTCCATTCATTAAAGTAGAACCTCTTTCATCTAAGGAGTTCAGACAGCAGAAAATTTCTATTTTGGATCATACGGCTGTTGTTTTCACGGCCCGTACGGCGATCGATCATTTCTTTCACCTGTGTGAGGAGCTGCGTGTTGCCATTCCCGAAACGATGAAGTATTTCTGTATGACTGAGGCCATTGCCGTATATTTGCAAAAATATATTGTGTATAGGAAGCGTAAGATCTTTTTTGGACAGACCGGAAAGCTGGATGATCTGGTTACAGTTATCGGCAAACATGCAAAAGAAAAATATCTTGTG
>ERZ1106978.1974-NODE-1974-length-10583-cov-3.642477_pt1 | contig 10583 bp, 8 predicted proteins | sample MGYA00403689_ERZ1106978 | MGnify/ENA primary metagenome ERZ1106978 (study PRJEB35170, sample SAMEA104062434) | human gut metagenome | biome: human gut; feature: human-associated habitat; material: faeces | place: Denmark | collected 2012-08-02 ...
TCGTAATTCCCAGACAATAGGCCACCGCCGAACCGGCAGCCGAACCACGTCCCGGTCCTACCGAAACGCCCAGCTGTGTGCGGGCGGCATTGATAAAGTCCTGCACAATCAAGAAGTATCCCGGGAAACCCATCGTCTTCATGATGTACAGCTCAAAGACCAGACGTTCCTTCACCTCGTCGGACAAGGGATCACCGTACAGTTTTTTAGCACCGTCGAATGCCAATTTTGCCAGATAGTCGGCTTCCAGCTTGATACGGTACAGCTTGTCGTAGCCCCCCAGACGCTTTATCTTGGCATTGGCGGCATCCTCATCCAGCACCACCTTGCCGTTTTCATCCTGGGTAAACTCATCAAATAAGTCCTTTTCGGTATATTTCTGCCGATAGCCCTCTTCCGTTCCGAAATCTTCCGGAATAGCAAACGTAGGCATAATAGGAGCGTGGTCGATGGAATAATATTCCACCTTGTCCAAAATCTCCAAGGTATTGGACAAGGCTTCGGGAACATCCTCAAACAAGGCGTTCATCTCAGCCTTTGTCTTCATCCATTCCTGCTTGGTATAAAGCATTCGGGTAGGGTCATCCAGATCTTTACCCGTGCTCAGACAAATCAGGCGGTCGTGCGCTTCTGCATTCTCTTCATCCACAAAGTGGACGTCATTGGAGCAGATAACCTTAATGTCATATTTCCGGGCAAGCTCCAGCAACTTGGCATTCGCCTTCTGCTGAAGCGGATAGGCTTCGTGGTTGGCACGGGGAACAGTGGCTTTATGGCGCTGAAGCTCCAGATAGTAATCATCGCCAAACAGATTCTTATACCAGCGTACAGCTTCTTCTGCCTCTTCCAGCTGGTCATTGATAATCTTCTTAGGAACCTCGCCACCGATACAAGCCGAGCAGACAATCAGCCCCTCATGGTACTTTTCCAGTTCACTGCGGTCTGTACGCGGACGCATATAGTATCCCCTTGTCCAGGCATGCGATACAAGTTTTATCAGATTGTGATACCCCTTCTCATTCTTTGCCAGCACAATCAGGTGATAGCCACTCTGGTCCGGCTTCCCCTCCTTCTTATCCATGGTTCGGCGGGCCACATACATTTCACAGCCTACAATCGGCTTGAACAGCTTGCTTTCCGCTTCTGCCATCTTGGCACGACAATCGGCAATCTCCGCTTCCTTGTCTTCACACTCTATCTCACCGCTTTCAATACCGGCAATCCTTTTCTTGAGGTCCTTTATCTCCCCCTTTGGCCCGCTGTTCTTCTTGTTGACATAGTTGGTGAACTCCTTGATACCGAACATATTTCCATGGTCGGTCACGGCAATGCCTTTCATACCATCCTTCATGGCCTTGTCAACCAGCCTGCTGACACTTGCCTGACCATCCAGAAGAGAGTATTGGGTATGGACATGTAAATGAACAAAATCTTGCATATATATCCTTTCTATTGAGAGCCTAAAATTACAACCTCTATCACAGCTAACAAAAATATTTCCCAAAAAGTTATCAACATGCACATTTCTCTCTCCAAATCCTTGTTAGATTTTCAAAATAAGCCTATTTTTGCAGATAATTTCTATCTAAATTAGCAAATACGATATACATGGGTCGATTAAAAAGATTAAAAAAGATACGCATACACCGTGAAGGAACACATACATTGGCAGGCAGCCTGGTTCTGATTCTGGCTGTCAACACTGCCCTTTACTTCGGATTGGAATGCAAAGTTCCTTTTTACGTAGTAGCGGTCATCAGCCTCATAGTATATGGCATACTCGTGAACTTCTTCCGCTGCCCCATCCGTTTGTTCGGACAAGAAACGGAGAAAGTCGTGGTAGCTCCTGCCGACGGTAAAATCGTAGTGGTGGAAGAAGTGGAGGAAAACGAATACTTCCACGACCGCCGTATCATGGTATCTATATTCATGAGTCTGGTTAATGTACACGCCAACTGGTATCCGGTAGATGGTACGGTAAAGAAGGTATGGCACAAAAACGGGAAGTTCATGAAAGCCTGGCTGCCCAAAGCCAGCACCGACAACGAGCGTTCCACCGTAGTAATAGAAACTCCGGAAGGCGTGGAGATTATGGCACGACAGATAGCCGGAGCCATGGCGCGCCGCATCGTGACCTATGCCGAACCGGGCGAGGAATGCTATATTGACGAACATATGGGTTTCATCAAATTCGGATCCCGCGTGGATGTCTTTCTACCGTTGGGCACCGAAGTATTCGTTAAACTAGGACAACTGACTACCGGCAATCAGACTGTGATAGCCAAACTTAAATAATAAAAGAACAACAATGGCAAACTGCATTCCCCGCCATATTCCAAATACTCTGACCTGCCTGAACCTATTCTCCGGGTGTATTGCTTGTGTCATGGCATTCGAAGCCAGATATGAATGGGCACTCGCTTTCATTATCTTCAGTGCCGTATTCGATTTCTTCGATGGCATGATGGCACGTGCACTGGACGCACACTCCATTATCGGCAAGGATTTGGATTCTCTGGCAGATGATGTCAGTTTCGGAGTGGCCCCTTCCCTGATTGTATTTTCCTTGTTCAAGGAAATGGACTATTCGGGCGCAATGGAAAGCTTGGCCGGCGTTTTCCCCTATCTCGCATTTCTTTTGTCCGTATTCTCTGCACTGCGGCTTGCCAAGTTCAACAACGATACCCGCCAGACGAGCTCTTTCGTAGGACTTCCCGTCCCGGCAAACGCCTTGTTCTGGGCTTCATTGGTGACGGGCGCTCACGACTGGCTGGTGAGCAGCAATTTCCATCCGGTTTATCTGTTGCTGCTGGTCTGCCTTTTCTCATGGCTGCTTGTATCGGAGATTCCAATGTTCTCACTCAAATTCAAGAATCTGTCATGGAAAGACAATAAAACAAGCTTCATTTTCCTGCTTGTCTGCATTCCGTTCCTCATCTTCTTGGGAATCTGCAGCTTTTCTGCAATCATCGTCTGGTATATACTGCTTTCGCTTATTACAAGGAAAAGTAAATAAACAAATCTTTGGCACGGTTGTTGTATTGAAGTTCGCAGAAAACGAACACATAAAAAGACATTAGCCCATGTTTCATATTTTAGGATTTTTATTCATCATCATAATTGCCATTCTGCTCATTGGCCTCAGCATTATCGGTACTGTCATCCGGAACATATTCGGATTGGGCGGACGCCGTACTTCCTCCAACTCCGGTCCCTACCAAAAAGGAAATGGTAATTACCAGCCGGGAGGGTATTCCTACAATGATAATAGACAATCGTCTGAGGAGGCACAAACTGAAGAAGGTGAAATACGCCCCCGCCACAAGAAACTGTTCTCCAAAGAGGAAATCTTGTTCGAGGATATGTGCGAGACCAAGGATTAGAGATTATTTGCGCTTGGCGGCAAAGAACTCTTTCATCAGGGCGGCACATTCATCTGCCAGAATTCCTTTTACTACTTGTGTTTTGGGATGCAATGCCTGCGAGGCATAGCGCTGATACCCTCTTTTCTCATCTTCAGCACCAAACACCAGACGTCCCATCTGCGCCCAGGCAATGGCACCAGCACACATCACGCAGGGTTCCACTGTGACATAGAGAGTACATTCATTCAGATATTTGCCGCCAAGAGTTGCAGCGGCAGCGGTAATGGCTTGCATCTCGGCATGGGCGGTGACATCCGTCAAAGTCTCCGTCAAATTATGGGCACGAGCTATGATACGGTCCTTGCACACCACAACTGCACCTACGGGAACTTCTCCCCGTTCACCGGCCTTATGGGCTTCCAAAAGCGCCTGCTTCATATAATAGCTATCGTCCAACGCCACCCCCTTTAATTTTTAATTTTCACCTCCTCATGTCGTGCTCACCGAACAAAGTAGGATAATCCTCTTCCATATTCTTATGGATAAACATGAGAATAGTCTCCCGCAGCCAACGCGACTTGTTCGTTATCTTGTATTTCTCCAGATAACGGTCCACAATCCGCTGCTCTTCCTCGCTCATCAGGCATACCATGCGCTGCTCGCGTTTCGGTTCTTCGGGCGTTGCTTTCGCACACGTTTTATCTCTCTTTCTCATATTTCCTGCAAAATTACTTTTACTTCTGTAAAAACAAAACGAACCTACGTAATTTTTATATCGGAAACACTTAAATAGCACTGAAATATTTTTTTGACCGGTAAACTTAAAGTATTTCTTAAAAACATTTTAATTTAGTAATTAAAAACGTATTTTTGGAGAGTTCTAAATTTAAAAGGTATGAAACATGTAAATTATCTTAGTTTCTTTCTACTCACATTGTTCAGTATAAGTTTTATCTCATGTAGTGACGATGACGATAATAAACTTAATACCGGCATAACCAATCAGAGTTGGACAGAGGGAAAATCCCTGGAGATCAGCCAGGATAATGAGTTGTCTGTAAGCTTCAATGCTGCAGCCAAATGGGTAGCTTCCGTCACCTCAGGAGCGGATTGGTGCAAACTGAATACGACCTCGGGTACAAAAGGACAAAGCACCTTGAAATTATCTGTAAGTACAAGTTCCACCACCGACCGGACAGCCAGAATTTCCATTAATATAGACGGCTATTCTCCTGCAAGTTTTGAAGTTACACAAAAGGGGACCAGTGTTCCCCAAACCACTGAAGATATGGAGATTAACGCAAAAGTTGATGAATATCTGAGGGAAATGTATCTCTGGAACGATGAATACAAAACGTTGAATCTTGACCATAACAAAGGCTATGAAGACTTCTTCTATGATGCATTGGGAAGTATGACTACCAATACATTGGATAAAAAAACATATGTCGGTAGCGACGGCAAGACATATTATAATCTTTTCTCTTATATCCAGCTATTGCCCAATATTAGTTCAACCCGTACCACCAAAATTGTAAACAAGGAACTGGCATATAGTTTCGGTATCACCGGTATAACCCCCATAAGCATTGGCACACAAGCAGAAAATACCATTTATTTCTGCCTCCAAGGTGTATATCCCGATTCACCGGCCTCCGAAGCTGGACTCAAACGAGGAGCAATGATAAGCCTGATAAATGGAAAGAAGATAAATAATAACAATATTAATAACTTCTATTACGACATATTGTCACCAGATGCAACTATCAACTATACTTTGACAGAAGATGTCGTAGAAGGAGGCACCATTACCGGGCAAAAGGAATACACCATAACTTCCAAAGCCACATACAACAACCCCGTCATCTTCAGTAATGTCAAGGAAGATATAGAAGGACATAGAATCGGTTACCTCGTTTATTCTGGGTTCGAGGCAGGCTTTGACCAAGAATTATTCAATGTTTTCAAAGATTTTAAAAACAAGAACGTCACAGATTTGATTCTGGACTTGCGGTACAATGGTGGTGGGCATACCATGTCGGCTAATCTGATAGCAACTTGTATTGCCGGTACTGCCTCTCAAGGTAAAGTATTCAGCAGTTTACGATACAATGATGAAAGAATGGCAAAACTCAATAACAAACGGGAAGATGAATTATTTGCATACTCCAGTTATCCCAACTTGGGTACTTCCTTATCAGCCGGAAGCCTCAACCTTCCCCGCGTCTACTGCCTTGTCGGAAATGGAACGGCCTCTGCCAGTGAACTCGTCATTAATTCCTTAGAAGGAATAGATTTGGACGTAATACTTATAGGTGAAAAGACCACTGGTAAGAACGTAGGTATGGAATATGAGGAGTACACTGTCCGGAATAACACATATCGTGTTGTTCCTATCACCTTCCAAAGCTATAACGCCAAAGGATTCGGGGAGTATGAAAAAGGATTTGAACCCGATATATTGATGGATGAAACCAATCCTTATAACGAACAAGGTGTATTCTATATTCATAAAGATTATGGAAACAATGAAGAACCTCTGTATGCCAAGGCCATTGAACTGATTACCGGTACAAATCCAGCCCCCCAAACGCGCAGTGCAGTGGTCAATACATTGGATGGTAAAACTTATAAGTTGCCCGCTATCTTCCGTCCTGGACACGACGGTATGCTGATGCCTGCCAGACACGCAGAATAATGAGTGCACACAATATTCTTGGAAAAGCCGGTGAAGACGCCGCTGCCAAATACTTGGAACAGAACGGTTACACCATACGTGACCGTAACTGGCGGAAGAATCACCTTGAGCTGGATATTGTAGCCGACAAAGATAAGGAACTGATTATTGTGGAAGTGAAAACCCGTAGCAATACGGATTACATTGAGCCGCAGGATGCCGTGAACTGGCAGAAAATACGACGTATTGTCGTAGCGGCCGATGCCTATATCAAGCACTTCTGCTTGGATGCACCCGTCCGCTTCGACATCATAACGGCTGTAGGCGAACCGGGTGCATTCAGGATAGAGCATCTCAAAGAAGCCTTCTATCCGCCGATGTTCTGAGAGTTGAAAATTGACAAGCAAGAGTTATTTCAATCGTAAATTGTAAACCGTAAAACCGTAAATACCATCATGGACATCGAAACCGCCCGCGAATATTGCCTCAGCAAAAAAGCCGTCACGGAATGCTTTCCGTTTGACGAATACTCGCTCGTGATGAAAGTCATGAATAAAATGTTTGCACTTATCGACCTGGAAAGCGCCAACAAGATTTGTCTGAAATGCGACCCCGAATATGCACTCGAACTGCGGGAGCACTATGTTGCCATCGAAGGTGCCTATCACTTCAACAAAAAGTACTGGAACCAGGTGTTCCTTGACGGTGACGTCGACGACAAACTGTTGAAGCAACTGATAGACCACTCCGTGGAAGAAGTATTGAAGAAGTTCACCAAAAAAATGCGTACCGAATATGAAGCCCTGCCCTGACACATTCCCGTTCCCGCTGGTGGCATTGGACGAGACGGCATCGACCAACCAATACCTCAGCCAGCTTTGCAACCAGTTGCAAGAATCCGTTGCCGAACTAACAACCGTGACTGCCGAGTTCCAAACTGCCGGTAAAGGCCAGCGCGGCAACACCTGGGAAGCTGAAGAAGGCAAGAACCTGCTTTTCAGCTTTGTACTCTACCCTTCTTTTCTGGAAGCCCGCCGGCAGTTCATCCTTTCACAAATCGTTTCCCTCGCCATTAAGGAAGAGCTGAGCAGATGGTCTGATGAAATCACCATCAAATGGCCGAACGACATTTATTGGAAAGACAAGAAAATCTGCGGCATACTGATAGAGAACGACCTTTCCGGACATCATATCAGGCGCAGCATTGCCGGAATCGGCATCAACATCAACCAGGAAGTCTTCAACAGTGATGCTCCCAACCCCGTCTCACTGAAACAAATCACCGGAAAGGAGCACGACCGTTATGAAATCCTTGCCCATATCCTAAGACGTGTACAAATCTACTACAACAGCCTCCAAATGGAGGACTTCGCCGTCTACTCCGACGAGATATCCACACGGTATGCCCGCTCCCTTTTCCGTCGCCGGGGATTGCACCCTTATGAAGATACCAACGGCAAGTTCCTTGCCCGGTTGCTGCGTATAGAGCAAGACGGACGGTTCGTGCTGGAGGATGAAGGAGGAAGTGAACGGGAATATCTGTTCAAGGAAGTGCAATACATTCTGTAAGAAATGCACAACCCGTGCCATCGCATTGGCAAAGTTGTGCCACCATACTGGCACAGCCTTGCCATCGTACTGGCACGACTGTGCCAATACGATGGCACAAACATAAGTCCATAGTAGTGTACTACTGCCCTACTTCAAACTTTACTTCAGTTCCTTTCAGAAGGGGGGAAGCAAACTTTACTTTAACCGGTCCCTCTCCTCCGGTAGTCTGTATATAGGCCAGCAAACGCCCGTGGTATACGCGGTGACGGTTATCGGTATAATCACTCATGTCACTGTTGTCAGAGCCTTCGAGCCCAAGCAGACGCGCCGCTCCTTCAACTGTACACGTAATTTCATTGTCGCCAAGTTTCACAACAGTACCTTCTTCGTCAACCACCTCTACGGTGATGTGCGCAGTGGCGCGGTCGCCGGACAAAATAGTGCGATCCGCCGTGGCACGGATGGCATAAGGACGTCCGGATGTCCGGATGGAATAGCTCGACAAGGCATTTCCTTCCTTATCGCAGCCCTCAGTACGAAGCTCACCAGCCCGGAAAGGAATATCCCAGTAGATGATGCCGGTCTTTTCATCATAAGGTTTCATCTCGCCTACCACCCTGCCGTTGAGCAGCAAACGCGCCTGCGGAGCATTGGTATAACACACCACACGTATGTTCTGCCCCTCGTCATAGTTCCAGATGTCCCATGCATCAGGCGAAAGGAATACATGCTCGGGATGCTTGGGATGGGCATATACCGGATATGTTCCTGCATACGTGACCGGATTCTCGCACCACAACGAAGCCCGGAAATGTCCGCGTGGCTTGGGGAAACTTCCGAAATCGAGCAAACCCGTGTACAAACCGCGGGACGGCCATCTGCCCGATTCACCCAGATAATCCGTACCGGTCCAGATGAACTGCCCGAAGATGAAATCCTTGTCGCGGACGGCATACCAGGCATCAAGCCCCGAACCCGTCTCGCTTCCATAGATAATGCGGTCCGGATAAGTGGCATGGTCTTGGTCGTAGCGGTTTTCCGTATAGTTATACCCCACCACATCCACAGCATCGGGATACTCCGTCTCGTTCGACATCACGACACCCGCCAAAGCTCCGGTCACGGGACGGGAAGTGTCCACGGCACGTACACAGGCAGCCAGACGCTTTGCTATGGTTCCGATGCGCATGGCATCGGGAGCATCCGGCTTATAGCCCCCGAACATAGGCTGGTTGATTTTAGCTCCATCAAGAACGGGATGCGAATAAGGGTCGTTCGGATAATCCACTTCATTGCCGATACTCCACAAGAAAATACAGGTATGATTGCGGTCACGACGTACCATATCGGTTACGTCCCGTTCTATCCACTCCTCGAAGAAGTCGAAAGTACCGTCATAACTCGGAGTACCCACATTCCAGCCTTGTACCCATTTGCGTTTCGGAAACTCCCATTCGTCAGAGACTTCATCCATTACAAGAAATCCCAGGCGGTCACACAGTTCATAAAGAACGGGGGCTTGTGGGTTATGGCTCATGCGGATGGCATTTACGCCAATCCCTTTCAAGTTATTCAGGCGGCGTTCCCATACCTCCGGCGGCACTACTGCACCCAGCACTCCTGCATCATGATGCAGGCATACACCTTTTACCTTCATCCAGTTGCCGTTGAGGGCAAAACCTTTGTTGGCATCAAATTCCAGCGTACGCAGTCCCACTTTGGTCTCACTGCCGTCAATGCGTTTGCCATTGGCAAGCAATTCGGTTTTCAATGTATACAGATACGGATTATCCAGATTCCAACGATGGGGTTTGGACACTTTCAAGTCAAGACTTTGCTTGGCAATGCCCTCTTTTCCATCGGCAACACGCACACGGCGTTGTGCCACCTTCTTTCCGGCAGTATCGTACAGTGAAGCCTTCAGTTCCAGTTTGTCGGAAGTTGCCTTGTGCTTCTCCACCTCTACATCGACCGCAACGACGGCTTGCTTGTCTGTCAGCGAAGCGGCATGCCAGCCCACACCCCATTGCGCAATATGTGTATCGGGAGCAGCCACCAGCCATACATCGCGATAGATGCCCGACCCCGTATACCAACGTGAATCGGCATAACGGCTATGGTCTACACGGACAGCCAGCACATTGTCGCCTTCCTTCAGGTAAGGGGTCATGTCGTAAAGAAACGATACATAGCCGTTGGGGCGCCTGCCAAGCAGATGCCCGTTCAGGTAAACCTCGCTCCGGTTATATACCCCTTCGAAATAGATATAATGACGTGTTGCGTTGTCTTCAACCCTGAAGTGTTTGCGATACCAGCCTATCCCACCCGGCAGGTACCCGGTGCAACTGGCCAGTGTGGGCGACAATTGCCCCTCTATGGACCAATCGTGTGGCAAAGAAAGCTTCCGCCATTCGCTGTCGTCATAGTCAGTCCGGACAATAGCCGAGTCGTCCGTCAGCCGGAACAGCCATCCGTCATTGAATTTTGCGGCATCGCCAAATGCCACCTGCGCCTTTATCGGAGCAACGACCAGCATTGCCAGCAAAAAGATAAGAGCAGTCCTGTTATTCTTAAAATACATTTTCATATAGATTTTCTTTGAAGTTAAACTAATTCCTTACTTCAGGCTATACACCACGGTTGTCACACTCTTGGCTTCCAGAATCACCTGCTTGCCTGCCGCCACCGTTCCTTCCACCAGATTCTTGCTACCGGTAGTTGTATAAGTAGCTATTGACTTCGCTTCATTGCTCCATCCCACATGCGTTTCACCTAAGCGAACCGCCTTATCAGACATGTTTGTATAGACGGCCACTACCTTATCCCCCTCGGGAGAAAGCCAGGCGGAACCGAAAAAAGTACGCGATTCGTTCAAGTCGAGGGCAATACGGCGGTATCCCGGACGGATAAAGCGGCTGTAATTGCCCAGTACCCAAAGAGTGGCAGTAGCCTGATAGCTTCCCTCCTGCTCTATATCACCATACTCGCCA
>ERZ1106978.1980-NODE-1980-length-10552-cov-2.785367_pt1 | contig 10552 bp, 4 predicted proteins | sample MGYA00403689_ERZ1106978 | MGnify/ENA primary metagenome ERZ1106978 (study PRJEB35170, sample SAMEA104062434) | human gut metagenome | biome: human gut; feature: human-associated habitat; material: faeces | place: Denmark | collected 2012-08-02 ...
CCCCCACTGTGACTTCCCGCTTTACGACACGGCAGGACTCCCAGCCAGGGATCAAATGGTTCCGGATAAGGTACTCTGCCACATCATTGTTATACTGTGTATCAAGCAGAATCGGGACACCGTCACGCTCAATCCCGACAACATCATAGGGCGTTTTACGCGCTGGATCCTTGGCTTTTCGAAGGTAAAGCCGCGTCCCCTCATAAAGGAGCTCCCACATGCGACCCGGGTTGGGCATATGACAAGTAACAACAGCATCCCCCATGACCGCCTTTGTCACAAAGCGATTGGGCCTGCTGACAAAGGCCGCTGGAATCAGCACTTGATGATCATGCATCATCGTTTGTTCCTCCTTAGGAAAAAGGACTGCCGCCCTATGGGTGAGCAGTCCTTTTCAGATTTTTCTTCCTAGGCCTTGAAAATCTTCTCAAAGACATCCTTATTTTCTTCAATGGCTTCCTTGCTGCCTACAACGCATCGATATCCATCAGAAAGAACGTCCCGCACAACAGGCGCCAAAGCCCTGATATCTTCTACCGAGCAGTCAATGACTTCATCGCGGTAGGTCTGGGCAAGGTCCTTGGGCAGGCCGCGCAGATAGGTCGTAATGGCTTTTTCAAGCCGCATAGCATTTGTCAGCGGCGTATCAAGCAGACTGATGGTCCCGATGACATACTTGGTCATTTCCCGTTCTGAGGCTTCAAAATGTTCCAGATACTCAGGCAGTCCTTCATAGGTGCTGAGCGTCTTCATGAGCTGTGGATCGCGGTAGCTGGACAGATAGAACAGCCCGTTCTGATCAAAGCGCGCCCCTGCCCCATAAGCACCTCCCTGAACACGGATCTTGGTCCAAAGATAGCTATAGCGAAGGATAGTTTCAAGGACCTTCATGGCGCCCGTATAGTCATGGCCATGGGCACGGAAATTGCCGCCGGCAAGAACATACTGGACCTTGCCGCTGGTCGTAATGCCCTCATTAAGGCCCGGTGCAGCAAACTCCGGCACTGGCTTTCCGGCAAAGGAAGAATGGGGCAGCTGATCGACAAAGGATTCCATCTTCTTTTCTGCCGTTTCCCTGTGGCTTTCGTCACAGCAAAGGCTCATAACAAGACGGTCCTTATTGAAGAAAGCGGACATCAAAGTCTTCAGGTTTTCAATGACGCGGTCCGCCTTTTCCTCAAAATGCGCGCACAGATCCTGGAGGAACTGGTAATAGGTCAGCTGATCATGCTCGCTGGAGCGGCCGGAATCGGAGAAATAACTAGAAAGACGGATGGTGGCAACGGTCATGCCTCGTGAGAAAAACAATGCATCCCAACCCGCCTTGACTTCTTCCACGATTTCCTTGAGGCGGGCCTTGTCCCCCACATGGCTGGTTAGTGCCAGGGCTTCAAGAAGCTCAAAGAGCCGGTCCTCATTATGTTCCAGAACTTTGGCCGTCACCTTGAAATAGTTCCTGAAGTCATTCATGTCCCGATAGGAGGTATAAGGCTGGATAGCAAAGGAAAGTCCTCCAATATATTGGTCTGTAAACGTGTTTAATTCTTCATAGGTGAATGTATCCGTATTGACCTTTCCGAGGACGTCAGAAAGCAAATATGCGCATGTGAGAAGGTCTTCCGGTACGCCTGTCATATCAAAACACCAATCATAATAGACGATTTGGTTCGTAAAGGCAGGGCGGTAAAGCAGGGTATAGCTCCCCTTTTCCGTGACTACAGGTGTTTCAAAGGAAACCGTCCGCTTGATATCATCCCGCTTTAATAAAGGAATTGTTTCCAGTGCTTCCGGTGAGTCTTCTGCCGCCTGACGGGCATGGAGTTCATCGGCAATGACCTTGATTTCATTGATTTCATCCTGTGAGAGGCCTTCTTTGATGGCCTGCATCTTTTTTCGGAAGAGGGCGCCGTCCTTTTCTTCCTTCCCCGGCTCCGGCTTCAGCGTCAGGAGCACTTTATGCGTGTTATCAAGAAGGAGCGTTTCAATGAGGGACTCATAATAATGCGTGCCGATTTTACCGCGCAGGAAATCCAAGGTTTCCGTAAATTTTAGGCACGTCGTAGGATCCCCACCATAAAGCCAGGTCTCCATGATCGAAAGTCCATAGATGAGTCCTTTTGGGTAGACATTGAAATCAGCTTCGCGCATCTTGAATTCTTCGCTGCTGAGTTCTGCTTCCATAAGTTCCTGCGGGATGCCCTTGCGGGAAAGCTCCTGGAGCGTGCTGTAAAGGACCTTGATGAAACGGTCTTTTTCACTTTCCTCACTGCCGCTAATGCGGATAGAAAGAACGGGCTGGAGCTGGGAGGCATTGAGGCTGCCTGATACATCGCTGCCGAGACCGGCCCGCAGGAGGGCAAGGCGCAAGGGGGCGTTATCGCCTTCAAAAAGGACCTTTGTAAGGACTTTAAGGGCCATGGTCTGTTTCTGGTCAAGGCTTGATCCCATAACAATGTTAAGGGAAAGATAGGTCTTGTGATCCACGTCCACCCCCTGGGCTTCCGGATAGTAGGCCGTCACTTCTTTTGTCCGGTCAAAGGGGGCCTGCAGGGGAATCTTGACGGAAAAATCCGGATCTTTATCAAAATGGCTCAGGTAAGCTTCATCCAAATAAGACAAATAGGCATCAATATCCATATTGCCATAAAGATAGATGAAACTATTCTGGGGACTGTAATAAGTCTTATGGAAATCAAGGAACATTTCCTGCGTCAAAGTAGGAATCTCCTCTGGATAACCGCCCGATTCAAAACGGTACGGCGTATCCGGGAAAAGGGCCTTGTTCACCTCATTTTCTTCTACGGCATCAGGGGAAGAATAGACCCCTTTCATTTCATTGTAGACGACGCCGTTATAGACAAGCTGGCCCGCTTCATCGAATTCATAGTGCCAGCCTTCTTGACGAAGCGTGAAGGGGTTTTTATAGGTATTGGGATAAAAGACAGCATCAAGATACACATCGACTAGATTCCTGAAATCCTTATCATTGCGGCTCGCTACAGGATAGACCGTTTTATCGGAATAGGTCATGGCGTTGAGAAACGTATTGAGGGACCCTTTCACAAGTTCGACAAAGGGTTCCTTGACCGGGTATTTGCGGGACCCGCAAAGTACGGAATGTTCCGTTATATGGGCCACACCGGTATCATCCCGACTGGGCGTCCGAAACCCAATGGTAAAGACTTTGTTGTCATCGTCGGAAGCCACATAAAAAAGACGGGCCCCACTTTTTTCATGGGTCATTTCATAGCCCATGGCCTTGATATCACAAAGATCGGTGATTCGATCCACGCGAAAGCCATGGACCTTATCATTCAGGGAAAACTGCATATTGGATAACCTCCATTCAGGGAACAAAATCAGCAAAGATGGATTCTGCATCTAAGAACTGTATCACCCTGCATTATAGTAGAAATTGATGAAAAAAGCCATAGCCACCCCTTCCGGCACAGAAAAAGGACCCACCCCCCAAGGAGGTGGATCCTCTGTTTAGACAGGAGCTGAACAACTTATTTGAAGTACTGTACACCGGACAGGAAGATTGGCTGGAACTTGTTGCCCGGAATGTTCTTCATGAGGCCATCGGTGTAGCGTTCGGAATGGCCCATCTTGCCGAGGACGCGGCCATCGGGGCTGGTAACAGACTCGACGGCATAGAAGGAACCGTTCGGGTTGTACGGGCTTTCCATGGTCGGATTGCCGGCAAGGTCAACATATTGGGTGCCAATCTGGCCATTGGCAACAAGGTGTTTGATTTCCTCCTCCGTCGCTACGAAACGGCCTTCCCCATGGGAAACGGCGATGGTATGGATATCACCAGGTTCGCAAAGGCTGAGCCACGGAGATTTGTTGGAAACCACTTTTGTGTCGACCATTCGGGAAATATGACGGCCAATGGTATTGAACGTCAGCGTCGGGGAATCATCCTTCAGCGGTACAATATGACCGTACGGCACAAGGCCGAGCTTGATCAGGGCTTGGAACCCGTTGCAGATTCCAAGGATCAGGCCATCACGGTTCGTCAAAAGATCTTCCACGGCTTCTGTAAGAGTTGGGTTGCGGAACATGGTGGCCATGAACTTACCAGAACCATCCGGTTCATCACCGGCAGAGAAGCCACCGGGAAGAGCCATGATCTGCGCCTGTTTCATTCGTTTGGCCATTTCTTCCACCGATTCCTTGATGGCGTCTGGCGTCAGGTTGCGGATTACGAAGATATCCGTCTTCGCTCCAGCGGCTTCAAAGGCGGCAGCCGTATCATATTCGCAGTTGATTCCTGGGAATACGGGAATGAAGACCGTCGGTTTGGCAACGTTATAGGGAGCGGTCAGCGGTAGATCATTGGTGTAAGCCGGCATGCGTACATCCTTCTTTTCTTTCCGCGGTGCCTTCATGGGGAAAATCTTATCCAGGGTCTTCGTATAGGCGGCTTCAATTTCAGCAAGACTGATTTCTGTATCGTTGACGACCACTTTGCCCTCATCGGTCAAGGTTCCCAGAACGAGAAGATCCGTCCCCGCAAAAACTTCTTCCGCATCTGCCCCATCTTCAAGTTCTACAAGGAAACCAGCAGGCTGCAGGGTGAAGAGACATTCCTCGTGAAGGAATGGCTTAACAAAGGAAAATCCGAGCTCGTTGCCAAGGCACATGGCAGAAATCGCGGCAGCGACACCGCCTTCCTTGACCACACCAGCCGTAATGACCCGCTTGGAAAGGATGCCCTTATGGAGGGAAGCAAGGAGTTTCTTTAAGGCGTCGTAATCAATGACTTCATGTTCATCACAGCTAGCAGGCAGGAATACCACGGTATGACCGGCTTTTTTGAATTCATTGGAAATCGTGTCCCGACCATCCATGACGCCTACGGCAAAACTGATGAGCGAAGGCGGAACTTCAAGATCCATAAAAGTACCACTCATGGAATCCTTTCCGCCAATGGCAGGAAGGCCCAGCTCGCAGCAAGCTTCGTAGGCTCCTAACAGTGCGCTGAGCGGTTGTCCCCAATGCTTGCTGTCATGGAGTTTTGGGAAATATTCCTGCATGGAAAGACGCAGCTTGCTAGGATCGGCGCCAAGGGCTGCTGCACGGCAGACAGATTCCACGACTGCGTACATACCGCCATGATAAGGACTCCAGCAAGCGACGTTTGGATTATAACCAGCGGCCATGACAGAGGCCGCCGTCGTTTTGCCGCCCAGTACTGGAATCCGGGCCGCCATCCCTTCGGATTGAGTCAGTTGACGCTTACCGCCAAAAGGCATGATGACAGTCCCACGTCCGATGGTCCCATCAAAACGTTCCCCCAGCCCTTCCTGACTGCAGACGTTCAAGCGGTCCAGGTTACGGAGCCAGCGATCCTTGATGGACGAAAGGCCCTGCACTTGTTCGGGGATTTCATTGAAAGGAGAAGGCGCCGTAATGGCTTCCACTTCAACGTCAGCCTTTTGGGAAATCCCATTCGTATCGAGGAAGGCACGCGAAAGATCGACGATTTTTTCCCCACGCCAGTACATGACAAGGCGTGGATCCTTGGACACCTCGGCAACAACCGTTGCTTCCAGGTTCTCTTCATCGGCTGCATCCATGAATGCCTTCAGGTCCTTGGCGGCAATGACAACAGCCATACGTTCCTGGGACTCACTGATGGCAAGTTCCGTACCATCAAGGCCTTCATATTTCTTGGGAACCTTATCCAGATTAATGACAAGCCCCGGAGCAAGTTCCCCAATCGCCACGGAAACGCCGCCTGCGCCAAAGTCGTTACAGCGCTTGATGAGACGGGTCACTTCAGGATTGCGGAAAAGACGCTGGATCTTACGTTCGTTGGGAGGATTGCCCTTCTGGACCTCTGCCCCGCATTCACTGAGGGATTTGGTCGTGTGTTCCTTGGACGCACCCGTTGCGCCGCCCATACCATCACGGCCCGTACGGCCGCCAAGAAGTACAACAAGGTCACCATCACTGGGTCGTTCACGGACGACGGCATCACGAGGTGCCGCGCCGATTACAGCGCCGACCTCCATCCGCTTGGCTACAAAACGGTTGTGATAATATTCTTCTACAAGACCTGTAGCAAGGCCAATCTGGTTGCCATAGGAACTATAGCCAGCAGCGGCGCCTTGGGTGATTTTACGCTGTGGCAATTTCCCAACAAGGGTCTTATCATAAGGCGTACGTGGGTCACCTGAGCCCGTGACACGCATGGCTTGATAGACATAGCTGCGGCCGCTCAATGGATCACGGATGGCACCGCCAAGACAGGTTGCCGCACCACCAAAAGGCTCAATCTCCGTGGGATGGTTGTGGGTCTCGTTCTTGAACAGGAACAGCCAGTCCTCGTCCTTGCCGTTCACATCGCACTTGATCTTGACGGTGCAGGCGTTGATCTCGTCGGACTCGTCCAGATTTTTCAGGATGCCCTGCTTCTTCAGCTCCTTGGCGCCGATGGTGGCAAGGTCCATCATGCAGCGGGGCTTGTTCTCGCGGCCCAGATCGGCGCGCATGGCCATGTAGCGGTCAAAGGCCTTCTGCACCACGGCATCGTCGATCTGCACATCGTCCAGAATGGTGCCGAAGGTGGTGTGGCGGCAGTGATCGGACCAGTAGGTGTCGATCATCTTGATCTCGGTGATGGTGGGGTCGCGGTGCTCCGAGCGGAAATACTTCTGGCAGAACTCGATATCGCCAAGATCCATGGCAAGGCCGTTGTCCGCAATGAACTTTTTCAGCTGCTCTTCGTCCAGCTGGTTGAAGCCCTCCAGAACCTTGACCGGGGCGGGCACGGGGTACTCCATTTTCAGGGTCTGCTTGGTGTCCAGCGAAGCCTCGCGGGCCTCCACCGGGTTGATGACGTATTTCTTGATCTCAGCCACCTGCTCATCGGTCAGGGTGCCTTCCAGCAGGTAGACGCGGGCAGAGCGCACCAGCGGGCGGTCGCCCTGGCTGATGAGCTGGATGCACTCGGCGGCAGAGTCGGCGCGCTGGTCGAACTGGCCGGGCAGATACTCCACTGCAAAGGACACGCCGTCGCTGGCGGGCAGCTCGGCATAGGTGTTATCCACCGGCGGCTCACTGAACACGGTGTTTGCACACTGGTTGAACAGTTCTTCGTCGATGCCTTCCACGTCGTAGCGGTTCAGCAGACGCAGACCGGTAAGCGACTGGATGCCCAGCAGGCTGGTCAGCTCATTTTTCAGGCCGGTGGCTTCCACATCATAGCCGGGCTTTTTTTCCACATAAATACGATAGACCATTGGGTAGGTTCCCCCTTTGTTTTCTTTGAACCGACCCTCTCAGTCACGGCTTACGCCGTGCCAGCTCCCCCGAAAGGGGGAGCTTTTTCTGCTGGCGGAAAGTACCGCGTTCGATGGGCAAACCTAGGCTTGCCCATTTTCCCGCATAAAGCTCCCCCTTCGGGGGAGCTGTCGCCGCCAGGCGACTGAGAGGGTTTTCTTTCTTACTGCTTCTCTGCCAGCGCCTTCAGGGCTCGCAGGCCGATATCGCTGCGCTTGTGCAGCTTTTCAAAGCTGATCTTCTCTGCCGCCTCATAGGCATGGCTCAGCGCATTGGTCAGCCGCGGGCCGGTGGCGGTGACACCCAGCACACGGCCGCCGGCCGTGACAAGGGCGCCGTCCTCGGTGATGGCGGTGCCGGAGTGGTAGACCGTCACATTCTCCTCGCCGGGCAGCTGGCCGTCCACAAGACCTGTGATGGGCTTGCCCTTCTCGTAAGCCACCGGGTAGCCGCCGGAAGCCAGAATGACGCAGGCGGCAGCACCGTCCGAGAACTTGACCTCCTCGTTTTCCAGCGTGCCGTTGGTGCAGGCCTGCATCACGGTCAGCAGGTCGCTTTCCAGCAGGGGCAGCACCACCTGAGTCTCAGGGTCGCCGAAGCGGCAGTTGTACTCGATGACCTTCGGGCCGTCCGGGGTGAGCATCAGGCCGAAGTAGAGGCAGCCCTTGAAGGGGCAGCCCTCGACGTTCATGGCCTTGATGGTGGGCAGGAAAATTTTCTCCATGCACTCGGCAGCGATGGCCGGAGTGTAATAGGGGTTCGGCGCGACGGTACCCATGCCGCCGGTGTTCAGGCCGGTGTCGTGGTCGTTGGCACGCTTGTGGTCCATGCTGGACACCATGGGCTTGACCACCTTGCCGTCCGTAAAGCTCAGCACACTGACCTCGGGGCCGGTGAGGAATTCCTCCACCACCACATGGTTGCCGGATGCGCCGAATTTCTTATCCAGCATGATCTCCTTCACGCCGTCCGCAGCCTGCTGCTCGTTCTCGCAGATGAGCACGCCCTTGCCCAGTGCCAGACCGTCGGCCTTGATGACCACCGGGTACTTGCCCTCGGCCTTGATGTACTCCATGACCTTGGCGGGGTCGTCAAAGGTCTCGTACTTTGCGGTGGGGATGCCGTATTTCTTCATCAGGTCCTTGGAGAACACCTTGGAGGCCTCGATGCGGGCAGCGGCCTTATCCGGGCCAAAGGCCGGGATGCCCACTGCTGCCAGCGCATCCACCATGCCCAGAGCCAGGGGGTCGTCCTGCGCCACCACAACGTAATCGAACTTTTCTTCTACGGCAAAGCCCACCATGGTGTCCACATCGGTAGACTTGATGTTTTTGCACTTTGCGTCATAGCTGATGCCGCCGTTGCCGGGTGCGCACCAGATCTCGCCGCAGTCAGGGCTCTTTTTCAGTGCCTTGATGATGGCGTGCTCGCGGCCACCGCCGCCGACAACCAGAATTTTTTTCTTCATAATTGCACCTTCTCTATGCATCGGCACGGCGGAAGTTTCTCCGAGGACCGTCCGCTGGGGTTGGACCCTGCCGCCGCAGGCCGCAGGGCGGGCGATGGAATGGCCCGATTCGTGTCCGAGGAGGAAGCTTCCGCTGTGCCGTACTATCAGTGATGGAACAGCCGCAGGCCGCAGAAGGCCATTGCGATGCCGTACTTGTTGCAGGTGTCAATGACCTGCTGGTCGCGGATGGAGCCGCCGGGCTGCACGATGGCGGTCACGCCGGAGCGGCGGGCACGCTCGATGTTGTCGCCGAAGGGGAAGAAAGCATCCGAGCCAAGGCACACGCCGGTCACTTTGCTCAGATATTCCTTCTTTTCCTCAGCGGTCAGCGGGGCGGGCTGCTCGGTAAAGGTCTCGGCCCACACATCGTCGCCAATCACATCCTCGGGCGTATCGCCGATGTAAACATCAATGGCGTTGTCGCGGTTGGGCTTTGCCACATCGTCGCGGAAGGGCAGGTTGAGCACCTTATCCATGTGGCGCAGCTGCCAGTTGTCGGCCTTCTGGCCTGCCAGACGGGTGCAGTGGATGCGGCTCTGCTGGCCTGCGCCCACGCCGATGGTCTGGCCGTGGTAGGTGTAGCACACGCTGTTGGACTGAGTATACTTCAGGGTGATAAGTGCAATGACCAGATCACGCTTCTGCTCTTCGGTCACATCCTTGTTCTCAGTGACCCAGTTGTTCAGCATGGTGTCGGCGTTGATGACCAGCTCGTTGCGGCCCTGCTCAAAGGTGATGCCGTACACCTGCTTGTGCTCGATGGGAGCGGGCTTGTAGGCCGGGTCGATGGCGACCACATTGTAGTTGCCCTTTTTCTTGCCGGACAGGATAGCCAGTGCCTCCGGCTCGTAGCCCGGGGCGATGATGCCGTCGGACACCTCGTGCTGGATCAGCTTTGCGGTGGGCACATCGCAGATGTCCGAAAGGGCGATCCAGTCGCCAAAGGAGGACATGCGGTCCGCACCGCGTGCACGGGCATAGGCATTTGCCAGCGGCGACAGCTCCATATCCGGGGCAATGTGGTACATCTTGCGTTCCACATCGGTGAGCGGCAGGCCCAGCGCTGCGCCTGCCGGGGAAACGTGCTTGAAGGAAGCTGCTGCGGGCAGACCACAGGCAGCTTTCAGCTCCTTGACCAGCTGGATGGAGTTGAACGCGTCCAGAAAATTGATGTAGCCGGGCTTGCCGTTCAGCACAGTGACCGGCAGGTCAGAGCCATCTTCCATATAAATGCGGCTGGGCTTCTGGTTGGGGTTGCAGCCGTACTTCAGTGCCAGTTCGTTCATTGGTGCATCCTCCTTATTTCTCTATTGTTTTAGTCCTGTTTTTCCTCTGCGTCAAGCTTTTTGAGCAGTTCCAGCTCCTCAGGCAGCAGCTCCGGCTCTTCGGGGTCGTCCAGATCGCTGCACACGGCATCGTACTTGTTAAAGATCATGTCGCCGGTCTCGCCGGAGTCCAGATCAATGACCCGGGCAAACAGGCTCACCTTGTTGTCCGGGTTCAGGCTGCTCCACAGACCCTGTGCAAAATCGCCGATGGTGCGGGGGCAGGCAAAGCGCAGCGGCTCACCCTCAAAGCTGGGGATGGGATTTCCGTTGTGTTTGTAGGTGCTGATGAAATGGCCCTCGCCTGCAACGGGTTGCGGGTAATCAAAGAAATAGCGCTGCACGCTGTCGCCATTGCCGTCCGCAGACTTGAGAATGCTCATCTGATAGCTGCCGTCGGCGTACACCACAGCGGAGATGCGGG
>ERZ1106978.1981-NODE-1981-length-10549-cov-17.418144_pt1 | contig 10549 bp, 11 predicted proteins | sample MGYA00403689_ERZ1106978 | MGnify/ENA primary metagenome ERZ1106978 (study PRJEB35170, sample SAMEA104062434) | human gut metagenome | biome: human gut; feature: human-associated habitat; material: faeces | place: Denmark | collected 2012-08-02 ...
GCAAGCATTGGCTTGGGGCGATGAGCAAGCGGCTTAAAAGCTGTAAACTGCTGTTTTTATTCTATCATAGCCAGTCAAATATGCCAAAAGAAAGCCAGCTCAGAAACGAGCTGGCTTTCCCATATGTGATAGGAGTTGTATCCGAGGTATCGCCGTAAGGATCAGAGGCTGCCCTTCATGATGGCGTTCGTCTTCTCGATGCACTGATGTGCCTTGTCGATGGAGAGGCCGAGCGTGCGCATGATCTTGTCCGGATTGTGGAAGCCCATGCCATTTTCAGCGGCGACCCAATCCCAGTACCACTGCGCTTCGCGGACGAGCTGACGCGGCTCTTCGAGCTGTTCATCCGTCGCACCGACATCCATGGCGGCCTTGATGGTCTTGTGGGCCTGAGCAACCGTCTTGCCAGCGATGCGCTGGAGCTTGAAGGTGTTGTCGCCGATCGTCTGGACGCGCGCCTTGAGCGTCTCAGCGCTCTCGTCGTGGCACTTGAGGCACGACTCTTCCGTCGTCTTCAGCGGGTTCGTCATCCAGTGCGACGTGTACTTCTGGCCATTCTCTCTCATGTACGGCATATGGCAGTCAACGCAGGTGACACCGGCGTCAGCGTGGACACTCGTCGCCCAAGTCTCGAAATCTGGATGCTGTGCCTTGAGCATCGGGGCCTTGGAATCTGCATGGATCCAGTCCTGCTTGAAGGCACCAGCCTGACCGGACTGATAGAACTCATACTCCGACTCCGCATCGAGCCCGTTGTCAAACGGATGGTTGACGCGGCCGTCTTCCTTCGTGAAGTAGTACTCATTGTGGCACTGTGCGCAGACGTAAGCGCGCTTGTCGTTGTGCGAAGCGTTGTTGACATCGATGCCGCGGCGGGCCATCGAGTCGATGAAGCCCTGCTGGTAGACGCGCAGTTCCATCGTCTCCGGGTCATGGCACGTCGAGCAGCCGAACCACTGGTCATCTTCAATCGGCGCCATGACTTCGTCAATCGGCTTCGAAGCGTAATCCCAGCCGCTCTGCTTGTAATAGACATCGTACATGTACGAAGTCTTGCAGGTAATGCAGCTGCCCTTCTGGCCCGGCAGGCGCTTCGTGTTCTTGAAGTCCACGCCCGCATAGGTGTGGCCGCGGTCGTCATCGTACTGGATGGCGAACTTGTAGCCCTTGAAGTTCTCGACCATCTCCGGCTGTTCCGTCAGATGCGAGTTCTCCGCCTGGGCACCGCCGTACCCCGTCGGCGATGGCGAAGTGTCATTGTTCTTCATGAACGAATTGTACTCCAATGGGTAGGCATCCTTGTAGGCTTCTTTGCCGAGCTGTTTGTCCTGGGGAATCTTAGCGAGCTTGACACTCGTGTCGTTCGGTGCCGCGACGATGCGGACGACGACAAAGCCAAAGAATACAACGCAGACAGCTATGATTCCCGCCAATATCTTCTGTAGCTTACTCAACTTTTATCCCCCCTTCGAGATGGTTCGAGCCATGTGCGATACTGCTGTGGCATTTGAGGCAGTCGCCGCCAGTATCCATACTGACACCGACGTCGGCGTGGACACTCCCCATCGTCGTCTGATGGCAGCGCAGGCAGTTGTCGTTGACCGTCTGTCTGCCCTCAGACGAGATCTTTATGTTCGCCGGATAGTCGCGCAGCACTTCATGATACGTGTCGATCATGCCCGTGCGCCCCTTCTCGAACATGTAGTGCACAGCATTGTCGTGTGGCAGGTGGCAGTCCGTGCATTCCAGCGCACGATGCGAAGACATCGCAAAGGTTGCCGCCTCTCCTTTCATCGCATGGCACGACCCGCAGAAGGCCGGCGATCCCGAGAAGGCCATGGCCGCTGAGCCGATGCCGCAGACCGCCACGCCGATGACGAAGCCGCCCGCCAGGCAGGCCAGCGTGTGTTTCTGAAACAATTCCTTGAACTCCACTCTGCTCCCCCTCCTCTCTTCCTGCTTTCTTACTCTGCCTTATTTGCACTCATTATATCATGATGAGAAAAAGCAAGGCGTTGCCCGAGCAACGCCTTGCTAAATATTGTTTATTTTTCTATAACTCACTTTGATGAATGCATGGCGCGCATGGCCAAGAAGCAGCCGAGCGAGGCGGCGACGGCACCGATCCAGAGCAGGTAGATGAAGGGCTTCGTGCTGACGGAGGCCGTCACGGCAATCTGCGCTTCTTCCTCAGCTGACGGCAGGATCTCGAGGCGCGCCTGCGAGTCGTTGCCGGAGATGCCCGTCAGGCGGATGCGCTTCTGGCCGCCGAAGACGGGAACAGGCGTCGAGGTGCCGCCGTCGCGCGTCGCGATGATGGTCGGCTGTGCGTGCTCGACCGTCTCACCGTCCGTCACGGCAATCGTGGCCGTCACGAGCATCGTGCCGTCCGGCTGGTTCTCCATCGTGACGTCGTCATAGCGGTAGGCGAAGATGTCGCCCATCTCCATGCGGCCGCGCTTGAGGAGGAGCTCCATGCGGCCCGTGTCCTTCGGCGGTGTCGGCGCGATGTAGATATCGCCCGTGAGCGTGTGGGCGATGGCCGGTTCGCGCGCGGCATCCTCGCCGTTCTTGTGTAGCTTCGTCATGGCGCGCGCCTCGCTGCCGTCGACGCGGTAGCAGTAGTACTTCATCGTGCCATCCTCGGCGAAGGCCTGGCCCTCATACGTGACCGTGTGGTCGGCAATCTGCGCGCTGTCGCCGGTCTTGAACTCCTGCGAGAGCGACTGGCTGGCACCGCCAGAGAGCACCATCGCGAAAAGCGCGAGTGCCACGCCGCCGTGCGCGGTCACCGCGCCAAAGCGCAGCAGATGGCTGCGCCAGCTGATGAGCGTCTCGCCGAGGAGCAGGATAGAGACAGCTGCCAGCACAAGCAGCCCCGGGGAGCGCACGCCTGCGAGAAACGCAAGTGCAAAGCCCAGCACGGCCAGTACGGCAGGCACGACCTTGCCCTGCGGCTCCGCCTGCTTCCCGTAGCGCAGGCAGGATCCGGCGGCCATGACGAGGCACATAGCGATGGCCAGCGGCATGGTCGTACGCACATAGAAGTCCGTATCGACGGCGGCCGGCTTGCCGATGAGCTGCGTGAAGAGCGGCATCGACATGCCGATGAAGATGATGGCGGCGATGAAGACGAACACGAGCGCGCCCAGGAGCAGGCAGAACTCACGGCTCGCATAGTCTTCGTAGACCTTGCCCTGCGGCAGCTTGCCCGCCTTGAGCGCGAGCAGCACGAGGCCGCCGATGAGCACGATGGCATTGACGACGGCCAGCGTCATGCCGATGCTCGTGCCGGTGAACGAGTGGACCGAGAAATCGCCGAGGATGCCGCTGCGCGTCAGGAACGTGCCGTAGATGACGAACGCGAACGTGAAGATGACAGAAAGGTGCAGAACGGACAGCGCCGCAGGCCGCCTTTTGGCGACATGCAGTACGTGGACAAACGCCCCCGCGAGCAGCCACGGCACGAGCGAGGAGTTCTCGACGGGGTCCCAGCCCCAGTAGCCGCCCCAGCCGAGCACCTTGTAGGCCCAGTAGCCGCCGATGAAGACGCCGGCGCCGAGGAAGCCCCAGGCGAGCAGCGCCCAGCGGCGCGCCGGCTCCAGCCAATTTCCCTTTGCCTCATCCTTGAGCAGAGCGCCCATCGCATAGGCAAACGGCACGGCCAAGAGCGCGTAGTCGATGAAGATGATCGGCGGGTGCACGGCCATCCACGGGTCCTGCAGCAGAGGATTGAGGCCGACGCCGTCCTGCACGGCCGTCGCCGAGGCCACGAAGGGGCTCTTGGCCAGCACGAGGATGACGAGCAGCGACTCGAGGGCGGAGTAGACCGTAAGCCCCGCCGCCGTCATGCGCTCCCTGCCGCAGAGGTACAGCGAGGCCAGCGCGTGGATGAGCAGCCAAAGGAGCAGCGACCCCTGCTGCCCAGCCCAGAAGGCCGAGATCTTGTACATGAGCGGCAGTTCTCTCGACGAGTAGCTCGCCACATAGGCGATCTCAAAGTGGTCGCCGAGGATCATCGCCCAGAGATAGATAGAGGCGACGACAGCTGCCAGGCACGCGCCCAAGAGCGACCACCGGCCCCAGCGCCGAGCCCTGTCCTGCTCCTCCTCGACCTTCATTGCATAGCCGTAGGCCATCGCGGCCAACAAGGCGAAAAACAGAGATGTTGCCAGAGATATTGTTCCAATCATACGATAAATCCCCCATGGATTGCATTCAGGTTACATCGAAATTGCCTGCAGGCCGCTTCACTTCTGCTGCTCGTACTTCGACGGGCACTTGATGAGGAGCTTGTCCGAGGAGAATGCCTCGCCCTGCATCTTGCCGATGGCGACGATGTGATGCGCCTCGTCGAACTGGTCGGGTTTCGTGCCGTGGTAGTGCACGAGCAGTTCCTCGCCCGTCTCCTCGTCCTGCAGGGTGAAGACGAAGTCGTTGCCCTCCATGTGCGGAGCCGGTGCATCCTTGGCCAGCAATCCCTTGACCTGGACACTCGAAGATGTAGCCGCCTTCGCCTCCTTAATGCCGACGTACGGCGTGACCGAATCGGCAAAGCTCCAGCCGGCGTAGCCGACGAAGGCCAGCAATAGCGCGACGAGCAGGATCTTGCGTTTCATGATGATGCACCTCTTTCAGATTTCACGCGATGACAGAGCAGGGCTATGTAGATGAGCGTCATATCCAGCAATGACGCCAGCAACACGCGCAGCATGACGGGGTCCATGTCGATGGAGCCGCTGCCGTTAAGGACGGGAGCGGGATGCAGCGAGAAGTAGAACCGCGGGATGATGAAGACGAGGAACGGGACGGTCAGGAACGAGAACAGCGCGTAGATGGCCGAGACGCGCGCGCGGCGCCGCTCGTCCGCGATCACCGAGCGCAGCGTCAGGTACGCCGCGTAGATGAGCAACAGCACGAAGATCGTCGTCTGCCGCGGGTCCCAGTTCCAGTACGCGCCCCAGGTCAGCTTCGAGAAGACGGCGCCGCTGAGCGTCGCGAACACGACGAAGATGATCCCGAGACGCGCGGACGCCGCGCTGATGGCGTCGAAGCGCTCTGCCGGCCGCCGCAGGTAGCGCAGAGCATACCAAGCGCTGACGAGAAAGGCGAGCACCGCGACCCAGGCCACGGGGATGTGAAAGAACGCGATGCGCACGAGGTTGCCGAGCCCTTCGGCCGGCGGCACGAGGAAGAACACGGCATACAGAAGGCCTGCCGTCAGCAGCAGGATGAGGGCCCAGAGCCCCTTCTCACACGACTTCATCCAATCAACTCCTTATCGTATATCCGCATGTCAGTCCTCATACCAGAAGAAGTCAAAAAGCAAAGATGCGGCAATCGTCATGATCGCGTCATAGAGGAACATGCCGACGAGGTACGAGCCATTCACATCGCCCGTGAAGCAGCCCGCCGTCAGCACGATGGCCGGCAGCAGGATTGGCAGCAGCACCGGCAGCATCAGGATGGAGAGCAGGCCGTTCTGCGCCCTGGCACCGGCCATCAGCGCCGAGAGCAGCGTGCCCGCCATCGCCATGCCGTACGTCCCGGACAGCAGTGTCAGGAGGAGCAGGCCCCAGGCAAAGACCGCGACATCCATAAGCACGAGGTAGACGGGCACGATGAGCAGCGAGAGCGCAAACAGCAGGACTGCCATGAAGAGCCCCTTGCCGAAGAGGACAGCCTGCGAGCTGCCGTAGACCGAAAGCGCCATCAGCGTCCCCGCCTGCTCCTCATCGGCAAAGGCGCGGCGAGAGCACATCGCCCTGCATCAGCAGGCTCACGCACGAGAGCGTCGTCAGCGCGAACATCAGAACGACGAGCCACGACGAGCGCGAGCGCAGAGAGATGCGCGCCTCCTTGCAGAAGACCGCCTCAACGGCCCGATAGAGAGATGCATGCATCGGCCTCCGCCTCCTCTTCTCTGTCATTCGTCGCGAGCAGCACGAGCTTGCCCCCATCAGCTGCGAGGCGTGCCTCCCGGCGCACCATCGAGCGGCCCACAGCATCGAGATTGGCACCGGGCTCATCGAGCAGCCAGACATCCGCCTCGGACGCCAGGAGGATCGCGAAATGCAGCCGCTTCTTCATACCCGTCGAGAACTGCTCGACCATCTTGCCATCCACCGCCCCCGGCGCGAGCCCCACGCGCTCCAAGAGCTGCTCGTAGAGCGCGTCCGAGAGGGCCTCTGCGCGGCGAAAGCTCAGGAAGAAATCGAGGTTCTCTCGCGCCGTGAGCTTCGGGTAGGCGTGGAATTCCGGCGTGACGATGGCGAGCCTCGACCGGTACGACGCCTTGCATAGTTCCTGCTCACCGTCCCGGGCCACGATTTTCCCCGCGTCCGACAGCAAGAGCTTCGCCGCCATCTTTAGGAGCGTCGACTTGCCGCTGCCGTTCGTCCCCGTCACCGCCGTGACCGTACCGCCCGCAAGCGTGGCCGAAAGGCCTTCGATGACCGTCCGGCCGCCGAAGCGCTTCGTCACATCCGAGAATGTCAGGCTGACCATACACTCACCTCTCCTCGCGAAGCCGCGCCTCATCGAGCTTCATCCAGTCCGGGCCGCATTCAAGGAGCCCCTTCTCCTTCATCAGGCCGATCTCGCGCGTCAGGGCGCTCCTGTTGCACTCGAGCTCCTTGGCGAGCTGCACGCGGCCCGGCACCTTGACGCAGTCTGCCTGCTAGCGGCTCATCTGCTGCAGCAGGTAGAGGATCAGCCGCTCGCGCAGCGTCTTCTGCGAGAGCACCTCGAGCTTCTGCATCATCAGCACGTTCTTGCGGCAGAAGGCCACGAGCAGGTTGCGCATGACGATGCCGTGGATGCGGCCGAGCCTCGGCCCGGCCACGATGAGCGCCGTGTAGGGCACCCAGAGCACGAGGACATCCGAGACGGCCTCGATGGCCGTCGGGTTCGCATACTCGGGCAGGATGGCCGTCGTCGAGCCGAACAGCGCCCCGCGGCCCAACCGGTGCCCGACCGACTCATTGCCGAAGCGGTCCTCCGCGATGACGAGCGCTTCGCCCTCCACGATGATGCCGATGCGGCTGTTCGCTTCGTACGCCTTGAGGATGCGCATCTCCTTGCCGTAGCGCTTGACCTTGGCCCCCGTCGCCTGGATGAACTGGTCCACCTCGTCGGCCTTGAGCCCCTCGAAGAGAGGCAACTCCTGCAAGTCCAGATCGTAGATTCCCATCCCTCTCCCTCCTGAATGTTCTTGATTCCCTCTAAATTATATAAATCATTTCATTTATCTGTATTATAACAATGAGAAGCGCATAGTGATGTTGCAAGAGCAACATCACTATGTCAAAAACAATACAATGCCGAAAAAAATCAGCAACATCGATACGCAAAAAGAGCTGCCGTATGGCAGCTCTCTGCAGGTGTATGGTGTATATGGATTTGAGAGAATGCTAGGAAATGTCGGGGTGGCTATCAGCCGATCATCGTCTTGATGTCGTCCTCGACCGTCGTGATGCCGCCGATGCCGAAGTTCTCGACGAGAACCTTGGCGACATTCGGGGAGAGGAAAGCCGGCAGCGTCGGTCCGAGGTGGATGTTCTTGACGCCGAGGTGCAGCAGGGCCAGCAGGACGATGACGGCCTTCTGCTCGTACCAAGCGATGTTGAAGACGAGCGGCAGCTTGTTGATATCATCGAGGCCGAAGACTTCCTTGAGCTTGAGCGCGATGAGGGCGAGACTGTAAGAGTCATTGCACTGGCCGGCATCGAGGACACGCGGGATGCCGCCGATGTCGCCGAGGTCCATCTTGATGTACTTGTACTTCGCGCAGCCAGCCGTCAGGATGACCGTATCCTTCGGCAGAGCCTTGGCGAACTCTGCGTAGTACTCGCGGCTCTTCATGCGGCCATCGCAGCCAGCCATGACGACGAACTTCTTGATGGCACCGCTCTTGACGGCCTCGACAACCTTGTCGGCCACAGCGAAGACCTGCTCGTGTGCGAAACCGCCGACAATCTGGCCCTTCTCGAGCTCCTTCGGAGCCTGGCACTTCTTGGCCATCTCGATGACAGCGCTGAAGTCCTTCGTGCCGTCAGCCTTTGCCTCGATGTGCGGGCAACCCGGGAAGCCGACAGCGCCCGTCGTGAAGATGCGGTCCTTGTAGGAATCCTTCGGCGGAACGAGGCAGTTCGTCGTCAGGACGACAGGGCCGTTGAACGCTTCGAACTCTTCCTTCTGCTTCCACCAAGCATTGCCGTAGTTGCCGACGAAGTGCTTGTAGTGCTTGAACTTCGGATAGTAGTGAGCCGGCAGCATCTCGCCGTGCGTGTAGACGTCGACGCCCGTGCCTTCTGTCTGCTCGAGCAGCATCTCGAGGTCGCGCAGATCGTGGCCCGAGATCAGGATGCCCGGGTTCTGGCGCACGCCGAGGTCAACCTTCGTGACTTCCGGATTGCCGTAAGCCTGCGTGTTCGCCGTGTCGAGCAGAGCCATGCCGTCGACGCCGAACTTGCCCGTCTCGAGTGCGAGAGCCGTCAGCTGCTCAGCCGTCTGGCCGTCGTCGAGCAGGCGCGCGAGTGCCGACTGGATGAATGCATCGATGGCCTCGTTCTCCTGATTGAGGACGTTGGCGTGCTTGACATAGGCAGCGAGGCCCTTGAGGCCGTAGGTCGTGAGCTCGCGCAGGCTGCGGACATCCTCGTTCTCCGTGGCGAGGACGCCGACCTTCTTGGCCTTCTCGTCAAAGCCGTCGCGGCCGTCGCTGTAGAGCGCTGCTTCCGGCAGATTCTCACGGCTCGTGAGCGCTGCGAGGCACTCAGCCTTGACCTTCAGCGTCGTCTCGATGGCCTCGATGATGGCCTCGCGGTCGAAGTTCGCGTTCGTGATCGTGATGAAGAGGTTCTTCGTCACGAGGTGGTTGACCTCGCGAGCGACCTGCTTGCCCTCAGCGCGCAGGCGCGTCGTGACAGCGGAGAGGCCTTTCGTCACGTAGATGAGCAGGTCCTGCATCGCTGCGACTTCCGGCTTCTTGCCGCAGACGCCTACCTGCGTGCAGCCCTTGCAGCCAGCCGTTTCCTGACACTGAAAGCAAAACATCTTATTTTCCATGATCAACTCTCCTTATATCAAACACACATTGGTTTCTCGTTTCATTGACCTTATCATAGCAGAAGTCCTGCGCCCTTTTCTGTAACGATTGTTACAATACAAAAATCCCATCCCGCTTGTGAGCAGGATGGGATATCGATGACAGGATGGTGCGATTGGTGAGAGTCGAACTCACGACCTGCCGCTTAGGAGGCGGACGCTCTATCCAACTGAGCTACAACCGCACAATACCTTTATTGTAGCAGAGGTGCCGGAATTATGCAAGACATGCCACCTCAGTCGCCGCCGCCCTGCTCGACCTTGTGGATGTCCTCCTTCGAGGCGTTCGCGAGGTCGGCGTACTGGAAGGCCTGATTGCTCGGCAGGTCGAGGATGAAGCGGTCCGTCTTGTTGAGCGTCGCCGTGCCGCGCACCATGTCGACATCGAAGACGTGGCCGCCCAAGGTGCGCGCCGCATTGATGAAGTGGAAGTGCCAGCCCGGCGTGTTGACGCCGTCCATGAACGGCGGGAAGTAGAAGCAGACGAGCGAGCCCTCGATGTTCTCGAAGGCAAAGCGGCGCTCATCCGTCTCGAGCACTTTGGCAAACGGCTTGTAAGGCTCGTGCTGATAGAGCTCCGTGCGCGCCGCCACGCGGTTGAAATAGCCGTCGATGCGCACGACGTACATGCTGTTCGGGCCGAGCAGCTCGATGCTGTCATCGAGCGCCTCGCGCAGGGCCTCGGCCGTCGCCATCGCGCCGAACTTGATCGTATGGCCTTCCTCGAGGTAGGCGATACTCGCAAAAGGCGTCGTGTCGAGCGGCTGCGCCTCGAGGACCGAGCCGTCCGCGAGGATGCGGTAGCAGTGACCGTCGATGACGATGAGCTCGCCCGCAACGGCGTGGAACGTGCCGATGCCCGTGTCACCGTGCTTCAGCAGGTCTTCGATGTAGAGGCAGCCGTAGTAGTTGCCGAGGATCAGCGATTGCAGTGTCGAGATCTGGTAGACGGGCTCGCGCTTTTCCTTGATGCCGCTGACATCGCGCGGGCGCAGAGAATGTTGTGTCATAAAGATTCCTCACAATACAGAAGTCCAATCAAATGGCAGGATTGAATATAATTTTTTTTGATTCAGTAAAATTGTTTACAATTCGTTTTCATTATAGCACAACCTGGCACAGACATGCTATGCGTCGCGTCCACAGGATAAAGATTCCATCAAAAAAGGCTCACAGTCGCCTGTGAGCCGCAAAGGTCCCAATGATCAGCCCTTAATGGCACCGAGGACATCCTCTGCCGTCAGGTTATTCTGTTCCATGTACTCGACAAGCACCTTGTAGTCCTGCTGCGCTTTCTTTGCCTTTACTTCTTCAAGCTGAGCCTTCAGGCCTTTGAGCTCTTCCTGCTTCTTCGCAATCTTTTCCTGCAGGGTTGCAATCTTTTCCTGATGGATTTACAATCTAAGTGCAACAGCTCCTAGACAACCAAATTAAAACGACA
>ERZ1106978.1984-NODE-1984-length-10534-cov-3.156122_pt1 | contig 10534 bp, 9 predicted proteins | sample MGYA00403689_ERZ1106978 | MGnify/ENA primary metagenome ERZ1106978 (study PRJEB35170, sample SAMEA104062434) | human gut metagenome | biome: human gut; feature: human-associated habitat; material: faeces | place: Denmark | collected 2012-08-02 ...
GCTGATACGCTGACTTCACCGTGGTTTATGTCGCCCTGCTTCATTTTATCCACGCGTATCATCATTTCGTTATAGTCGCTCATGCGCATGGCTTCGGTGATGTCCCTTTCCATTTCACTGTGCATGGTATGGTAGAGCCCCGTCAGCCAGTAGGCTTGGTAGGCGAAGATGCCGGCCAGGGAGACGATGACAAGTATGGCAATATATTTGAATGGCAGTTTCATGTTTGTTTCCGGTTACTTTTATACATACAAAGGTAAGATTAATATTGTGAACCCTATCATCCGATAAGACTAAATAACACTCCCGATAACACTGGATAACACTTGGTAAGCCGCTGATAACACAAGTTTCTGCTGATTCTGCCGTACTTTGCAGACGAAGATTTGCAGAAGAAGAATATAAACATAAATAAAAAGAAGAACATGAAACGATTCTATTTACTTCCTATTGTATGCTGTGCTTTGAGCATCAGTCTTTCGGCACAAGAGAACAACGGCACTGCAACCACCTCCGGTGCGGACGACAACCGCATCCTCAGCGCCGACAGCCTTATTACGACCGATGCCCGTCTGGACAGCCTTTATCAGACCTTGCCGGAAGTGATGATTACCGGTGAACGCCCCATCGTAAAGGCAGCGCAAGGCAAGCTGGTGTACGACCTGCCCCGCCTTATCCGGAACCTCCCCGTAGATAATGCCTACGATGCCGTGAAAGAGCTTCCCGGCGTCATCGAGATGAATGGAGGGCTGCAGTTGGCAGGTCAGGGAGTCACCGTTATCCTGGACGGCAAAGTAACCACCCTCAGCACAGAGCAGCTCTATTCCTTGCTGCGCAGCATCCCTGCCAGCCGCATAGAGAAGGCGGAAGTGATGTACAACGCCCCTGCACGCTACCAGGTGCGTGGCGCACTTATCAATATCACCCTGAAACAATCGGCAGGCGGCCCCGGCTCCTGGCAAGGCGAACTCTATGCCAAGTATCGCCAGAAGCATAACGAAGGCTTTGAGGAACGCGCCAGCCTGCTCTTCAGCAAAAATAAATTCTCAGCAGATTTTCTTTACTCGCACAGCCATGGCCAGGGCTACTCTACTACCGACAAAGAGGCTGTGCACACTCTGGCAGACGGCTCGGTTCACCCCATGACAACAGATGAGGTGGGCCGTGGCCGTAGCCATACCCATAGCTTCCGGGTAGGGGCGGACTATAATATCGCCAAGAACCATCAGCTGAGTTTCGTCTATAACGGTGGCTATTCCACCTCCCACAACTGGAAGGGCGTGACGGGCACGCAGGTGTCCACAACTCATGGCAATAGCACCGACTGGCTGCACAACGGCCGTCTGGACTATCGTACCCCTTTTGGCCTCAAAGCCGGTGCCGAACTGACCTACTACCGTTCCCCGTCCGACCAGTTGCTGCATAGCCGCATGCAGGACGAGGAACTTGACTTCTACACCGAAGATTGCCAACGCATCAACCGATGGAAATTCTTTCTGGCCCAGGAGCACAGTCTGGGAAAAGGTTGGGACTTGAATTACGGAGCCATCTATACTACCAGCATCGACAACAGCTACCAATATTATTATGACCCCGAAACCGGCGGACAACTGACCTCATCGGATGCCTTGAGCAATATGAAGTCCCGCCGCCGCGAGCAGACCTGGAATATCTATGCAGGTTTCAGCAAAAGTTTCGGCGACAAACTTGCTTTGGACGCTTCTTTGGCTGTGGAGCATTACAAGACTCCCGTCTGGAACCAGTGGGACTGGTATCCCATCGTCAACTTGAACTATATGCCGGCACCGGGACATATCCTTCAGCTCTCTCTGAGCAGCGACAAGGACTATCCCGACTACTGGGCGGTGCAGGATGCCGTCTCTTACATCGGCGGCGGATACTCTGAGCTGCATGGTAATCCGTTGCTGAAACCGGCACAAGAGTATGAGCTGAAAATGACCTATATTTTGAAAAGCAAATACATCTTCAGCGCTTGGTTCAACCATACCAAGGACTACTCCGTACAGACACTCTACCAATCCTCCGAACGTCTGGTTGAAATCTACAAGACACTCAATTTTGATTATCAGCAACAAGCAGGAATACAAGCCTCTATCCCGTTTAAGGTGAAGGATTGGTTGAATTCTCGCCTTACCCTCATCGGCTTGTGGCATCGCGAAAAGGATGGTGATTTCTGGGATATTCCTTTCGACAGAAAGCAATGCTATGGCATTGCCCAGATGAACAATACTTTTACTCTCTCCACCAAACCCGACTTGAAGCTGACGGTGACCGGATTTGTGCATAGTAAAGCCATTCAGGGCATCTACGACCTGCCTACGTCGGGCAATGTGAATATTGCCCTGCGCTACGGCTTCGCCAAGAACAAAGCCATTCTCAACCTCTATTGCAACGATATTTTTGAGACGGGACAGATTTCTCCCCGCATCCGTTTCAAGACGCAGAATGTGACGAATCATTACTCATGCTTCCGCGAATTCGGCGTATCGTTTACTTATAAATTCGGTGGATATAAGGAGAAGCAACGGGAGGCGGTGGATACGTCGCGGTTCAAATAGATAGAAGATGCAGGTGGTCAGGTGAAAATACGGTATTCTTTTGTACTTTGCCACATCTTTCGTACTTTTGCAACTTTCAAAACATTAAAGTTGTTATTTAAAGAAAAGACTCTGTATGAAATCGGACATTGAAATAGCCCGCAGCATAGAGCTGAAGAAGATAAAGCAGGTGGCTGAAAGTGTGGATATCCCGCGTGACGAAGTAGAGAACTATGGCCGTTACATAGCCAAGATTCCTACGCATCTGATTGATGAAGAGAAAGTGAAGAAGAGCAATCTGATACTGGTGACGGCTATCACGGCTACGAAAGCGGGTATCGGTAAAACAACCGTGTCCATCGGGCTGGCATTGGGGCTGAACAAGATTGGCAAGAAAGCGATTGTGGCTTTACGCGAACCCTCGTTAGGTCCTTGCTTCGGCATGAAAGGCGGTGCTGCCGGTGGAGGATATGCCCAGGTGCTGCCCATGGAGAAGATAAACCTGCACTTTACGGGCGACTTTCACGCCATTACCTCCGCACACAACATGATTTCCGCTTTGCTCGACAATTACTTGTACCAGCATCAGGCGGATGGCTTCGGACTGAAAGAAATCATCTGGCGGCGCGTACTTGATGTGAATGACCGTTCCTTGCGGAGCATTGTCACCGGATTGGGACCGAGCACCAACGGCATTACCGAGGAGTCGGGCTTCGATATTACCCCGGCTTCCGAAATTATGGCTATTCTCTGTCTGGCAACAGACCTCGACGACCTCCGTCGCCGTATTGAAAATATTATTCTGGGATTCCGTTTCGATGGTACTCCTTTCACAGTGAAGGAGTTAGGAGTAGCCGGTGCCATTACCGTACTGTTGAAAGATGCTATCAACCCCAACTTGGTACAGACTACCGAAGGCTCTGCTGCTTTTGTTCATGGAGGACCGTTCGCAAATATTGCCCATGGTTGCAACTCCATTCTTGCCACAAAAATGGCCATGACATTTGGCGATTATGTAGTGACGGAAGCCGGTTTCGGGGCTGACCTGGGTGCGGAGAAGTTCTACAACATCAAGTGCCGCAAGAGCGGCCTACAGCCCAAGCTGACGATAATCGTTGCTACCGCACAAGGACTGAAGATGCATGGCGGTGTCAGTCTGGACCGCATCAAGGAACCCAATATGGAAGGACTGAAAGAGGGCTTCGGCAATCTGGACAAGCATGTACGCAATTTGCGTTCATTCGGCCAGCAGGTCATCGTGGCATTCAACCGTTTTGCCAGTGATACGGACGAGGAGGTGGAAGCTATCCGCCGCCATTGCGAAGAAAAGCTTGAGGTAGGTTTTGCCGTGAACAACGCCTTTGCCAAAGGAGGAGAGGGAGCCGTTGACCTTGCCAATCTGGTAGTAGATACTATCGAGAACAAACCATCCGAACCGCTGACCTTCACCTACGAAGAGAGCGATTGCGTGGAACGTAAAATAGAAAAGGTAGCCTGCAACCTCTACGGGGCAAGCGTAGTGACTTACAGTCTCCACTCCCGCAAAGTTATCAAACTGATAGAGCAGATGGGTATCAGCCATTACCCCGTCTGTATTGCCAAGACGCAGTACTCCTTCTCTGCCGACCCGAAGATATACGGTGCAGTCAACAACTTTGAGTTCCACATCAAGGATATTGTGGTCAATAACGGTGCGGAAATGATTGTAGCCATCGCCGGTGAAATTCTCCGTATGCCGGGATTACCCAAGAAACCACAAGCCGAACACATTGATATTGTGGACGGAAATATAGAAGGGCTGAGCTAAACGCGCGGAGCGCGTTTAGAATTAAAAATTAAGAATTAAAAATTAAAGGCTGCGCAATGTTCGCTTTGAACTGCGCAGCCTTTAATTTTTAATTCTTAATTTTTAATTCTGTTTGCTTATTAATAAGCAAACAGCGGGTATTCTTTCATCTTCGCATTGACGCGTGCACGTACCTCTGCGATGACTTGTTCGTTGTCTACGTTGGACAGAACGGTTTCAATCATCTCGGCAATTTCGAGCATCAGGTCTTCCTTGGCACCACGGGTTGTGATGGCAGGAGTACCCAGACGGATACCGGAAGTCTGGAAAGCCGAGCGGCTGTCAAACGGAACCATGTTCTTGTTTACGGTGATGTCGGCAGATACCAACGCCTTCTCGGCAACCTTACCGGTCAAATCGGGATATTTGCTGCGCAGGTCTACCAGCATGGAGTGGTTGTCCGTACCGCCGGAAACGATGGTGAAGCCACGGTCTATCAAGGCTTGTGCCAGGACAGCGGCGTTTTTCTTCACCTGCTTGGCATATTCTTTCCATTCCGGTTGCAGGATTTCGCCGAAGGCAACGGCTTTTGCTGCGATGACATGTTCCAGCGGACCACCTTGGATACCGGGGAATACGGCTGAATCCAGCAACTGGGACATCATCTTGATTTCTCCCTTCGGAGTTTTCTTGCCCCAGGGGTTGGGGAAGTCCTTACCCATCATGATAACGCCACCGCGAGGACCACGCAGAGTCTTGTGGGTAGTGGAGGTCACGATGTGGGCATATTTCACGGGGTTATCCAGTTCACCGGCTGCAATCAGTCCGGCAGGATGAGCCATGTCAATCATTAGGATGGCACCTATCTTGTCCGCGATTTCGCGCATGCGCTTGTAGTCCCATTCGCGGGAATAAGCAGAACCGCCGCCGATAATCATTTTGGGTTTCTCGCGCAGGGCAACTTCTTCCATCTGGTCATAGTCCACACGTCCGGTTTCCTGGTTCAGATTGTATTCGCAGGGAGTATAGATAATACCGGAAGTGTTGACCAGTGAACCATGGGAGAGGTGACCGCCGTGTGCAAGGTTCAGTCCCATGAATTTGTCGCCCGGATTGAGCACGGCGAGGAATACGGCTGTACGTTGGCCCATTCTGCGCCGAAGATCTGTTTCAAGCGGTCGATGGCAATCTGCTCACTCTGGTCCACTACCTCACAACCACCATAGTAACGCTTGCCGGGGTATCCTTCAGCATACTTGTTGGTGAGGCAGGAGCCCATTGTCTGCATAACCTGGTCACTTACAAAGTTCTCTGATGCAATCAGTTCAATGCCTTTGAGCTGACGTTGGTGTTCTTTTTCGATAAGTTCGAAAATTAAATCATCTCTTTTCATTCTGCTTATTAGATAAGTTTGATAAATCTGTGTTCTCTTATTAAGCGCACAAATTTACGGGAAATAAATGAATAAATTGAAAGAAAAGGAAGAAATTTACTGTCAAAAGAACACTCCGAAAGAAAAACTCAGCACATTGTCCCTGCGGTGAAAACGGATTTCGTTTTTCGTGTTTTCGTCAGCAGCGTTGTTGTCGGCCGGAATATCGTATGTCACGCTCTTGGAGATGTTGTGCAGCCCCATGTCGTAACGGAAGTCGAAAAAGACGCGTGAGATGGTGACGGATACGCCGACGGTGAAACTGAGATTGAGCGGACGCAGCCTTTCACGGATATTCACCTGGTCGAAATTCTCGAAGTCGATGTCACTTTTCCTGTCCCATATATAGCGCACTTTGGGTCCTCCAAAGACGGCAAGGCTGTACGGCCCCTCCTTGATGAAGTTGTATCCGTAGATGACGGGGATGTCTATACTGTGGATGGACGATGTAATGGAGGCTTCCTCCGGCCGGGCTCCTGATGCGGCGTCTTCGGGCAGAGGTTTCTCGAAGGTGATGTTGCACCGGTTGATGTTGTAGGATATTTCCGGTTGCAGGAAGTGGCGGTCGAAGTTTATCCGCATGAAAAGGGAACCGAAATATCCTATTTTGTAATTGTTCTGCACTTCGTCAATGGGCACTCCGTTGACGCTGAACTGGGATACAAGGAACAAGGAAGAGGTGAAACCGCCTTTGAAACCGAAATTGACCGGAGTTTCCTTGTGGTGTCCGGAATGCTCTTCGTCGGCAGTACCGGGCACAACCGGAGTCTGTCCCCACATCATGGCGGGGAAGGCCAACAGATATAAGCCCATCAAGATTCGTCGCAACTCCATCTCTTAAAACCTTTATCGCATTATTACTTCTTTTTCTCTACTGACCATCCGAATTTGCCTATCTTTTCTCCCAGCTCATAATATCCACCGTGCACATAGACCAAGGGATTCGTTTCCGCCAGTTCCAGTTTGCCGGTTTCAGGGTTCAGATTACGGGTATCGGCACGTACATTTACCACATCCGCTATAAACATGTCGTGCGAACCGAGAGCCATAATCTCCTTTACCCGGCATTCTATGCAAAGCGGTGATTCCTCGATAAGAGGCGCGCTGACTACGGTGCTTTTCCCCGGTGTCAGATGCATTTCCTCGAATTTGTTGTAGTCCTTTCCGGAGCGTACGCCACACCAGTCCGTGGCACGGGCCATGTCTTTCGTGGTGAGATTGATGACGAATTCCATATTCCGCTTGATGATGTCGTAGGAGTGGCGTTCGGGGCGTACGGAGATGTAGCACATGGGCGGGTTCGTACAAATCGTCCCCGTCCATGCGATAGTCAGAATGTTATATTCCTCCGGAGTGCTTCCGCAGCTCACCAATACGGCGGGCAGCGGATAAATCATTGTTCCGGGTTTCCAGTCTTCTTTCATATAATCTCAATATCTTCTCTGGTCTGCTCCTTTTCGCAGTAGTGGCATTTGATGACGCAATTGTCCTTATCCACGACATGAAACAACGTAGGCATAGGCTCATTGTTCGTGATGCACTTCGGGTTGGCGCATTTCACGATTCCGCGCAGCTCTTCGGGCAGGCGGACTTCGCGTTTCTCCACCACTTCGTAGTCGCGGATAATGTTCAGTTTTACATTGGGAGCCACCACGGCGATACGGTTTATCTCTTCGTCGCAGAAGAACTTGTCGGCAATCTTGATGATGCCTTTCGTGCCCAGCTTCTTGCTCTTGAGGTTGAAGCCGATGGTGATATTGTTGCTCATGTGTTCCAGTCCGAGCAGGGAGACTACGGTAAACAGTCTCTCGGAGGGTATATGGTCTATTACAGTGCCGTTTTCCAGAGCAGCAACCTGCAATTCCTGTTTCTTTTCGCTTAACATCTTGAAATATTAGTTATTAGACGATTCTACTGAATTACTCCTTTACTCTTTTTCACCTCATCCAGCGTGATGCCCAGTACATCGCACAGAATAGCTTCACGGGCATACAGTCCGTTTTGTGCCTGCTGGAAATAGTATGCCTTGGGATTGTCGTCCACATCATAGGCTATTTCGTTGACACGGGGCAGCGGATGCAGGATGCGCAGGTTGGGACGGGTATGTTCCAGCATCTTGTTGCGCAGGATGTAGACATTCTTCACCCGCTCGTACTCCATAAGGTCGGTGAAGCGCTCGCGCTGCACACGGGTCATGTAGAGGATGTCGGCATCAGCAATGATTTCTTCCGTAAAGTCCGTATGTTCCACGTACTTGATGTTGTGCTCGCGGCAGTAAATTTTGTATTCTTCGGGCATCCGCAACTCGTCGGGAGCGATGAAGTGGAAAGTGGGGTTGAAGTGGCGCATGGCCATCAGCAGGGAGTGGACGGTACGGCCATACTTCAAGTCGCCGACCAGAAAAATGTTCAGGTTCTCCAGTGTGCCTTGTGTCTTGTAGATGGAGTAGAGATCGAGCATGGTTTGTGAGGGATGCTGGTTGGCACCGTCTCCGGCATTCACAATGGGCACGGTGGTGACTTCACTGGCATAGCGTGCGGCCCCTTCGAGGTGGTGGCGCATCACGATGATGTCGGCATAGTTGCTCACCATCTTGATGGTGTCTTTCAGCGTCTCGCCCTTGGATGAGCTGGTGGCCTTGGGGTCGCTGAACCCGATGACACGTGCTCCAAGCCGGTTGGCGGCAGTCTCGAAACTGAGGCGTGTACGGGTGGAAGGCTCGAAAAATAAGGTGGCAACTACTTTCCCGTCCAATATATGCCGATTGGGATGGGCTTCAAACTCTTTCGCCATCTCGAGCATATAGAGGATTTTTTCCCGGCTATGCTCGGCAATGGTGACTAAACTTCTGTTTTCCATATCGTTGAATTCATTTATACTTTTCGAGAGTGTAAAGTTACGGAAAATATGCGGGCTACGGAAATATGCGGGGAAGTTTTTTGCGAAATATGGGCTGTTTTTTTAACCGTGTGGCTTGTTGTCCGGAATGCCACACTTCATCATCCGAAATGCCACACTTCGACAAAGTAAATGCCGCATTTCGCGAATGTTCAAGTGTGGCATTTGCCTTAGTCAAGTGCGGCGTTTGCCTTGTCGAAGTGTGGCATTCCGGACAGTGAAGTGTGGTATCTCTTTACGCCGTCGCCGTCGTTCTTTTTAACGACAACGTCGTTTTTTTCTCTTCTCTTCTTATCTTATCTCCTCTTACGCGCGCGAGGGCAAGTTTTCATTGTTTCAATCTGTATTATAGCTCATTACGATGTGTTTTTCCTTTCCGATTTTTTCTTCAAGTTTTCTAATTATTTTGCAATCGTTTTGCATTTCACTGACAGTTTCCATTAAAATAAACGGGCGTTTTTTTTGTGAATGCCGGAAATCTTATCCTGAAAAAGATATAAAAAGCATAGGCACATCCAATATATTTCCGTACCTTTGCCCTATTATTGAACTTTGATTTTAGCAACTGAAACATGATAAGGAAAGTCGTCAAAATCCTATGGATTTTCATCGCACTGATTTCGCTGGTGTGTGTCTTTATATTCTTTTCCATAGCCAAGGGCTGGATAGGCTATATGCCTCCGGTGGAAGACCTGGAAAATCCGAATTACAAATTTGCCACAGAAGTCTTTTCCGAGGACGGAAAAGTATTGGGTACTTATTCCTATAGTAAGGAAAACCGCGTGTTTGTGGGATACAATGATTTGTCGCCCAATATCATCAACGCCTTGATAGCTACGGAAGATGTACGTTTTGCCGAACATTCGGGCATTGACGCCTACGCCCTGACGCGTGCCGTAGTGAAGCGCGGTATCCTGATGCAGAAGAATGCCGGCGGTGGCAGTACCATCACCCAGCAGCTTTCCAAACAGCTTTATTCTCCCAGTGCCGACAATGTGATGGAACGTCTGTTCCAGAAGCCCATCGAATGGGTGATTGCCGTAAAGCTGGAGCGTTACTATACAAAAGAGGAAATCCTCACCATGTATCTCAACAAGTTCGATTTCCTGAACAATGCGGTAGGCATCAAGACTGCTGCCTTTACCTACTTCGGTTGCGAACCGAAAGATTTGAAGATTGAGGAAGCGGCTACGTTGGTGGGCATGTGCAAGAATCCGTCTCTCTATAATCCGGTGCGCTACAATGAACGTTCCCGCGGACGGCGCAATGTGGTGCTCGACCAGATGCGGAAAGCGGGATATATTACGGAAGCCGAGCGCGACTCCCTCCAGGCATTGCCTCTGAAACTGAAGTACAACCGTGTGGACCACAAGGAAGGGTTGGCCACTTATTTCCGCGAATACCTGCGCGGCGTGCTCACCGCCAAGAAGCCCGACAAGGCCAACTACCGCGGTTGGCAGATGCAGAAATACTACGAGGATTCACTTGATTGGGAGAACAATCCGCTCTTTGGATGGTGCGAAAAGAACACCAAGAAAGACGGTACCAAATACAACCTCTACACCGACGGGCTGAAAATCTATACCACGCTCGACTCGCGTATGCAGCAGTATGCCGAGGATGCCGTGACAGAGCATCTGAAGGAACTGCAAGGTTACTTCTTCAAGGAAAAGAAAGGGGCCAAGAAAGCTCCCTACACCTTCCGTCTGACCCAGGAGCAGGTGGACGAGATTCTGGGACGTGCCATGAGGTTGTCCGACCGCTACCGCATTATGAAGAAAGCCGGAGCCACCGAAGCTGAAATAAAGAAAGCCTTCGATACCCCGGAGGAGATGTCCGTATTCAGTTGGGAAGAGATCG
>ERZ1106978.1987-NODE-1987-length-10528-cov-65.878640_pt1 | contig 10528 bp, 8 predicted proteins | sample MGYA00403689_ERZ1106978 | MGnify/ENA primary metagenome ERZ1106978 (study PRJEB35170, sample SAMEA104062434) | human gut metagenome | biome: human gut; feature: human-associated habitat; material: faeces | place: Denmark | collected 2012-08-02 ...
TGATGGTGGCGCTGTGGCCGCGGACGTAGTTCAGCTCCGAGTGTGTGCCGAACATCACATCGAGCCCCTTCAGGATCTCACCGAGGCGCGCTTCCATCTTGTCGCGTAGCGCCGGTGTGTAGGTACGGACGGTGCCTTCGAGGTAGGCATCTTCGACGCCGACATTGTAGCGTGTGCCTGCATTCATAAGGCCGATGGTGCAGACGACGTTTTCCATCGGGTTCATCTCTCGGGAGATCAGGGACTGCACGTCGATGATGAAGTGTGCGGCAGCGACCAGTGCGTCGGTGCCGTTGTGCGGCTGTGCTGCATGGGTGGATTTTCCTTTTACATGGACGTAGAAACGATCCGAAGCAGCCATGAGATTGCCCGGCTTCAAGCCGATGACGCCGACGGGGAGCTCCGGCCATACGTGAAGGCCATAGATCTCAGAGACATCATCGAGCTTGCCGCTTGCTGCGATGTGACGGCCGCCTCCGATCGCTGCCTCTTCTTCGGCTGGCTGGAAGACCAGCTTGACTGTCCCCTTGAGCTGGGACTTCATCTGATTCAATACGGCGGCCGCTCCGAGGAGGATCGCCATGTGGCTGTCATGGCCGCAGGCGTGCATCTTGCCTTCATTCTTCGAGGCGAAGGGAAGTCCCGTCTGCTCGGTGACAGGCAGCGCATCCATGTCTGCGCGGAGAGCGACGGTCTTGCCGGGCTGCTCGCCTTTGATCGTGCCAAGGACGGCAGTGCCGAAGAAGCCTGTCTCGAATGGGATGCCGAGCTTTTTGAGCTCTTCCTGAATGTAGAGGGAGGTCTCTTTTTCTTCACCGGAGATTTCCGGGTAGGTATGGAAATGGCGGCGCCATGTCACGACTTGTGGTGTGATCTCATTGACTTTTTCTTTGATTTCTTTTTCAAACATGAGTGATTCTCCTTTGAGGAAGAAAGCCGGTTTATGCATATTATACAATCCTATTCATTTTCAAGAGGTGGGAATTTCTTGTAAATATTGAGTAAAATAAGCCTTCTTCGTAAATAGCTTTACATCGAATTGTGATAATTATACAACTAAGAGAATAAACATGCAAGGGGAATTTAGAATATTTTTTGGTACCGGTCTGGGAGATGGCAGCGGTTGAGTAGTCCTTGATGAGATGCTTCGGCGCGTTCGATGCAGATGCGCTAAAGCACCCCGTCTCACTTGAAAGGATGAGCTTTCTAAAGGAAGCGGCAGCGCGGTGCGGTGAACGTCATGGCGCTTTTCCATTTCCTTTCTGCAGGATATAGACGAAGTATGATATAATAAAGCCGCTATGCAGGCACCGAGAGAACGGACAATCGAACGAAACAGTCATGGGAGAGACGCTTGCAGCGTTCTCTTTTTTTATGCCCGGCCAGATGCCGGAAGATGCGAAATGCATGAGGGAATGGATTTCCCCAGAGCCTGCTATATACATACATATAATATATACAGTCAAAAGGGCGAAGGACGCCCGGCGTACCCATGAGCGCACAAGGAGGAGCTATGTACGACACATTCACAGAACTCGGCGTGAAGCCGGAAATTTTGAAAGCCGTAGAGGATATGGGCTTTGAAGAACCGACTCCCATCCAGAAAGCCGCTATCCCTACCGCGCTTACCGGGAAGGACCTGATCGGGCAGGCACAGACCGGTACCGGCAAGACGGCTGCTTTTGGCATTCCGATTCTGGAGCGGATCGACATTTCCGAGAAGGGACCGCAGGCCGTCGTCCTCTCGCCGACCCGTGAGCTTGCCATCCAGTCTGCGGAAGAGATCAACCATCTTGCCCAGTACCTGCCGATCCATGCACTGCCGATCTACGGCGGACAGGATATCGAGCGCCAGTTCAAAGCGCTCAGAAAGCACCCGAATATCATCGTCGCGACCCCGGGCCGTCTGATGGACCACATGAAGCGCGGCACCATCGACCTGTCTCATGTGCAGGTCCTCGTGCTCGACGAAGGCGATGAAATGGTAGATATGGGATTCATCGATGACATCCGTACCATTCTGGCCGGCATTCCGGAAGAACGCCAGACCATGTTCTTCTCTGCGACCATGCCTGCACCGATCCGCGAGCTGGCGGAAACCTTCCTGAAGGAACCGGAGATCGTGAAGATCAAAGCAGCGACTGTCACCATCGATCTTATCGAGCAGGAATATATCGAACTGCCCGACCGTCAGAAATTTGATGCGCTCTGCCGTCTGCTCGACATGCAGGATCCGGAGCTTGCTATCGTCTTCGTCCGCACGAAGCGCCGCTGCGATGAAGTGACCGAAGCCCTGAAGAAGAGAGGCTATATGGCCGAAGGACTTCACGGAGACCTTTCGCAGCAGAAACGAGACACCGTAGTCCGTCAGTTCAAGGAAAGCACCATCGATATCCTGGTAGCGACCGACGTCGCTGCCCGTGGTCTTGATATTTCCGGCGTCACCCACGTCTACAACTTCGACATGCCGCAGGATCCGGAGATCTACGTCCACCGTGTAGGCCGTACCGGCCGTGCGGGACAGACGGGACTTGCGACGACCTTCGTCATTTCCAGAGAAATGGGCCAGCTTCGTGACATCGAGCGCGTCATCCGCCGCCGCATCAAGAGACGTGCAGTCCCGACTCTCTCTCAGGTCATCGAAGGAAATCAGAAGGCAGCCATCGAAAGTCTCTCGGATACCGCACAGGCAGGGGGGCTCGAAGACTATAGAGAAAGCGCCGAAGATCTTCTGAATGATGTCGACTCCATCTCTCTCGTCGCTGCAGCGATCAAGCTCCTCACCAAGCAGCCGGACGTCACCCCGGTCAATATCACCGAAGAGCTCCCGAATTTCCGCAGAAGAAGAGGCAATGGCCCGCGCCGCCGCTTCGATGGCGGAGACCGCCCGAGAAGACGCTTCCACGGGGAAGGCCGCGATGGGGCAGACGGCCGTGATGGCCGCCGCTTCGACGGACGCCGCCGCCGTTTCGATAATAACAAAAACGGCCGCCGCGATAACCGCGGGAAGGATAATAAGGGCGCCCATGAATCGAATTTCAAGCCGTACTTCAGAGAAAGCAACTAAGGAAATAGTGTGGATCAGAAAGCCCCCCTCGAAGGGGGCTTTTGTGATGGGTTCAGGGTTAGCCTATGGGAGGGGCGCCCTTTGATTATGTTTGAAAGCCTCGTTTGAATGAGAAATTAGAAATGAGAAATGGTGGTGCGGCGCATGGGAACATAGAAGCGCCGCGGAATTTTGATAGTGCTTCGTGCTGTCGTCATCGGAAGCGTAGCCGAGGGATCTTTCTTGCACTGCGGTCAGTATCACATAAGCACCGGTACGGAAACGACACCTTAGTGCTACGTATTTCTGCTTTCACACATCCTTCGTTTAGCGGTCTGCAAGAAAGATTTCTCGGCAACGCTTTCAATGACGATACGAGAAAGTCTGTAGTCTCCTGGTCTTCCAGTCTCCTAGTCCCTAGTCCCTAGTCCCTAGTCTCTAGTCCCTAGTCACCAGTCACTAGTCCCTAGTCACCCCCAAAACAAAATCGTTCGCCCTTATGAAATTGTAAAGGCGAACGATGTATGCATTATTTCAGTTCAGCAGCTTCTTCTTTCAGTTCGAAGGATTCCAGCTGGTCTCCCTCTTTGACGTCACGATAGCTGTCGATGGCGATGCCGCATTCGAAGCCGGCAGCGACTTCCTTCACATCATCCTTGAAGCGGCGCAGCGATGCGATCTTGCCTTCATGGATGACGATGCCGTCACGGATCAGGCGCAGCTGGCAGTTGCTGGTGATCTTGCCGTCCTGCACGTAGGAGCCGGCAACGATGACCTTCGGTGTGTGGATGACCTGACGAATCTCCGCATGGCCGAGGACCACTTCGCGGATGGTCGGCGAGAGCATGCCTGCCATCGCCGCCTTGACATCATCGATGCAGTCATAGATGACACGGTAGAGACGGACATCGACGCCGTCCTTTTCCGCCATGGCACGTGCATTGGCATCCGGACGGACGTTGAAGCCGATGATGAGGGCATTGGATGCCGAAGCAAGCATGACATCGGATTCATTGATCGCACCGACGGCGGAGTGAACGATGGAGATGCGGACCTCTTCGCTCTTGATGGCCTGCAGGGACTGTACGAGCGCTTCGACGGAGCCCTGGACGTCAGCTTTGATGATGACGTCGAGTTCCTTCATTTCGCCTTCCTTGATCTTTTCGAAGATGTTGTCAAGGGTGACCTTCTGGACACTTCTCTGTTCCTCTTCCTTCGCACGGGATGCGCGGATCTCAGCGATATTTCTAGCCTTCTTTTCATCCATGACGAAGAAGTGGTCGCCGGCTTCCGGCACGCTGTCCATGCCGAGGATCTCGACCGGGACAGACGGTTCCGCACTCTTCATCTTGCGGCCGTTTTCATTGTTCATCGCGCGGACGCGGCCCCAGCTCTTGCCGGCCAGGATGCCGTCGCCGATATGGAGGGTACCGTTCTGGACAAGGACGCTCATGACCGGGCCTCTGCCTTTATCCAGCTGGGCTTCGACGACGACGCCGTATGCTTCGCGGTTCGGATTGGCCTTGAGCTCCTGCATTTCAGCAACGAGGAGGATGTTTTCCAAAAGATCATCGAGTCCGATCTTCTTCTTCGCGGAGATCGGTGTCATGATGACATCGCCACCCCAGTCTTCGGCGAGCAGGCCTTCTTTGGCGAGCTCTTCCTTGATACGGTCTGGGTTGGCACCCGGTTTATCGATCTTGTTGATCGCGACCATGATCGGTACACCGGCATTCTTCGCGTGATGGATCGCTTCGATGGTCTGCGGCATGACGCCGTCATCGGCTGCTACGATGAGGACAGCGATATCGGTCAGCTGCGCGCCGCGGGAACGCATCGCGGTAAAGGCTTCATGGCCCGGGGTATCAAGGAAGGTGATCTTGTGGTTCTTGTAACGGATCTGGTATGCACCGATGCGCTGGGTGATGCCGCCGGCTTCGTGGAGCGCGACATTCGTCTGACGAAGGGCATCGAGCAGGGTGGTCTTGCCATGGTCGACGTGGCCCATGATGGTGACGACAGCCGGTCTTGGCTTCAGGAAGCGCGGATCATCCTCTGCAGGGATATACTCGGTCGGATCCGCCGGAGCTTCTGCTTCGATCAGGGTGATGCCGAATTCCTCTGCCAGGATCTCGATGGTGTCGCGGTCCAGGTTCTGGTTGATGGTCGCCATGACGCCGTCCATCATGAGTGCTTTGATGATCTCGCTGACTTCACGTCCGAAAAGCTCAGCCAGCTCCTTGACGGTGACGCTCGGCGGCAGCTCGACTTCTGTCGGGTACGCAGCCACTTTCTTTTCATTCGTGTGTTTCTTCTTCTTGCTCTGGCTCAAAGAACGGGCCATGAGGGAACCGCCTTCCTTCTCTCTGCGGCTTCTTTCCCAGTCCTTCTTCGTCTTTTTCTTGGCCGGTTTTTCCGCTCTTCTGGTGACCGGCTTCTGCGCGGTCTCTTCTACCGGAGCCTTGGCAGCAGCTGCCGGGCGCTGCGGACGAGCCGGACGATCGGTCTTCGGGCGGTCACCGTTTCTGTCATTCTTGAAACGGTCATTTCTTCCATTGCCGCCACTCTGTCCATTTCTTGCTCCCTGCGGGCGGTCGCCGGTGCGATTGAAGCGATCGTTTCTCTGACCGTCTCTTCCCTGAGAGCGGCTTCCCCCGTCACGACGTTCACCGTTTCTATCATTTCTGCCTTCGCTTCTTCCATCGCGTCTCTGGCCTTCTCTTCTTCCGTCACGGCGCCCATCCTGACGGGATGCCTCTCTCGCCGGACGGGACGGGCGTTCTGCCGCCTTGGCCGGCTCTGCCTTCGGCGCTTCCTTCTGCGGAGCTTCTGCCTTCGGAGCCGGTTTCTGAGCCGGTTTCGGAGCTTCTGCCGGCGCTGCTTCTTCCGTGGAGTAGGAGGAGTAGGAGGGCTGGCGGGCATTGCCCTTCTTGCCATTCGGCTGACCTGCCTGGTCAAAACGGACGGTACGCATCACCGGGCGCTTTGCCGCTTTCTTCTTTTCCGCAGCGACGTGACGCGCGAGGATGGACTTGCCATTGTCATCCACGCCGGAGAGACGGTTCGTCACATCGACATGACCGGCTTTCAAAATTTCAATGACCTCTTTATCTGTCTTGCCAAATTCCTTGGCAAGTTCATAAACTCTGTACTTCTTTTTCTGCATAAGCAGCCTCCCAAGTGTATGTCAATTTGATTCATGGTTTATTATCGCAGAAATGGGACTCCTATTCGGCGGCCGCTCTCTGTCGACGAGCGGCTCTAAGACCCATTTCCATCTGCCCCTGGCAGCTATCTTTCAGCCAGCGCCTTGTCGATCTTTTCAGCGATCGCGCGGCTGAAGCCTTTGTCTGTGATGAGCGCCGCTGTGCGCACCCCTTTGCCGAGGGCGCTGCCCAGCCTTTCCTTTTCTCCAAACAGTCTGTAGGAGATATGCGCTCTTTCTGCAGCATTTCTGTACTCATCCTTTGTTCTTGGGGAGCTGTCTTCCGTGATAATGAGAAGGGCCCCTTTCGGAGCTTTTACATTTTTCAACCCTTCTGCCACCTGTTCATTTCCCGAAAGCAGACGACCTGCCTTCATACAAAGGCCAAGCATGCGGTATACCGGCTCATCCATTCTCGATCTGTTCCTTCAGCGCATCGTATACATCCTTGGATACCGGACGCTTCAGGGATCTCTCAAGACCATGGGACTCGTAGGCCTTGGTAAAGCACTCGATATCGTCACACACGTAGACGCCGCGGCCGGATTTCTTGCCCGTACGGTCGAGCTCGATGAGCCCCGTCGGCAGAGCCACGATACGGAGCAGCTCCTTCTTCGGCTTCAGCTCCTTGCAGCCTACGCACATGCGCATGGGGATCTTTTTTACTTTCATTCCTTAGCTTCCTCCCCTATATCGCTTTCGATATCTCCCAGAATGTCGTCATCGAGATCGGCGCTGTCGGTCTCACCGAAGCCTTCCTCATTCGCCTGCGTTTCGCTCTTGATATCGATCTTCCAGTTCGTCAGCTTGGCAGCCAGGCGGGCATTCTGGCCTGCTTTGCCGATGGCAAGCGACAGCTGGTAGTCCGGTACGATGACATAGGAGGATTTCTCTTCTTCCCATACGGAAACGGAAACGACCTTTGCCGGGGAGAGGGCATTGGCGATGTAGATCGCCGGATCTTCGTCCCAGCGGACGATATCGATCTTTTCATCATGCAGCTCGTTCACGATATTCTGTACACGCTGTCCCTTCGGCCCGACGCACGCGCCGACCGGATCAACAGCCGGATCCATCGCATATACGGCGATCTTGGAGCGGGAGCCCGCTTCACGGACGACACTCTTGATCTCCACGGTGCCGCTGTAAATTTCCGGTACTTCCAGCTCGAAAAGTCTCTTCAAGAGGCCCGGATGGGTCCTCGAGAGGATGATCTCCGGTCCCTTCGTGGTCTTTCTGACTTCGAGGACATAGCACTTGATCTTATCGTTCGGCTGGAATTCTTCGCCTTCGATCTGTTCTGCGAAAGGCAGGATCCCTTCCACGCGGCCGAGGTCGACAAAAATGGTGCGGGATTCATTCCATTTTACTACGCCGGTGATCACATCGCCTTCACGGCCGGAGAATTCGTCATAAATGGAGCCTCTCTCGGCTTCACGCAGCTTCTGGATCATGACCTGCTTGGCAGCCTGCGCTGCGACACGGCCGAAATTCTTCGGTGTCACATCGATGCGGAGCATGTCGCCTGCTTCATAGCTGCGGTCGATCTTCTTTGCCTCTTCCACCGTGATCTCATTGATCGCATTTTCAGAGTCCTCATGGATCTCGTCCACGACGGTCTTTTCTTCATAAATTTTATATTCGCCGGTTTCACGGTTGAGAGAAACCGAAGCCTTGGCATTGCTGCCGCTTTCCTTTTTATAAGCGGTCAGAAGCACCATTTCCAGTGCATCAAATACCATATTTCTGTCAACTTTTTTGATCTTGACCAGGGCTTCTACTGCTTCCAATAATACCTTGCCGTCCACGATGAACTATTCCTCCTCGATTAAAACGAAAAATGAAGTCTTACTTGTGAAATTTTATCTCTATCCAATGCGATCTCTGTACCGTCTGTAAGCGTCAGCGCCAGATCACCCTCCTCGGTGAGCCCTTCCAGATGCGCAGTGAATGCTTTGCCGCCGCCTGCCTCTTCGAGCGGAGCAAACAGCTTCACGTCCACATCGCTTCCCGCATAGCGGCGGAAATCCTTATCCTTCTTCAATACACGATCGAGCCCCGGAGAAGAGACCTCCAGCATGTAGTTATCCTGGATGATATCCTTCTCATCCAGGATCTCGCCGGCCTTCTCACTGATGCTCTGGCAGTCTGCGAGATCCACGCCGCCTTCCTTATCAATGAAAATGCGAAGGATCCAATTCCTTTCACGGACATACTCGACATCGACAAGTTCGATGCCGTCCGCATCCAGGATCGGTTCCAGCAAAGCTTCTACGGCTTCTTCGATTGCTTTATGTGCCATGATAAGCCTCCTTGAAATCAATCAAACGTGAACGCCGAAGTGCTCCTGAAAGAGCAAGGGCTCCATAGATCGCAGCATCCGCGCGATAAAAATATGTCCCTGCCCCGATGCGCATGCGTCCGTTCACGAAACTGTTCCATATATAAGAAAAAGTGAGCCGCAGCTCACTCACCAGGAAATTCTATACACATAACTTGCGATACTATTATACCATACGTTGTAAAGGGAACGCAATAAAAAAGGTTCAGGGTTCAGGGTTCAGGGTTCAAGGTTAGCCTCCGAGCGTGCTAAGTTTGAAAGAAGGGATGAGTGGCTAGGGATTAGGAGTGACTAGTCACTGGTCACTGAAATGCCATCTTCGGGCATCGCCCTATTTATACTTCGCGGCGCATTTCGTCATCCTGAGCGGAGTGACATGTCGGATGTTCGAAAATGTAAAGGCGGAACAGTGAAAACTGAGTCGAAGGATCTAGCGCCGTACCACCATTTCTCATTTCTCATTCACACGAGGCTTTCAAATTGAATCAAAGGACGGTACGCCTCACTGGCTAACCCTCCCCCCAATAATAACAATAACGAAAGGACCTTCTATGCCTTACTTATTTCAATTCGGAATGATCTTAGCCATTTCCTTTGTGGGAGAACTTCTCCATGCGCTGCTGCCGCTTCCTGTACCGGCCAGCATTTACGGGATACTGATCCTGTTTGCCCTCTTATACTTCAAGGTCATCCGTATCCCGCAGATCCGGCAGGCCTCCATGTTCCTCATCGAGATCATGCCCATCCTCTTCCTTCCGGCCGCCGTCGGCCTCATGGACTCGTGGCACCTGATCTCCTCTACCCTTCTGCAGTACATCGTGATCACCATCCTTGCCATGGTCATCGTCATGGCAGCCGGTGGCCTTTTCACGCAGTTTATCATGAAGAAGGTCACAAGGAAGGAGACCTGCCATGAATGATTTCCTGACACACTCCGCCTACATCTCGGTCTTCATCAGCCTCATCGCCTTTTATCTCGGCTCGAAGCTCTTTTTGAAATTTCATTTTCCCTTGTTCAATCCGCTTCTGATCGCGGTCCTCTTGGTCATCGGCTTCCTCAAGGTGACCGGCATGGATTACAAGGACTATAACGAAGGCGCCTCCTACATCAATTACCTGCTGACGCCCTCCACCATCTGTCTCGCCGTGCCGCTCTATGAACAGATCAAGCTTTTGAAGAAAAACTATAAGGCCATCTTCCTCGGTATCCTTTCCGGCGTCGTGACTGGGCTCTTTGCCGTCTACGTCCTCTGCCAGGCCTTCGGCTTTGACCACGCTTCCTACGTGACGCTGCTTCCAAAGTCCATCACCACGGCCATCGGCATGGGACTTTCCGAAGAGCTCGGCGGCTATGTCTCCATCACCGTCGCTGCCATCATCGCGACCGGGATCCTCGGAAATATCATCGGCGAATCCGTCTGCCGTCTCTTCCATATCACCGACCCTATCGCCCGCGGCATCGCTCTTGGCACTGCGGCACACGCGATGGGTACGACAAAAGCCATGGAGCTTGGCCCCATCGAGGGTGCCATGTCCTCTCTCTCCATCGTAGTCGCCGGTGTTTTCACTGTCGTCTTCGCCTCCTTCTTTGCCGTGCTGATTTAGTGACTAGGGATTAGACGCTAGGGAAACACTGATTCAATCGTTGTCAGATTGAATCAGCGTTTCCCTCTTTGCCATTTTGATTTAGCCTTTCCAGGGATTAGGGATTGGTAGCTAGGCCTTAGGAATAGTTTGAAGTGGTAAACTAAAATTGGACACAGAGGGGGTAATCTTTAGACATACAGTGTACACTGCATAGGCAGTGCAAAATAAGCACTGGACAGAGCGTCCCCCTTACTGGACAGGAGGTTTGCCATGAAGTACACGAAAGAACAAAGGTTGGACATCGGTCGACGAATTTACTACAGCGAAATAAGTCGGTATGAAGCCGCGG
>ERZ1106978.1993-NODE-1993-length-10511-cov-3.529457_pt1 | contig 10511 bp, 6 predicted proteins | sample MGYA00403689_ERZ1106978 | MGnify/ENA primary metagenome ERZ1106978 (study PRJEB35170, sample SAMEA104062434) | human gut metagenome | biome: human gut; feature: human-associated habitat; material: faeces | place: Denmark | collected 2012-08-02 ...
CTTACATCAGGTATGAAAAAAAGTTCTATGAAAAATTTTAACTTGTTGCCTTAACTTTGAATTTAGTATATCGGGGAATTGTGACCGCCGTATGCCCTGTTTGTGAGAATTATGTAAATAAAATATGAACAACTACATACTTTGGCAGAAATTAAGAATATCTAAAGAAAAATTTGATTGGTTTGCGGTAGGAAAATGTGTATAATAGAATGGCTATGGTAAAACAAAGTGGAAAACAAGGAGGATTACATGTACGATTGTATCGTGATCGGCGCAGGAATTGCGGGTGCTGTCAGTGCGAGAAAGCTTGCAGAGGAAGCAGGAAAGAAAGTACTGGTTTTAGAGAGACGCAGTCATATCGGAGGTAACTGCTATGATGAGCCGGATGAACATGGAATATTAATACATAATTATGGACCACATATTTTTCATACAGGAATAGAAGAAGTATATCAGTATCTCTCAAGATTTACGGACTGGTATGTATTCGGACATGAGGTGGTAGCAAAGGTCGGGGATCGTCTGATCCCGGTTCCGTTTAATTTAAATACGCTTCATATGGTATATGAAAAGGAAAAAGCAGATGCATTAGAGCAGAAACTGATTGCTGCCAATGCAAAAACAGATGGTAATATGCTAGTTATAACAACACATAGCCCATATTCTTTGGCTATCTTGAACCTGTTGTTATTGGCATCAAAAGTATATGCTATCGCTACTGACGAAGAAATGCAAAAGACGATAAAAGAGATTGTGGATAGTAGATTCCACATATCAATTGAAGACTTAGCTGCATATAATTTGTCGGAGGGAAATGGAATAGATTATTGCCGTTCAATTGTGAACGAAACGACTGGTCTCATTTCCAAAAACGACTTGGATTCATTATCAGGTGAAATTACCCGTAAGTTCAATGCTTTATATCAAATATATGGAACAGCAGCAAGATAAAGCAATTCCTGAAGCCATAAAACGATTGAGATTATGTGCATCACTGAAAGATTGTGGGCACTCAGTTGAAAGTTGTTTCAAACAATCTTCTGCAAAACTTCTCTATGCTTATGACGATGAAGTCTTGGGATATTCCGATTGGAACAAAACTGTTACTCCTGAAGATGTTTCGCGCACATTTATCGTTCATAACGATAACGCTGTAGAGATTATACTTTTGCCATTGGACAACCGTATTATATCTGGTCCTGTAGTAACAAAAGGAGGTGTGAATGATTGCGCTATATTGACGGAGCGACAAATGAGTTTCGTTGAATTCAAAACCAACGTAACAAGCAACTCCGAACAAAACATAGGCGACAAGACTGATGATGCCATTGCTCAATTATGGCATACATACAATGAAATCATATCTCCACGATGTTCCTCAAAAGGAATATCTTTGGCGACATCAGTAGAAATAGACTTCTTTGTCATCTTTGACAGTAATCTTGATGTGACCAATACTACCGCATCTCGATTGGACAAACAAATGGAGTTTTTAGAGAAAAACAAATTCCCATTGTTTTTTGACAATGAGAAATCGTTTATTTAATACCGGTTATGAACACATCAAAACTTAAGCGATTTGCTACAGAAGCGAGGACAAAGATAAGGCAGGGCGTTATCCTCATGATGCGCCAATGGGGCTTTGATGCCGATGGCAATGTTTTGGAAGAGCCTCAGTTATTACAAGGTGGCACACTGTTTCGGGGCAAGGTTATCGGCAGTGAGGCGGTGTATCACAGTTGGATGGCACTGCGCGGCAAAATCGGAAAAAACGGTCTTCGGCAAGTATATGAGGAAACTGCATACACATGGTTTAACCGTCTCGTAGCTATCAAGATATTGAGCAAAAACAATTTGCTTGAACCTTATCTCGACTATAATGCAGGTGAGGGTTTGCATACAACAGAAATAGTCGCACAAGCTCGTCGTGGCATTTTTCCTCAAATGAGTGATTTTGAGCAAAGGAAGGTGGTGGAACTGACAAACGACCATAACCGCGAAGCGGAGCTTCTCACTCTGCTTCTCAGTGCAGTTTGCCATAATACTCCCATTCTTGCCAATTGTTTTGGACGCATCAACGACTACACTGAATTATTGCTGCCTCGTTCTATCCTCTCGCAAGGAGACTTTCTTGATATGCTGAACGATGACACTTATATATCAGACGATGATTATTGCCAGCCTGAACTGATAGGCTGGCTATATCAGTTTTATATAGCAGAGCGTAAAGATGAAGTCTTTGCATCCTTCAAAAAAGGCATCAAAAGAAGATATCCCGGCAGCGACACAAATATTTACGCCGAACTGGATAGTGAAATATATGGTGCAGAATACTATCGGTCGTATCTATTTGGACAACAACTCTTCCAGCATTCTAAAGGATGATTGGAAATATCTAGTAGAACAGGCTAATAGTAACAATGCTGAAAAGAGCAGACTTAAGATAGAGAATCCTGAAGAACTGACAATCATCGATGCTGGTTGCGGTTCAGGACATATTCTGGTAGAGGCATTCGACACTCTCTATGCTATCTATTTGGAGCAGTATGCTTCTCCTCGCGAAGCCTGCGATGCCATCCTTCAATATAACATCGTAGGTATTGATATTGATACCCGTGCCAAGCAGTTGGCACAATTCGCCTTATTGATGAAGGCATGTAGTTACGTACCGGAAATGGCAGACTGCCATATCATGCCGAGAGCATTCGATATGCCTGTTCCGATATCAGAGGACGAAATCGAGAATTTGAAAGATTCTCTACCGCATTTCTTCTTAGGTAATAACAAGAAGGTAATCAGTGAAACAATTGAAGCCATCAAAATCCTTCAGCAGGCCGAAGAACTTGGTTCTATTATGAAATTCGATGTGAGCGAATCCACTCGTTATGCCATCCGTACTGCATTGGAAACTCAGAGTGCAGATAAATTCGCATACTACGCTCACATGAAACTTATGCTGGCTCTGACCGACAAATATGCAGCAGTAGTGATGAATCCTCCGTATATGGGTAGTGGCAATATGAACGCTGTGTTGAGCAAGTATGTGAAAGATAATTACCCAAAAAGCAAAGCTGATTTATTTGCTGTATTTATGGATGCAGCTATTTCATTGCTTTCCGATAATGGTAAATATGGAATGATAAATATGCAGAGCTGGATGTTTCTATCTTCATTTGAGGCTTTGCGTACGAATCTGCTAAAAGAGTCGTGCATTGACAGCATGTTGCATCTTGGACCACATACCTTTGACGAACTTTCCGGTGAAGTAGTGCAGAATACAGCATTTGTTATCACTAATAGCAAACCGACACAAGATACTTACGGGGCGTATTATCGTCTTATTGCTGGAGGTAACTGTCACACAAAAGAAACTATGTTTCTTGAACCGGAGGAAATTGACGATGAAATCGCAGAGGATAGGCAAGTATATTTCCCCAATATGCTCCAATCGAATTTTGAGAAAATACCGGGATGCCCGATTGCTTATTGGGTAAGTGAAAAATTGCTATTCAATATTGGAGTATGCAATCCTATCGGATATTACGCGGAACCTCGCGCTGGTTTGCAAACTAGCGACAACAATAGATTCTTGCGTTTATGGCATGAAGTTTCAATTAAACAGACTGCTTTTAACCTAAGCAGAGAAAAAGCTTTGTCTTCTAATTACAAATGGTTTCCTCATAATAAGGGTGGTCAAGACAGACGATGGTTTGGCAACAGGGATTATATCGTAAATTTCTATCACGATGGAGAAGAATTAAAGTATTGGTTAGAACATAATCCGAATGATCCAACAACTAAATCGTGGTCTAGAAACCTTAGAAATTACCCTTTATATTTTAATGAAGGTATTACTTGGGGAGCAGTAACCAGTAAAAATATAACAGTTAGATATTCACCTCAAGGTTCTTTATTTGACACATCTGGTCCTATGTTATTTTCAAAAACAGATTTGATTTACATATTAGGACTTATGAACTCTATCGTACTTTACCAATATGCACGACTTTTCGCACAGGGCCTTTCTATTGGCTCCGGACATATTGCCAAAGTTCCATTGGTAATCAATCTGCAAGAACAAGTTGTGCCATTAGTAAATGATAACATCTCCATTTCTAAACAAGATTGGGATGCCCACGAAACTTCCTGGGATTTTCAATGTAATGAAATTGTAGCATTAGACTCTGATGAGAAGTATATTGATACCATCAACGGGATTTATGAAGGGACAGGTATCATGCCGGATTTGGCGGCACCTCAGTTGGATAATCTCGAATGGCGCACCAATATCTTCAAAGAGAAATGGGAAGACAAGTTCAGGCGGCTTCACGAGAACGAAGAGGAATTGAACCGTCAATTTATCGAGATTTATGGACTACAAGACGAATTGTCTCCAAATGTACCTATATCCGAGATTACAATCTTGCAACAAGGAGAAATTTCTATAAAACCGGAGGGCTCATATTGCGGAACATTAGAATGGCATGATGATGTGCTGATGAAGCAGCTCATTTCGTATGTCATCGGTGTGTGTATGGGACGTTATCGTTTGGACAAACCGGGCTTGCATATAGCGCACCCTACGCCTACGGATGAAGAAATCTGCAAATATCAGTATCGTGGCGAAGAGTTTGAGATAGATGGCGATGGTATCATCCCTATCCTACCAGACGATTCTCCTTTCATTGATAATGCGCGTAACCGTATAGTGGATTTTGTTTCAAAGGTATTTGGTAGCGAGAAACAGGTCGAGAATCTGAACTTCATGGAATTCGCCCTTGGCAAATCGGTATCTGATTATATGATTAAGGACTTCTATAAAGATCATAAGAAGATGTATCAGAATCGTCCTATCTACTGGCTGTTCAGTTCAAAGAAAGGAGCTTTCCAGTGCATAGCCTATATGCATAGGATGGACGAATATACCCTTGAGCGCATCCGTCAGAACTATCTGTTGCCATATATTAGTTTCTTAGATGAGAAAATATCGGCTATGCAGACAAGTGAAAGCCTTTCTGCTGCCGAAACCAGACAAATCGCCAAATGGCAGACCCAATTGGATGAGTGTCGCGAGTATCATGACCGTCTTCATCAGTACAGCCAAAAGAATATTTCGTTCGATTTGGATGATGGCGTAGTAAAGAACTATGCATTGTTTGGTGATGTCGTGGCGAAATTGAAGTAAGAGTTAAGAATTATGATTATAGATCAAATATATAGCTATTTTGAACGTGACGAAGATATGCATGTGCTGTTCATCTTCGACAGCATGGACTATATAGGCTTAGAATTATGTAATGTAGTGTGGAAAGAGGGCTACCGTTATGTTGTCTTCGACGGCAGATGGTTCACTACGAAGTATTTGCTTCACACCGAATGGAGTAACGACAAGGTTGTACTCCTTTTTCCTCCCGAATGTCAAGTGGTATATCCGAACGATGAAAAAGAACGCTTGAAGTTCCCTTTGCTTGGAGAATTGGAAGCCGGAGGTGTTCTTCATGGAGATAACTCACTCGATTTTATGAGCCAGCATCATATCGACGCCAAATATGAACGATATGTATCAAGCCGTATTAACGAGCTTAATATTAGTCGAGTAGAATCTATGTTAAAGCCTTATTATGAGAGCAAAACGTTCTCTCTGGAGGTTGCAGACAGAGCGATTGTATCATATATGCTTGATAGCGACAGGTTGCTCGAATGGAACGAAATAATTCTCCGTACGCTCATGTTCGGATGCAGTACAGAGAAAAAGCGCAGAGATATAGCATTCAATCGTATTGGAAAACGTCCTGCAATAAGCACTTTATTAAACAACAAATTACAGGAAATATTTGGAGTTGCATACGACGAGAATTCGACGATAAAAGTAGATAATCTTATAAGGATTTGGAAATACAACTTGATATGCCGAAGTCTACCCGCCAACCCTAATGATGACTATAAGGAACTGAAAGTGACAAGTTCATTGGGAATTGACCGTATGTTTTCCCTTTTTAGTCTGGCCAAAGCAACTCCAGCTACTGCTGAAAAGTTTGAAATGTTAATGAGCGAACTTGGAAATAGCGTGAGAGAGGCTCAAATTATAGATTGCTACGGAATTGATGCGCCATATAGCTATGTACCACAGAGTATGTGCCTAAATATAGTTGAAAAAACTATATGTAACGGAATTGCAGAACATTATGAGACAGTAATCAATCGTATGGAATCGCTCATGCTACGACAACCCGGTAATACTCTTGTTGAACGATTGACTGCATTTGTTTCATTGACTGCGAGTTACTATGAATTAGCATCAAAAGTAGTTTCTCAGCTGAAGATAGATAATGCCGATGAGTATATCAGGCAGTATTCTGAGTCTTTCTATCAACTTGATACATTGTACCGCCGTGCATTGGAAAAGTACTATTTGCTGTCAACAGAAGGCTTGGAAATCGCAGATGCTTTGACTCTAGCGAAACGGAGACTGGATGCCGACTATCATGAGTTTATAGGTGTGATGGGTATGGAGTGGTCCGATACGGTAAAAAATGAGGGCAAAGAATGGCATTTTGAGACGTTACTTACACGTCAGGAGAATTTCTACACGGACCATGTAAAGGACTTCTCTGCCCGTCAGATGATCATTGTGAGCGATGCACTGCGTTATGAGGTTGCTCGTGAAATGCTGGGTGAGATGTTCAAACGCTCAAAGCAGAAGCACGAAATGCATATGGAATGTATGGTGGGAATGCTTCCAAGTGAAACAAAATTCTCGAAGGTTTCTCTTCTTCCGCATAGCAAAATGACACTTACGGCTGATGGTACCAGCCTTGATGATGGTCCGATATTGGAAGACATCAAGTCAAGGGAGAGCCATGTCCAGAAATATAATCCAGAATCTCGCTGTTTTAATTTTTCTGACTTACAGAATGATTCAAACACCAATCGAGAGAAACTGAAAGGGCACAAACTTGTTTATGTTTTCCACGATGTTATTGACTCAGCCGGACATAATGACGATGGGGAAAGCCTTATATCTGCTTGTCGAAGGACAGTAAATGAACTTTCTGAATTTGTACTGAGTTCATTAGCTACCTACAATTTTGAAAAGGTGATTGTAACGAGTGATCATGGTTTCCTATTTAACGATATCATTATTCAGGAGAAAGACAAACAGACCATCACGGAGGAGGCCAGCGAAAGAAAGTCGCGGTACTACCTGACCACCTCAGATACTGAAATAATCAATGTTGCCAAATACAACGGCGTCGCAGTGCCTATTGGAACAAACAGGTTCGCTGCACAGGGGGCTACCTATAAGTTTGCACATGGAGGAAGTTCTCTTCAGGAGATAGTTATCCCTCTGATTGTTGCAAGCCGCGGTCGCGAAAAGGTTTCCGAACAGAGGAAGGTGCAGATTATGCTGCTTGGTGATAAGCGTGTGATTGAATCCAGCGTGTTACAACTTGCCTTTATCCAAAAAGATGCAGTGTCGTACGATCTGAAGAAGATGCGAATAAGATTCGGCCTGTACGATAGTGACAAACTTGTTTCTGATGAGAAGGAATTAGATATAGACAGGGCAGATACCGATGCGACTTCACGCATTTATAGTCAAAGCCTGACATTGTCGAGTGGAGTAAATGCCTCTATACTTGAACTGAGAGTATATGATGTGGAAGACAATCTTAACCCTATCATTAAAGAGAAAGTAATGAATAAGACGCTCATAGAACGTGACTTTTAATATTGAAAATGCGATATGAAACTTCAGGACAAAATATTAACAGCATTCCAGGGTATGGTAGTCCGCAAGGATTTGGCTTTCCTTGTCAAAGGTGGACTTCCTGTACCGACCTATGTACTCGAATATCTTCTTGCACAGTATTGTGCTACTGATGATGAGAATGTGATAAAAGAAGGAATAGAAAAGGTAAAGGATATTATCCGAAACAATTATGTGCATCGTGCTGATGCTGAATCCGTAAAAGGGCGCATTCGCGAAGCAGGTCAACACCGTATCATTGATAAGGTTACTGTTATCTTAAATGAAAGAGCAGATGAATATCAGGCTACATTTGCGAACCTTGGACTATCGGGAGTTCCTATCGGCACGCAGTATGTCAAAGCCAATCCTAAATTGCTATCGGGAAATGGCGTGTGGTGTATAGTGAATGTGGGTTATATTTCTGGCGACAATATAAGAGTACGTTGGGAAATACAGACATTGAAACCTATTCAGATTTCAAATGTAGATGCAAAAGTTTATATAGATCAACGCAGCAAGTTTACCACAGAAGAGTGGCTCGATTTTATGATGCACACTGTTGGTCTTAATCCCGATAAACTTAATAGAAGAGAAAAATTCATCACATTGGCTCGTCTGCTTCCACATGTAGAAAATAATTATAATTTTATGGAACTCGGGCCAAAGGGAACCGGGAAATCGCATGTCTTTCAAGAACTGTCTCCTTTTGGCGTACTCGTAAGTGGCGGCGATGTTACAAGCCCACGCCTGTTTGTAAAAATGGCTGGCAATAAAGAAATATTGGGGCTTGTCGGATATTGGGATGTCATCGCATGGGATGAGTTCGAGCAACAGAAAGGCCGTAATGTAGAGGCTGTATTGATAGATACAATGCAGAACTATCTTGCCAACAAATCCTTTAACCGAGGAAAGGCCACTCATGAAGCAAGTGCGTCAATGTGTTTTGTTGGCAACACTAAACATACCGTACCATATATGCTCAAAAACAGCCATTTGTTTGAGTCAATCCCAACCTCTTTTATTAAAGGAGCTTTTCTTGATCGTATTCATCTATATAACCCTGGCTGGGAAATCAAAATGTTGAAGAAGGACAGCTTTTCAAAAGGTTATGGACTGATTACGGATTACATCGCTGCGATTCTTCATGAATTGCGTAATGTAGATTTGACTAGCAAACTGAACGAGTATGCGCAGTTCGATTCAACACTTTCAGAACGAGACCATCTAGCTATACGTAAAACATTTTCTGGTCTTATAAAACTTATATATCCTGACGGCAATATGACAGATGAAGAGGCTTACGAACTTATCGATTTTGCTGTAGAAGGACGCAAACGTGTGAAAGATCAGCTTTATATCATAGATGAGACATTTATGGCTGAACCAGCCATGTTTAAATATCTGTGCCGAAAAAACGATACCGAAGTTACTGTTGAGACTTTGGAGAGGCTAAGTAATACCACTACTGTTCCTGATTATTATAGACCTGAGACACAATCGTCAATTAAAGAACAGGATGTAGATACAGTTCCGGTTACAAACGTCCCTTCTCACGAAAAGTGTCCTCACATAGCCCATCTACCGGAAGGTGGTCTCACATTCCGTATGGGCCAGACTGGGGTAACATATAAGGATTTGTTTGCGTCGTATATGGCTGATGCCTCTGAAATCACAATTGAAGATCCATTTATAAGAACATCTTGGCAAGTAAAAAATCTTATGGAGTTTCTTACTATGCTTATTGATACTCGCGAAGTGGATGATTTAAAAGTGCATCTTATCACTAACGAAGAAGAGACGAAACTGCCAGAATTGATAGACAGGCTTGACGATATAAAAGATGATATGCTTACATACGGCATTGAGTTCGACTATAAATTCAAAGACTTTCATGACCGCTGCATCAAATCAAATGATGGATGGATGATAACGCTTGGTCGTGGTCTTGATATTTTCGACAAATATAGTCCTTATTCTGTAGCAGCAGTGCGTCAGGATAAACGTAAGTGCAAAGATTTCATTGTCTCATACATTAAAGAAAAATAAAGAAATCTTGTTGAGTTTGATTGTTACACCAGCAATATGCTCCAAAATCTCAATATATCATTAAGTAAAGAAAAGTACCATTATTTGTATATTATATGATAGGTTGGAGACTTTAGGATTTTCAGTTATTCGAATTTTTCGAATAACTGAAACCTCAGAGTTTATGTCACAATTCAATGACTTGAAAAACAAAGATATTTTGCTTGCCAAAAGAAAAAGATATGCACCACTCTCAACTTGACTTTAATGACCATTATTATATACACGGGCAATAAAGTTAAGTCAAACAGAGGGAAGAAAAGAAAAAGGCTTCAACTTAATTTTTCTCTTTTGGTCAGCAATCAAATTTCGTGAGAACATCTTGCATTTAGTTGACATTCTTGGCGAAAGCATCACGGAATTTTGTACCTTTGTAGTCGGATAGAATATAGGTGAACTTCATCGAGGATACAATATTTCCTCATAGTTCTGATTCATTGAGAAAAGAGTGTAATACAGCCTTAAAAACAAGTCCAAGAGGTCTCAAAAACAACTTTTCTACCGATTAAATTGCAATAATCTATCATTCAAGCAGCTATGTATGCTGCATCGAACTTTCTGTTGACATTATTGGCATATATGGAATCAGCAACCACACATCTTACCCTTACATTCATCAGCTTCTGCTGCATACGGATACAGTCCTTCAAGCGTATACCCTCATTGAATGCCT